>Ga0180009_10003897_pt1 | contig 16759 bp, 22 predicted proteins | sample OS_PC_MetaG_FD_123537 | JGI IMG/M metagenome (GOLD analysis project Ga0180009, IMG submission 123537) | Groundwater microbial communities from the Aspo Hard Rock Laboratory (HRL) deep subsurface site, Sweden - OS_PC_MetaG | ecosystem: Environmental > Aquatic > Deep subsurface > Groundwater...
GTAAGTATGTCGGGTACCGTAGCATAGGTATTACGGGCGATTTGCGTGTTATATATGAATTGCTAAACAAAAATACGGCATTTTTTGTTGATATGGATATCCACTCCAATCTGTATTCGTAGTTGTCATTTTTTGGCGGTGTGTGATAAGATGGAAAAATGGATGAACAAAAATTTGAGCCAAAAATAACTCCGGAACAGGAAAGGGAACAGCTAAGTGGACAGATTACCCGGACTCCCGAAAAGGCGCGCGAAATTATGGGGAAGCATTTTGAGAAAAAGCCGTCGGACATCTATTTGCCGGAATACGACATTTCACCAGGGCAGTTTTCTGAGATAGAAAAGAAAATTGTTGATATTGGCTACGAAGAGAAAGATAGAATAATGAAAGAACTTTTTAGTATTGCCGAAACCAAAGGCGTGTTAAATGCTTTTAATGTGGCCAGGAAATTAACACCTTCTTTGCTGGATGACTTTCATGACCAGTTGGTGGCGGGTTGGCATTAACTTGAAGAATAAAAATGTCTAGTAATTTTTATTTTTATCTTATAATCTTGTTGTTTGCGTCGTTGGCAGTATCAATGCTGTATTATTTTTGGCGTCAGTACAAATTTTCAATTCTGAAAAAATCTTTAAAATTCTCTCTTTATGAGGTAAGTTTCCCGCGCGCCAAAGCCCCAAAAGACCAAGAGGAAAAACTGGAAAATATGTTTGGCGCGATGGAACAGTTTTATTCCGGCATGCTTGGTGTTAAACCGTGCTTTGCTTTGGAAATCGCATCTCCTTCAACAGAAAATGAAATCAATTTTTATGTGGCTATTCCGAGAGAATATGAGTCTTTCCTGAGAAGTCAGGTGAATTCTGTTTTTCCAACCGCTGAAATTCGCGAGGAAAAATCCGATTATAATATTTTTAAGTATAAATCGCCGTCTGTGGGCGCAATTGTAAATCTGAGAAAAAGTGACATTTTGCCTGTCAGGACATATGAAGATCTAAAAACTGATCCGCTTGAAATAATTATTAATGTTTTTTCCGGTTTACCCAGAAAAACAGAGGGAGCGGCGTTTCAACTGGTTATTGACACAATGGGTGATTCTTTTAATGAAAAAATTGACAAATCCATATCTATACTTCAGTCGGGAGAGTCTATAAAAAATTCTCTTCGTGACTCAAAAAGTTTCTTTATATATGATTTTTTGAAAGTTTTTTCAGGTAAGACCATTAGTGAATCGGTGGATAAAGAAAAAATTCCAGGGATGATACCAATGGCGGAGGGGGCGCGCAATGAAATTATTGAGTTATTGAAAAAAAAGAAAACAAAGCAAATTTTTAAAACAAATATTCGATTGGTTGCTTCCGCGCAAACAAAACAACGCGCGCGAGGTATCTTGGGTGAAATGAAAAGCGTTTTTTTACAATTCGTCGATCCAGTTGGAAATAGTTTTGTCGCGCGCGACATGTCGGGGGGTAGACTTAAGAGACTTTTTTTTGATTTTTCTTTTCGTCTTCTTAATAACAATAATGCAATTTATTTAAACACGACGGAATTGGCTGGAATATTCCATTTCCCGTCAAATGAAATTTTTGCTCCGGGAATGAAATTTCAAGACATAAAAAATGTTGAACCTCCCTCCGTCTTGCAATTAAAGGGGGAAGGAATTTTCCTTGGAAAAAACAATTTTCGCGGTCTTGAAACTGATATTAGTATTTCTACAGACGACAGAAGAAGACATTTTTATGTAATAGGCCAGACCGGTACAGGGAAGTCTGTTTTGATGAAAAACATGTTGTTGCAAGATATCAAAAACGGGAAAGGCGTTTGTTTCATTGATCCTCACGGTTCTGATGTGGAAGATATTCTTGGACAAATTCCAGAGGAAAGATGGGAGGATGTCGTGTATTTTAATCCGGGAGACATTAAAAGGCCGTTGGGTTTGAACATGCTGGAATATGACATAAATTATCCGGAGCACAAGACACTCGTTGTGAATGAGCTTTTAGAGATTTTTGATAAACTTTATGATATGAGGGTGGCGGGTGGTCCGATGTTTGAACAATATTTTAGAAATGCCGCTTTATTGGTTATGGAAGATCCGCAATCGGGCAGTACACTTTTAGAAATTTCGCGCGTTCTAAGCGATGAGAGTTTTCGTCAGTTAAAACTTTCGCGCAGTAAAAATCCGATAGTTAATGATTTTTGGATTAAGACAGCCCAAAAAGCGGGAGGAGAAGGATCTTTACAAAATATAGTTCCTTATATAACAAGCAAGTTTGACACATTTCTTGCCAATGAAATAATGCGACCCATAATAGCGCAGGAAAAATCGGCCTTCAATTTCCGTGAAATTATGGATGAGGGCAAAATATTTTTGGTTAATTTATCAAAAGGAAGAATTGGGGAAACGAACGCCTATTTGTTAGGTATGATTTTGGTTGGGAAGATTTTTATGGCGGCGATGTCTCGCGTTGATGTTCCCGAAGAACAAAGAAGAGACTTTTATTTTTACATTGATGAATTTCAAAATGTTACCACAAAATCAATAGCATCAATTTTGTCTGAAGCGCGCAAGTATCGCCTAAGTCTCTTGATTGCCCACCAGTTTATTGGGCAACTGGAAGAGGGTATTAAAAAAGCTGTTTTTGGCAATGTGGGTTCAACGGTTGCTTTTAGGGTAGGGAACGAGGATGCCGAGTTTGTGAGCAAGCAGTTTGAGCCCGTTTTTTCTGTTGAAGACCTGATAAACATACCGAATTACAATGCCTATGTTAAGCTTTTAATAAACGGCAAAACATCAAGACCTTTTAATATACAAACGCTTCCTCCCGGAAAAAGCGACCCAATTGTCGCAGAAAAAGTTAAAGAATTGTCTTCTCTGAAATTCGGCCGTCCCACCGGCGAAATAGAAAGAGAAATAAATAAAAGATTTTTAACGACGAATAACCAATAACGAATAACTAATTTTAGTTTTCTTGAATGTCTGGGGTTCTTAAGAAATTGAGCCCCATTGAAGCTATCGCTGCCAGTAAAAACAAGTATTGAATGGGCAAAAATAGTGAAATTACAACAGCCATAAGCAACGAAATTACTCGTCCTGAATTGATGGCCATTTCGCGCAAAACGGTAAATTCATCCACGTAATGCCCCCTGTCTGCTGAAATTTCGTAGGTCAGCGTATCAAAGGGTGTTCTTGTAAAAATTCTCATCAAGTTGTGAAAAGCTCCTATTACAAATATTTGCAAAGCTGTGTCTATGAAAATTTTAACCAGCCAGCTTATTGCAGAAAAAATACTTCCAAATTTAAGAACTTTTTCTTTGCGCGCGTTTTTATCAATTTTTTTACCCAGCGCTAATTGCAAAACCACAGATAATCCTATAATCAAAGTAGATAATATACCTATTTTTAGATAATTTCCCTCAAGTAGCTGAAAAATGAAGATAGGCCATATTAAAATTACAGCGCTTGTTTCTGCCCCATCTGCCATAAAAGCGACCAACTCTCTTCTGTGTTTTTTAGAAAAAAAGTTTTTTAATGTTTCAAGATAATCCCAAGAAAATTTTTCTCTTGTATGGGGCAGGGTTAAATAGGGAATGCTGGATGTAAGATAAAGTATTATTGCTGTTACAAAAAGAGCGTCAAATCCAAATTTACTTATAACAAAACCGCCAATGAGGGGAATAAAAACCCCTATTGTTTCTCTTGTAACTCTCAAGGCGCTTATTTGTCTAGCTCTGTTTTTCTTGCTTGTAAATTTAGCGAAATCAACATGATAGGGAATCCAGTAAAAAAGTCGGTACAAGGAAACGGTTACAAGTATGAAGGGAATAATAAGTAGCAAATTATTTTCATCAATAAAATAAAAAAGAGCCCAATATATTGCGCCTAAAAAAACACTCAATCTTAATGCCCGCCTAAATCCAAATTTATTTAAAAACCTAACACCAAAAAACAACACAACAATATATAAAAAATATCCTGTCGCGAAATATAAAATTGTGTATTGAATGTTTTGCCCGAGAAGATTGTATATGAAAATGGGCAGAAACAAACCCAAAAGACCAGTCGCCACCATCACAATTGCCTTGCCTGTGTATAAAGAAACAAATCCATGCGAAACCCTGCCGTCAAAATAATTTTTCATTTTTTTATTATAGCACATTCTTGCTTTTTTATTTGTTTTATTGTACTTTTACAAATAGAAAACAAAAAAAAGGAGGGCTTGAAATGAGAGAAGAAAAAGAAGAAAAGAAAGAAGTTCATTCTTTAAAATCAAAAAGGTCGATAGACCTCAATACTGTGACATTTTCAGAAGTTCCAAGGTACGGGAGATTTATAAGAATTTTGCACGAAAGCGTATCTAATACAGAAGAGTATCCGATGTACATTAAGGTAGGAAACAGGACGGCGGTGACTTTGTCCGGTAAGTCAGTGGGAATAGATGGAAACGAACTAGTCATTATTGTCGTATAATACAAAAAAGAAGAAGCCGGGGTTTGCCTCGGCTTTTTAATTTGTTAATTATGTATTAAAATATAATGTATGAAAAAAGATTATTTGATTTCAATTATTGTTGGGCTTGTGACCGTTCTTTTTGTTTTGCCATCTTTGAGGAATATGGAATTTGGAGGATGGCTTTTTGTAGTAGTTTTGTTTTTTGTTGTCCCCGTCCTTTGGGTAATCGGTTTATTTTTGGGAAAATTTTTAAGCAAGTGGCTTTCTTTTATATATCAGTTCGCGAAGTTTGTTATAGTGGGATTTTTGAACACCGCTATTGATTTTGGCGTTCTGAATATTTTGAGCATGATGACCGGTTTAACCAGCGGTTTTTTGGTGGGAGGAGTGAACATTCCGGGATTTACATTAGCAGCCATAAATAGTTATTTTTGGCAAAAATTCTGGGTATTTAAAAAGAAGGAGGTCCAAGGCGAGAAAACAAACTATAATGATTTTTTTACTTTTGTTGCGGTCGTTTTGGTGGGGGTTTTTATAAACGGCGGTATTGTGGTGCTTCTTACTACATATATTCATCCTTTTGGAGGACTTTCTCCAGAAAGGTGGTTAAATGTTGCAAAAATTATTGCCACGGCGGTGTCTCTGATTTGGAGTTTTCTCGGATTTAAGTTTCTGGTTTTCAAAAAATAAAATTTTTATGACCCAAGTTATCTATCGCAAATATAGGCCTCAAAAATTTACAGAGGTAAAAGGCCAAGACCATATTGTAAACGCTCTGGAAGGAGCGATAAAGGCGGAGAGAATTTCTCATGCTTATCTTTTTTCTGGACCAAGAGGAACAGGCAAAACAAGCGTTGCTCGTATTTTGGCAAATGATATTGGCTGCCATGAGTATGATTTGATAGAAATGGATGCCGCTTCTTATCGCGGGATTGACCCCATTCGGGAACTTCGCGACGGCGTGAACACATTACCCATGAGGGGAAAATATAAGGTGTACATAGTAGACGAGGTGCACATGCTCACGAAGGAGGCTTTTAACGCTTTGTTAAAAACACTTGAGGAACCGCCTAGTCATGTTGTTTTTATTCTTGCAACGACAGAGCCGGAAAAATTACCTGACACAATAATTTCCCGTTGCCAGCATTTTTCATTCAAAAAGATTCCGGAAAGCATCTTGCGAAGTTCCGTAAAAAAAATTGCCAAGAAAGAAGGTTTTGAAATAGACGAAGAGGCGTCTGCTCTGGTTTCCCTTTTTGCCGATGGCTCTTTTAGGGACGCGCATGTGATGCTTGATCAGTTGCTAAGCATTGGAGATGAAAATAAAGATAAAAGGATAACAGCCGAAGAAGCGAGAAAACTTCTTTCGGCCCCGTCAAAAGAGTTAATTCAGGATTTTGTTTCGGTTCTCGTTGATAAGGATGCGGAAAAGGGCATGGGTATAATCCAAAAAGTAACAGAGAAGGGGGTTGGTATTCAGATGTTTTTGAAATTTGTTTTGAGAAACGTCAGGGCTCTCTTAATGCTTAAACTATCTCCTTCAACAGAAAAACAACTGGAGGGAATTCTCGGATCGGACGGCCTTAATTTTTTGAAGGCAAAACTGGACAAGACAACCGTAAGCGATCTGGGTTTTGTCCTCGTTCTTCTTTTGGACGCTTACGACAACACAAACCGCAGTTATTTGCCCCAACTTCCTCTTGAATTAGTTCTTGCTAAAATCCACTTGAGGGAGCATAATAAAAACAATGAAAAGAAGCAAAGAAACAATTTACAATTACGAAGTTGTTCTTGATCCAAACGGCGAGGGGTATACCGTTACTATACCCAAACTTCCTGGTTTAGTAACAGAAGGCAGAAATTTAAAAGAATCTCGTGAAATGGCGAAAGATGCTATCCGTTGTTATTTAGGAGCATTGTTGAAAGACAAAGAATTGACATCTTTGAGATCACGATTATTGCGTAGGGAAAAAATTAAAATTTGTGTTTGATTTATGTCTAAACTTCCTCGTATTCCAGCATCTTTAGTAATTCGAGCTCTCAAACGAGCTCGTTTTTACGAACATCATCAGTCGGGGAGTCATATACAATTACGACACGTAGACAATCCAAATTTAAGAGTTACTATTCCTTTTCATAAAAAGGATTTAGCTCCAAAAACACTAAAATCAATTATAGAACAAGCGGGATTAAGAGTGGAAGAATTTATCAAATTGCTTTAAAATTAAGTTACAATAATGCCGGATCGTCTAATGGTAGGACCGCGGCCTTTGAAGCCGTTAATCGGGGTTCGAATCCCTGCCCGGCAGTAGTATTAAACTAAACCCCATTCAACCAAAACCAAAAGTGATTTTTAAGTTCTTTGCCTAATCTATAAGTATCAGCGTGTGAAAGGACACCCAAATATGACCGAAGCGATTGTTTAAGAGTTTGTTTGCTAATTATTCCATTTTTGTATTCAACAGTTCTTTTATTTAATTTTTTGAAAATTCGTTGTTTAGTCTTTGTGCGAAGCGAGCGATGGTGTGGCATTATGACATATCCCAGAAAATCTATGCCTTGAATAAATTTGCGGATTTCAACTTTCTTTGGGTGAAGTTTGAGCAAAAGTTTTTTACCCAAAAAATCAGCAATGGGTTTAATAAGTTTTTCTAAAAATAATTTATTTTCAGAGGCAATAACAAAATCATCAGTATAGCGAATATAATGTTTAATTTTTAGAGAATGCTTAACAAACTGGTCAAATTCGTTGAGATAAATGTTAGCGAATAATTGGGAAGTTAAATTACCAATAGGCAGTCCTTTTGGATGAAGTGTCATAGAATATTCTGATTTGAAACTTCTAATAATTTCTTCCAAAAGACACATTACGTCTTTATCTTTTATTCGTTTGCAAAGAATGTTTAACAAATTGTTATGGTCAACAGTTTCAAAGAATTTCTTAATGTCGCATTTTAATACAAAACACGGCTTAAAGTTATTGCCACTTACTTGTTTAGTTATTTTATCCAGTAGTTCCAACCCCTTGTGTGTTCCTTTTCCAACACGGCAAGAAAAAGAATTGGAGATAAAAGTTGGCTCAAAAATAGGATTAAGCACAACAAAAATAGCGTGATGAAGTATGCGGTCTCGCACAAGAGCTTTGTGAATATGGCGTTGTTTGGGGTCTTGAATATAGAAAGAAGAATAAGAGCCGTGTTTATATTTACGATGTTTCAAATCTTTATGGAGCTGAAAGATATTTTCTTCAAGCCGATACTCAAATTTTTGAACATCTTTCTTTTTTTGTTTGTCGCTTTTGAATTTATCCCAAGCCAAAAATAGATTTTCCAACGAAATTATTTTTTCAAAAACATTTTTATAAATTTTCATATACTATGAATGAATTAGATATACCAATTTTTAAGAAAACCTACGAGCTTTATAAAAGTTTTTACGGATTACGGCAAACGGTTGCAAAACAAGATAGATATACAATTTGGCAGAGATGCGAGAATATTATTTTGGATATTTTAGAAAATATCTTGTTGGCAAGCCAATTGTCAAAATCAGACAAATTACCAATTTTGAAAAAGACAAGCTTAAGATTAAATTTATTAAGAGTGCTTATCCGTCTTTGCAAGGAGATAAAAGCTATTGATAATAAAAAATATCTTTTGTTGCAAGAAATGATTGATGAAATTGGGAGAATGCTTGGTGGGTGGATTAAATCTACAAAAGACTTCTAAATTAAAACACTCTCTAACAAAAGAGGGTGTTTTAATCTTGTAGAGAAAGAAGTTCCGAGAGGACGAAACGCCGATGTTGTCATTACGGTTGTCATCCCGGTAGTTGTTGACATTAAGCCCGTTAGAGTCAAAGTTACCGACGTTGACACGGTTACCGTCAGAGTCCAAAAGTTGCTTGTTGTCATCTATTATCACTGGAAGTTGAGACTTACTACCCAAAAGGTTTATATTCTCTCTTTCCTGTATTTTATTCGGAAGCAGGTTTATCACCATCTTCACTAAAAACAAGCAAGAAGTTCAATCTCCATCTTTATTCACACGCTATCGTTATCCGTAAACAACGATACTCTGGTGAAGTCTCAAAGATGAGACGCTTTGCGAGGCAAAACCGTAATCTTACCTGCATTAGCAAAGCACTTTTACTATATCAAAAATTGGCTAAAAAAGAAAAAGAGCCTCCTGCGAAAAAAAATTCGCCGAAGGCTCAAGTTTTCAAAAGAGACAAGCTCTCAAGACTTCAAGGTTCAGTTGAACTTCCGAGAGGACGAAACGCCGAGGCTGCCAAAACGGCTGTCATCCCGGTAGTAGTCGACACGAAGCCCGTCAGAGTCAAAGTAACCGACGTAGACACGGTCACCGTCAGAGTCCAAATCCGAGCAACGAGCATAAATCTTTTCAAACAGACGCTCACCTGTATTCTTGTAGTGTCCAATGATAGCATAGACGACTACTCGGGCAGTCGGTGTTTCCTCGTTGTCGGCAAGCAGTCCTTGCTGTTCTTTCCAAGTTTTAGAAGTAGAATTTTTGACTGGGGTTTTCTTAACAAGATACCAGCTAGTTTTTCCTTTGTTCTCGGCGAACTTTTCATCCTTATACCAACCGCCTGTTGAGGAATAAAAAAACGAGTTGTCTACTTTCCTAACATCCAGAATAGACATTGGGAAGACAGCAATAAGAATATAGGTGTCCTTACATTCTTGTAAGGTTTGTTCACTAAATGGAACATTGGTCAATGTTTCAACATCATCAGCTGTTGGCCTAACACCAAAATGAGAAATAGCTTCTTCAATGCCGAAATAGTTTCTTCCCATAATCTCTCGGCTACGCTGGAGACTGGTAGGTTGTTTGATTGTAGGTTCAGTTCCTTTCAGAAACTTTCCAAGACTATCTTTGGTGATAGCACCTTTCTCTACCTGTCCCCAAAACTGTTTCAGTTGTGCTGGTGTTGGCTGTTCTGCCAAGACTGGGGCGACAATGATACCTAAAAACATTAAACTAACCAAAAATACTCTAAATAATTTCGTCATTTTCTTTCTCCTCTCTTTTGTTATTTTTACCCTATTTAATAGGATTTCAAAGAATATGCCGTGATTATAGCAATCTGTCAAACTATGTCAAGGGAGTTAAATTAGAAATAGAGTGAGTGGTAGAGTGGGGTAAAAAAAAGAGCCTCCTGCGAAAAAAAATTCGCCGAAGGCTCAAGTTTTCAAAAGAGACAAGCTCTCAAGACTTCAAGGTTCAGTTGAACTTCCGAGAGGACGAAACGCCGATGTTGTCAAAACGGTCGTCATCCCGGAAGCTGTAGACAGTAAGCCCGCCAGAGTCAAAGCTACCGACGTTGACACGGCTACCGTCAGAGTCCAAATTCGAACAACGAGCATAGATGTTTTCAAACAACCTTTCTCCCGTGTTCAGATAATGCCCGATGATGGTATAAACCATAATACGGGCTATAGGTGTTTCTTCGTTGTCAGTGAGTAATGCTTGCTGTTCATTCCAGTTCTTGCTGGTAGAGTTCGGCACGATGGTCTTGCGAACCAAATGCCACCCTGCCTGACCCTTGTCTTTGGCGAACTTTTCGGAATGATACCAAGCATCTTCTTTTGACCAAAATAGACTGCAGTCAACTTTGCCTTTAATGTCCAGAATGGACAAAGGAAGAACGGCAACCAAAATGTGCGTATCTTTGACCTCCCGAAGCTTCTGCTCGCTGAACGGAATGACCGACAGCATAGCAAGCTGACTCTTTGTTGGTTTAACGCCGAAGTGCTGGATTGCTTCCTGCACGCCAAACATCGTGATACCAATAGACCGAGCCATCTTTTCGTCGGTCGTTGGCTCATAGCCACCTGACCGCCAAAAATTGACCAGTCGTGCCCGCATTTGCGGGTCGTCAATAGGACTTTGCAAATCCTCGTAAGTTAACCCCGTTTCCATTAAGCGACGCAGACACTCAAGAGTGCGAGCAACCACTTTTTCTGGGCTAGGGTTGGCAATGTTTTGAGACATCGCACACCTCCTTATATAATTTTGAAATTACCCGAACCGCTCGGATTAACGGCTGTCTCGGAATTGAGACGAGCACTTTAGAAACCAATTATTTGACGTCTAAAATGCTCATCTCAACAAACTGAACCATTTTCAAAGAACACCGTAATTATAGCAGTTTGTCAAATTTTGTCAAGCTAAATTTATGTTTGGTATATAGATATACTCTTTCTGTCGTTGTATAATGGTTCTAACGTCGTCCACGACGTCCAGCAGTATTAAACTAAACCCTATTCAACCAAACACCCTAAATGGCTCATATGGGCAACAAACTATCCGTTTGGGGCTTTTTGTTTTATGTAAAAAGTGGTATTATGGCAGGTAATGAGAGTATACGGTGTTTTTAGATCATGCTAGGATAAAATTATGGTTTTGAGTAAATCTCAAAAAGAAAAAATAAGTCTGAAAGAAGAAATCAGGGGCAAGTTGCTATCTTACATGACGGCTGCTTTTGGTTTGGTTGCCGGTTTGGCATGGAATGATGCTATAAAATCATTGATTGAATTTATTTTTCCTCTCGAAAGAAACACTGTCTTAGTTAAGTTTTTTTACGCTGTTCTAATTACTTTTGCGGTAGTGCTAATTAGCGTGTATCTGTTACGTTTTTTCAAAAAAGAAGACAAATGACAGACAAAAATAAGGTCGTTGAGAAACTACCCGCAATGTTTTTAATTGACGAAGATATATATTGTCGTTTCCACAGCGATAAAAATAATAACGAAATATTTAATATATTAGAATCAGAAGATTGGAATTTTTATCATCACACGGATGTTAAACAGCCGAAAACAATTAAAGACATTGATAATTATTTTAACGATAGGAAAATATTTTTTGATATTTTTTATAAAAATAAGCTGGTTGGTTTAATAGATTTTAATCCCGAAAAAAGTTATTTGAGCTATTGGATATCTACGAAATTTCAAAACAAAGGAACAATGTCTAAAGTTTTGACTGGCGTGTCAGATTTATTTTTAAAACTTGGTCTTCCTGAAATTTTCGTTCATATTAAAGAAGAACATCTTGCGAGTATCAAAGTTGCAGAGAAGAGCGGTTTTAAACTAAAAAAGAGAAAGGTTTTTGATAAAGATGATGTTATGGTTTTGTTTGTGAAAACTCGGCTTCCAGTCAAGAAAGATTAGTAGCGAAATTTTAAAGATTTAGTTTTTATAAGGTAAATATACAAAAATATGAATAAATTTGAATCATCAAACCTAGAGTCTCCCGAAAAGGAGTTTGAAGAATATGAAGACCTCATAAAGCAATACGAAGGCGAAAACGTCCGAGAAAGCTTTGGACCAAAAGAAGAATGTGGACCTCACATAGAAGAATTTGAGGAAATACTTACCCCACTATTAAAAGAGGAGCTTCTTGAATTGTTGAATAACATAGAAATAGAAGAAGAGGCTTCAAATAGTAAAGAAAGAGAATCTGCCAAAGAAGCACTTATTCCTCTTGTGGAGAAGATGAATTTTTTGAAAAGGAGAACAGATATTGAAGAGGAAGAATTTGAAAAACTACATGAAAAATATAAAATTATTTCTCGGGCTGTTGGAATGATAAATGGCGGGAACGTTGATCATAATAGATAATCTTTTATATCGGACTTGTCCGGTCGTGGTAATTTCATTTCAGATGGGCACAGCCATATCTTGTCTTCTTTTGTCCCTATTCCTACAAAATCAAGCTTGATTTTGATGGAATGGGCGTGTTTTTGGGTATAAACATATTTTTGTTTTTGTTATATAATGGTTACAAATGACAGACAAAACAACTATTTTAAAAGTAAAAAATTTGGATGTTGAGCTTGATAATCGGAAGATTATTGATGATTTGAGTTTTGAAGTTAAAAGGGGAGAGACCCTGGTTATTTTGGGTCCCAACGGGGCAGGCAAAAGCGTGTTATTAAAAACCCTGCTAAACCTTTTGCCATACGAAGGTGAAATCAAATGGGGAAAAGATATAAAAATTGGCTATGTTCCACAACGACTGCCTTTTATAAAAAACATCCCCTTGAGCGTGAGGGAATTTTTTGAGCTTAAGTCAACGAAAAATGTTGGCGAAGTTTTGGATTTAGTTGGTTTAAATATCTCTGTTGAAAACCAGTCGGTGGGCACCTTGTCTTCCGGACAGTTCCAAAGAGTTTTGATTGCGTGGGCGCTAATTAACGATCCGGAAGTGTTGTTTTTTGATGAACCAACTTCCGGTATTGATATTGGCGGGGAGGAAACCATCCACAGTTTATTGAGTGACTTAAAGAAGAAGAGAGAATTGACAATATTTTTGGTGACTCACGATCTAAATGTTGTTTATCAAGAAGCCAACAATGTGCTTTGTTTAAATCATAAAAAACTTTGTTACGGTTTGCCACAAGAAGTTTTAACTTCTCAAAACATTGAGAAGCTTTTTGGCGGTAACGTTAAATTTTTTGAACACAATCATTAAATTAATATGAGTATTCAATTTGTGTTGAGTTTAATAACGGGAATTTTTATCGGTGGCGCGGCCGGTTATTTGGGTTGTCTGATGTTGACCAAGAGAATGGCTTTGGTTGCCGGTCCTTTGGGTCATTTAACTTTGCCCGGCATTGCCTTGGGTCTTATTTATGGATTTGATATTTCTTTGGGGGCCTTCCCCTTTGTTATTTTGGGAATAATTCTAATTTGGCTTTTTGAATTAAGAACAAAACTACCAATGGAAGCTTTGACCGCCATTGTTTTCGCGATTGGCGTGGCTTCCGCGTTTTTATTTTTGCCCATTGAACAAGCGGAGCAGGCTTTGGTTGGTGATATCTCCAGAGTTGGATTTTGGGAAACTGTCATTTCAGTTTTTCTGGCTTTGTTGATTTTTGTTTTAGTTAAAAAGATTTTTTCAAAAATGATTTTAATCAATGTATCCGAAGACTTGGCAAAAACAGAAGGTATAAATATTAAAAAATACAATCTTATTTATCTTTTATGCGTTGCTGTAATTGTCGCCTTGGGAGTAAAGCTTGTGGGCGCTCTTTTGACGGCGGCCATGGTGGCAATTCCGGCCAGCGCGGCGAGAATTTTGAGCATAACAGCCAAGAAGTATGTTTTATTGGCTTTATCCTTTGGCGCGATATCGGCTGTTTTTGGGATTTTATTATCAAACATCATTAATTTTCCCGCCGGTCCTTTGATAGTTCTGACAAACGGTTTTTGTTTTTTAGTGGCCTTGGTTTTCAAAAAAGCAAAAATAATTTTTGAATAAAAAAATACCCGCGCCTGATGGTGGGGTATTTTTTCATTTTTTTATTTTAGCATTTCCGCAAGTTTCTTCTCTTCTTCCGGCAATCTTTCGCATGCGTTCGTGATGCCCCTGTCGCATTCTACGGAAAGTTCAACAACAAGAGATTGCTGTCGCGCTCTGCCTGTTCTGTCAACAACGCAACCGATAGGGCAGACCGAAAAAAGAAAAGATGCGATAAGAATAATAGCAAAATATTTGCGAACAGCAATTTTCCGCATTATTTTATCCTCCGTACTTTTTAATCCAGTGCCCGTGAATCCACACCTGTTTTGAATAAGCGCTTGCGCTTATAAGCGTGTGATAAGCGGGAATATCGTTTAGTTTGTTCATTTCAAAAAGAATCTCATCTCCAACGCCATCCAAAACATACGGATCGTTTGGGTGGTCGGGTCTCATCAACAGGCAATAAGCGTGATTTGTGCCGTACTTCTCTTCTCCGTTTGGTTCTGTTCCGTAATAGCCCAGGACTAAACGAATATTTTTATTTCCGATAGTATGCAGTATGCTGGCAACGCCTATCGCTATGCCGTCGCAATCCTCGGCCCTCTCTTCAAAAAGCCACCTTTCTGTATCCTCAGCGTTTTGTGGCCAATATTCACCAACTCCGTGAACATTCGTGTCGCTTTCGTATTTAACATGAAGGGAAACAAAATTTAGAATATCAAGAGGATCTTTCAGTAAAAAATTATACTTTTCAAGATACAATTTAAATATCCATTTCCAGAGTAATTTTGGATTGGGTTTCCCAAAATACATTGGTGGCATTTTTTTTATGCCGTTCGTTACAAGCAATGAATCAAACATCAGTACTGCCTCCTTCTGCCCTGCTCGGTGGGATTATTTTTCAAGGTAAATCTACAAAAAGTATAATGTATGAAGTGGCCCTTGTCAATCTTTGTGTTTTCTGGTATAGTTGAAAAAAAAAGAGAAGGAGGTATTTGAAAATGGAAAACGGCACGGAGAACGGCGATGCGAAAAAAAGAGTGAGGGAACTTTACTATATTGCTTGCGCCATATTTGTAATTTTATTTACCCTTTTGACCTTAGAGTTTTTTGGAATTGGTATTATGCCAACATTTTTGACAGAGATACTTTTGGGTATTATTGCCACATACGCTGTGGCGAATGCCAAACTGAAACATTCTGGTGAAAACGAAATTATACAAAGGCCCGGGCAGTATTTTGTCTATGCCTCTTGGGCGTATATTGTAGTCATAGGAATTTGCCATTTTGTGTCAGGTTCTTCTATTTCACACCACGTAGTAGAAGCCGTCGGAGGGATAACTGTCATATTTGGTGGGACTACATATCTTAAAGTGGCGTTGACGCCAAGAAAAAAGGAAAAAGAATAAGAAAATAAAAAACCCTTGGTTGAGCTCGTCTCGATCGGGGGTTTTTGTTATAGAGAACATTGGTGCTATATTAAAAATATGGAACCCTTGGCTTCAAAAATCAGACCCAAGACACTGGAAGAGTTTTTTGGGCAGGAACATTTGGTGGGAGAAAACAAACCCCTAAACATCGCCATAAAAAATAAACATTTGTTTTCTTTTATCTTGTGGGGGCCTCCCGGTGTCGGGAAAACCACACTAGCAAGAATATATGCAGATAGTCTAAACGCGAGTATTTATGAACTTTCCGCTGTTTCTGCCGGAAAATCCGATATCAGGAAAATTATTGATACTGAAGAAAAAGAGAGCGACTTGAAAGTATTATTCCTTGATGAGATTCATCGTTTTAACAAAGCGCAACAAGATTTTTTACTTCCTTTTGTTGAGGGCGGAAGAATTACCTTAATTGGCGCGACGACGGAAAATCCAGGTTTTGAGATTATCCCAGCGCTTCTTTCCCGTTGCCGTGTTTTTGTTTTGAATGAATTATCCAGAGATGAAATGTTGAAAATTATTTCCAGAACAAATTTTGATATGGACGATGATTCAAAAGAATGGCTTGTTTCAATGGCGAACGGAGATGCCAGACAAGCCATAACCATGCTTGAAAATACAAATCAGTTATACAAAAAAATTACGGTGGATACGATGAAGAATGCTTTGCAGTCAAAGTTTCTCCGTTACGACAAAAAGGGCGACGAACATTACAATACTATCAGCGCTTTTATAAAAAGCATGCGCGCCAGCCAATCGGATGCAGCCCTTTATTATTTGGCGCGGATGATAGATTCCGGAGAAGACCCAAAATTTATTGCCAGAAGAATGGTAATATTTGCCAGCGAAGATATTGGAAATGCCCAGCCCACAGCCCTTGTCGTGGCAAATGGAGTCTTTCGCGCGGTGGAAACAATTGGTTTGCCCGAATGTTCTATTAATCTTGCTCATGGTGTTGCGTATTTGTCTGGTTGCAAAAAAGACAGAAGCGCTTACGAGGCCTATTTAAAAGCCATGGATAATGTTAAGAAATATGGCAACTTACCAATCCCAACAAAACTAAGAAATCCAACTAATAAATTAACAGAAAAATTAGAATACGGAAAAGATTACAAAAAATACTCAAAAGAAAGTTTTCTCCCAGATGAGTTGAAAAAATAAAAAATATTTTTGAACCACAGAGAGCATTCCATGGAACAACTTGACAGAATTATTTTTGTATGATAGTATATAGAAAATGCAGTTACTTTGAGAACACAAAAAAGGAGAAAAAGATGAGAAGACATAATTCTTTTCCAGGAGCTGATTATTATGATTCAGTGGGGGACCCGTATTGGTTTTGCCCAAAACATGGTCAGTGGTGGCATGATTATTGTTCTGGTTGTTGCCCTAGTGTAGATTTGGTGGTGAAAATTGGAGCAGGGATCCTTGCTTCAGCTATTGTAGTGGCTTGTTTTGGTCCTTTTGTCCCAATAATTCTTGGTTTTTAAAAATTAGATTAATGTAGGCGCCTGTCTTGCTTTGCAAAAGCAAATTAATAGGCGCCTATTATTTTTGCCGTAATTTGTTATTATTTTAGAATATGAACAGATTAA
>Ga0180009_10003898_pt1 | contig 16754 bp, 23 predicted proteins | sample OS_PC_MetaG_FD_123537 | JGI IMG/M metagenome (GOLD analysis project Ga0180009, IMG submission 123537) | Groundwater microbial communities from the Aspo Hard Rock Laboratory (HRL) deep subsurface site, Sweden - OS_PC_MetaG | ecosystem: Environmental > Aquatic > Deep subsurface > Groundwater...
GGCGAGATCAAGGTTCGGGTGCACGGGTCTTCGCTCAACTATCACGATTACGTTGTCGTTTGCGGTGTGTGGGGACCTGCCGAGCCACGCATTCCGATGGCGGACGGGGCGGGAGAAGTTGTGGCGGTCGGCGAAGGCGTCAGCGAATTCGCGCCCGGCGATCACGTGGTGAGCACGTTCTTCCCGACCTGGCTCGACGGCACGCCGCAGGTGGAAAACTTTGCAAGTGTGCCGGGGGACGGTATCGACGGCTTCGCGCGCGAAGAAGTCACCGCCAGCGTCAATGCGTTTACCCACGCGCCCAAGGGCCGGTCACATGCCGAGGCGGCAACGCTGACGACGGCGGGCCTGACGGCGTGGCGGGCGCTATTCTCGGATGACCGGTTGAAGCCGGGAGATACGATTCTCGTTCAGGGGACGGGCGGGGTGTCCATTTTTGCGTTGCAGTTTGCCAAGCTGGCCGGCGCCACGGTGATCGCGACGTCGTCGAGCGACGAAAAGCTCGACCGGCTGAAGGCGCTGGGCGCCGATCACGTCATCAATTACCGCAGCGATGCGGCGTGGGGGGAAACCGCGCGCGGGCTGACGGGCGGGCGCGGCGTCGATCACGTGGTCGATGTCGGCGGCCCTTCCACGCTCGACCAGTCGCTGGCGGCGGTAAGAGTGGCAGGCCACATTTCGGTGATCGGTATCCTCAGCGGAGTCGAATGCAACCTGCAACTTGTCCCGGCCTTGTTGAAGCAGGTTCGCTTGCAAGGCGTGCTGGTCGGCAGCCGCGCGCAGCAGATCGACATGATCCGCGCGATCGATCGCAACGGCATGCGCCCGGTGATCGACAAGGTATTCGCGCTGGAAGAATTGGTGGCAGCGTTCCGCCACCAGGAAAGCAACAAGCATTTCGGCAAGATCTGCCTGGAGTTTTGAACGGGTGCTGGATGTGACAGCGGTGGCATGGCGCCGCGAGCGGTCTGGTTCGTGATGGCAACATGCGATGGTGGGGCGGGCGGCAATGTTTGCCTTAAGCGAGGTGCAGGTCGGGCCGATCGCCAACCTCGACCTGAGCGGACTTGCGATCACGCTCGATGAGGGCCGCCGGGAAATTGCCGCAGCTTGTTGGGCCAAGGAACCCGGCAGCGGGTTAGTCGAGCACGATCCGCTCTGCTCTCGGCCATCTGCCGTCGGCAATACGCGGCTGCAAACGTGCGATCTCGGCTTCGGTCAATCTTGACCTTGCCTCTGCAATGAGTTGTTCGAGTTGTCGATCTCTGGCCCCAAGCTTGCGGGCGCGGGCGATGGCGAAATAGTTGAAGGCCGGGGTCAGGCGGATGACTGCGCCTTCGTTGGAGAGTTGGGCGATCTTAACGAGGGCCGGAGCATGGTCGGCCAAGGCTACAACCAATAGCGCTTGAACTTCCAGGGCCACGCCCCAGATTGGATCGTCTGGATTGCGGAATTCTATCGCATCTGTTTTCGATTGTGGGAGTGGCATCAGTGTTAGGCCCGAGGAAAGGGCATTTTGGAGTTTGGAGTTCAGATCATTCAATATGCGGCAGTAAAGCGGCGCGGGATAGTATCGGGGTCCAACGATGTATTCCCAGGCCAGCATGCCATCGCCAGCCGGCGAGGACATGTCAGGACGATTGAAGTGAACGCCGCCAGCAAGTTCAAGAAAAGCACTGCGGCACTCCCTTCTGTCCAGTTTCTCGTTGTAGGCTTCAAGTTGGTAGGTATTCAACAATTGCTCTGGAGCGGGAAAATCAAAGCCTTCGTAAGTCGGCTGCGCCTCATCGATTGATTCGTAGAGTTCATCGATGCTGAGGGAATGAGCCGGGATCGCGCTATTCAATAGTCCGGTGGCAAATGAGGCGGCCATACAGAAGAGTATCCCCGCACCTTTAGCGAAACCCATAATCCAATTCCCATTGGCGGTTGGATTGGGTTTTGGAATGTCGAGACGCAATGATTTATGCGAAAGGGTTGTTGATAACATCAGAAACCTTGCTGACGATTGGCGGAGCCTTGGTGACAGATTAGCGCGGATCGATAGTGCACTCTATGAAGCTGCTACGAACCGCGACCGGCTGCGGCAGCAGTGGCAGAAGCTTGAAAGCGTTAGGGGGCAGAAACTCAGGCTCATTCGCCAATATCAAGAAAGCTTCAACAGGCTCGATTGCTTTGATCTCGGTTTCAGCCATGAGGTTCTGAACCTGCCGTGACTCAATAGGCTACCCGCCGATCAATCCGGCTTGCCCTCCCCACCGTCTCCCGTCCACTGCGACTTCATATGCGCTCCAGTCCAGCGGCCGTAACGCCAGGGCGCGAAGGTGTGGTGCTGTTCACGGATATCGGGGGCAGGGTCGTAGCCGGCAGAACCACCGGGGCGGCAGCGCGCGAGGCGCGAAATCATCAGCCAGAAGCCGCGCCATGGCCCGTTCTTGTCGATCGATTCGAGTGCGTATTCGGAACACGTCGGCAGGTGCCGGCACTGCCAGCCGACATACGGCTTCAGCGTCCAGCGGTAGATGTGGATCGGGAGTTTCAGGACTTCGGCGAGGAGGTTCACGACTTTTGTCCGGCGACAGCGTTACCGCGCGACTGTTCGAGTTGGCCGAAAGCGTCGAGAACCGCATCGAAGATGAGCAGGGTCGAAGTGTGCCGGGCCTTGTAGTCGCGCACCGGTTCGAGGACGCCAAGATCGGCCCAGCGCCCCTGTGGTGGAGGGCCGCTTTCCTTCAGCATGGCGCGCATGGTGGCGGCGACTTCGGCAAACTCCGCAATCGAGGTTCCGACGATCTCGCGGCCAACAACGGATGCTGCGGCCTGTCCCAGCAGGCAGGCTTTGATGTTCTGGCCGAAATCGCTGACGACACCGTCGGCCACCTTGATGTCGACGGCAACGGTGGAGCCGCATAACTTCGAATGCGCGGTGGCGCTGGTGTGTGGGTCGGGGAGACGTTCGCAACGCGGGATGGCGGCGGCAAGCTCAAGGATGCGGTTCGAATAGATGGCGTCGAGGTCGGTCATAAGGTGGTATTGCCTTGACTGGCGCTGCGGCGGGCGCGTGTTGTGTGATTTGAAGTTGAATATAGGCATTGCAACGCGCGGCGCGAAAGGTGCGCTGTGAAATCGCTTGCCGCCCAAGGGCTCATGTTTGGAGAAATGGGGAAGCCATGGCTGAAGATAGATTCCCGTTCGCTGCTCCGGGGGACAAATCCGAACTCGAGGAGGGATTGGCATTCACGCCGAAATTCGGTGCAGACGGGTTGATCCCGGCCATCGTAACGGACGCGGATGGTGGGGGCGTGCTGATGTTCGCCTACATGAATGCCGAAGCGCTGAGGCTGACAATCGAGACGGCCACGGCGCATTTCTTCAGCCGGTCCAGGGGTAAACTCTGGAAGAAGGGGGAGGAGAGCGGTAATCTTTTGCATATCGCCTCGATGCGGACCGATTGCGACCAGGACGTCGTGTGGCTCAGCGCGCGGATCGACGGGCATGGCGCGGCCTGCCATACGGGGCGTAAAACCTGCTTTTACAGGAATGTCGCGCTAGGGGTACCGGCCGGCCGGGCAGACTACCGGCTTGAGGAAACCGTCAGTGAGCGGGCTTTCGATCCCGGCGAGGTCTACAGCCGGAAGGGCTGAGCCGGCAAGCACTTGGATGCGCGCTCACGATATGTTGTCTGGTTGTATGCGCTTCGTTCAATAGAACTCGGTTAACTCAGCGCCGGTATCCTGTTGTGTTAACATGGCTTGGACGGGTATCGAGTCGGCCGCGATAATTATGCCCTGCCGGAAATTCTGGTTCCAGAATTGCAAGGCACAACCAGTAGTCGTTCAACGGGCGATACACCTTTTTGGAAGGCCCCTATGGAACAGGTGAAAATCGGATTGGCGTTGGGGGGCGGCGCGGCGCGGGGCTGGTCTCATATCGGTGTCCTGCGGGCGCTGGAAGAAGCTGGCATACGCCCGCACGTCATTGCCGGCACATCGATGGGAGCCGTGGTCGGCGGTTGCTACTCGGCGGGGCATCTTGACGAGATAGAGGCGTTTGCCCGCGAACTGACGATGCGGCGGGTCTGGGGTTTTCTCGATTTCAATCTGGCCGGCACAGGGCTGATTACCGGCGGACGGTTGACCGAGAGGTTGATCGAGACCGTCGGCGGCCGGCGGATGCAGGATCTCGATATCGCATTTACCGCGGTCGCGACCGAGATCGGGACGGGTCATGAAATCTGGCTGTCGCAAGGCGGACTGGCCAATGCGATCAGGGCTTCCTATGCGCTTCCGGGCATTTTCAAGCCGGTCAAGATCCGCGGCCGCTGGCTGTTCGACGGAGCGCTCGTCAATCCGGTGCCGATCTCGGTCTGCCGCGCCATGGGCGCGCGCTATGTGATCGCGGTCAATCTCAACTTCGACCTCTCCTCACGCGGGACGCTGGCGCCACAGATCGAGTTCGATACCGAGCCGGAAGTGGAACCGGAGATCGAACCGAGTGTGCCGGTGCCGGACAACGGCGGCTTCAATGCGCGCAGATTGTTGCGGCGGCAGCTTTTCGGCCGCGGGGAGAACGTTCCGGGTATCTCGACGGTGATGGTGGAAGCGTTCAATATCGTCCAGGACCGGATTGCGCGCTCGCGGCTTGCAGGCGATCCGCCGGATGCGATGATCAGTCCGCGGCTGCATGGGATCAACCTGTTCGATTTCCACCGTGCGGCGGAGTTGATCGATCTGGGGTACGCGGCGGCCAAGCGCGAAATCGAGACGATCAATCAGGGATTGTCGGTCCGTGCCCGCATGACCGGCCAAGCCCGCAGGATCCCGGCCTAGCCCGCAGGATCCCGGCCTAGCCCGCTACCGCTCCTATAAAAGATCGATCAGTCCGGCGGCAACGGACCAGCCATCGGCAATGTATCGGCCGGCGGCCATGGTGTCTCGGTTGCCGGTTTATCTTTCGTCTCTGAACCGGCGATGGCTGGACAGGCGCTGTCGTCAGCCGGTAGCGAGATATTCGCGCATGGCGGAGACTTCCATCTGCACTTCGGCGATGTGGTGCTTGACGACGTCGCCGATTGAAATAATGCCGACAAGATTGCCGTCTTCGACGACAGGAAGGTGACGAAAACGTCCCTTGGTCATCATGCCCATAAGTTCTTCAATGGTGCGGTCCAATCCGCAAATCGTCACGTCGCGGGTCATGATCTCGGATACCTGACGAAGCAGGACCTCGGGGCCGTTCGATGCGATCGCCCGAACGATATCCCGCTCGGAAACAATGCCGATTACGCTGTTGCGGGCGTCGACAATAACCATGGCGCCAATTCGCTTTTCGGCAAGGGCGACTGAAACTTCATGCAGGCTTGCCGTTGATGGCGACGTAGCCACGGCCCGGCCTTTTGCCTTCAGCAAAGTTGCGACATTCATCTGGTCCGCCTCCTTGTTCTTATACGAAGGCCCCCGCTTGTGGTTGGCAGGAGCGGGGGCACAAAATTCATTTTTCATGGATGCTGCTGCAGATTGTCGCAGAATGCAAGGCTCATTGCACAATACGTGGTTCGAAACGCGGTTTCGGCGGCGCAGGATCGAACAGGCCAAAACACAGAAGGCCGGCGAGGTAGCCGCCGAGATGGGCTTCCCAGGCGACGCCGCCTTCCGCCGCAACTCCCGGAATTCCGAAGGCTGTTATGGCATTAAGGAGCAAATAGATCACCGTGACGGCGACCACACGCTTATCCGTCAGGGCGGTCGTTAACCGCATCAGTGGAACGCTGCGCGGCCGCTCGCGCAGGGCATTGAAGCTGCCCATGTCGAGAGCGCTGAACAAAAAGCGCATGACGGCGCCCATCATGCCCGAAACCGCACCGGACGCGCCGACCACGGGGACGAATTCGCCCCAATGGAACAACAGGAAGACGGCTGCACCAAGGACGCCGGTGAAGGCGGTGAAGGCCAGGAAGCGAAGCGTGCCGACGCGCAGGGCGATGGCGCCTCCGCAGGCCAGGAACCATGCCGAATTGAACATCAGATGGATGATGTCGCCATGGACCAGCATATGGGTGACCCAGGATGACCATACCGCTATTTCACCACCGGGGATCTCAGCGGCGAAGCCGGTGTACCGCGCTGGGACAAACGCCATGGCGACCGTCAGCCACTCGTCGTCGGAGTAGGGCAGAAATTGGCGAACGACATGCACCGCAATGAATAGCCCTATCAGCGCGACGACGCTTCCCGGCACATTGAAGATCGGCTCTCGGTAGGGCTGTTGCAACGGTCGCTCCATTGGGGTTCTGGCAGGTGCGCTTTGCAGTCGGCGCAAAACAGTTAGCAGCGTTAACCGTCCCGGCGCGGAACGGCAAGCTGGCGGGGCAGAGAAGTAGGTCCGAAAGCGTCAACTGGCATGGTTGGTGCTCAGTTCTCGGCGAATGGCTCAAGATTGGCAAATCAGCGTGCCAATCCCGGACAGTTCCCGTCGATCCCTTCTCGGGAAGACGTGGCTGGAGCGTCCGGCAGGCACCAAGGGAGCTTCCGGACGCCGATGAGAACGACAACGAATGCCAATCTTTATGCTTATTGGAATGACGTGCGGGGCACGCGTGCGGCTCCGCGCCGCTTCGAAATCGAGCCGTCACGGATTGCCGATATCCTTTCGGATACGTTCATCCTCGAATTCCAGGAACCGTCGTCTTTCATCTACCGGCTGGCCGGCACGCGGATCTGCGATACGCTTGGCGAGGAAAGACGCGGCCGCAATTTCCTCGACGACTGGCAGACGAGCGATCGGTTTTCGGTGCAGCGCCATCTTACATCGGTCAGGAAGCTCGGTGCGGTTGCGACGATACTCGTCGATGGCGCGACGCAGGCTGGCCGGTTGGCCCGTTTCGAAGTTCTGATTATGCCGCTTCTGCATAATGGGGAAACCATCGACAGGTTTCTCGGGGGATTCGTGACGGTCAATCCGCAAACGTGGTTTGGTTGCGAACCGATAGCGTCGTTCAAGACTATAGAAACGGAACTTACCTATCCGTCCGACGGACTGGAACTTGCCGAGCCGGCGTTACGGATATCGCTGACCGATCCGGCCCCGCCGCCGGTGCTGCCAAATGTCCGTTCAGCGCGCATCGTGCGCCAGGACAAGCGTCAGTTCCGGTCTATGAGGGAGGACTTTCCCGGAGGGGCGACGAGTCGACTTGACGGGATGTCATGACCGGTTCGGTGGCTTCCGCTTGGCAGTGCCCGGCCGACTTGTCTCGTGGCGGATTTGGGCAGGTTCGCCGATGGAAGAGCGCTTAGCGTCGGGTTGAATGTCCCAAAATAATATTGCTCGTTAGTCAAACGTTAAATTCCAAGGCCGATACTTGGGGTGTGCAGCTGGCGCCATCGTTTCAATCGAGCGCCAAATCGTACCGCATCCAGGCGTCGAGGTCGTTTTATGAACGCTACACTTTCACAGTTGGATCGCGAGTCGTCCTCGCAGCTGAGAATTCCGGACATAGATTTTGGTCCCCGCTTCCGGATCATGGAGTTGAGCATCCATGGCCGTTTCATGAGGGCCGACAAGAGTGAATATCCGGCGAAAATGATCGATATTTCAGTGGCTCACATTGCCATGTCCTCGCCGGTGCTGCTCGCGCCGAACGAGAAAATCGTGACCCATTTCGAGCATATCGGTCTACTCGACGGCAGGGTTGAAAAGATACTGGATGCGGGTTTCTCGATGCGCCTCAATATCACCACGCGCAAGCGCGAAAAACTTGCAGCGCAGCTGACCTGGTTGACCAACCGTTCCGAATTCTCGGGGCTGGAAGAGCGCCAGCACGAGCGTATCGCGGTCGCCAACAAGACCGTCGCGCTGCAGATCGGCGAGCGCGAGACCCAGTGTGCGCTTCTTGACATTTCGCTGTCGGGTGCTTCGCTGGGAACACACTTCAGGCCGTTGATCGGTACGGAAGTCATGGTCGGGAGGCAGCACGCCATCGTGCGGCGGCATCACGACCAAGGTATCGGGGTGCAGTTCCTGCAGGTCCAAGAGGCCAACTCACTGCAGACGCTGCTCGACTGATGCTCGTCGCTGCGAAGTTCCGTAGGCCACCCGATCGCGGGGCGGAGTTTCGGGCGAGGGAACAAATGCGGTCTACCTCGCGTTGGCTTTCCTGCTGGCGCGGGTCTGGTTCTCAGTTCGGTAATCTGGAGTTGTGTTAGCAGATGCGTATCGGGGTCATTCTAGCTCTCTTCTTGAGCCTCATCACCATGGGGCTCTCTCCGGCGGTCGCAGAACCGCTGACATCCTCATATCACGGACAGCGAAACTCGGCGTTCATGCGGGCTTTCGGCGTGGCACAGCCGCCGTACGGTTTCGTCCAGTTCTGCGAGACACAGCCGCAATATTGCGACGGCCGCTGGCGCGGCAACGACAGGTTCGACGCAACGCCGGTGCGGCTCAGCGAGCGCGATGAGATCAACCGGTATGTCAATGCGGCGATCCGGCCGGTTACCGACATGGCTGCCTATGGCGTCGAAGAGTACTGGACCGTTCCGGCATCAGCCGGCGATTGCGAAGACTACGTGTTGCTGAAACGGGAACTTCTGATGGCGCGGGGATGGCCCGAGAGCGCGCTACTCGTGACCGTGGTGCGGGATGAACATGGCGACGGACACGCGGTGCTGACCGCGCGCACGACGCAGGGCGATTTCATTCTCGACAACAAACTTTCGCAAGTTCGCATCTGGAATGCGACGCCCTACCAGTTCGTCATGCGGCAGTCCTACGTGAACCCCAGGGCGTGGGTCTCGCTGGAAGAAACGGTCGTCAACAGTCCGGTCGTAACATCGGGACAGACCGCGCGATAGGAAGCTCGGCATCGGGCGAGCCGGCCGTCGGCCTCGCCAGAATGGACGCGAAGTGCATCGAATCTCGATCCGGTCGCGCCGGCCGGCGGGCTGAACTTCATCGTCTTCAACTGCCAGAATATTCGCCGGGGCGCCTGGCTCATCAACTTTGCTGCGGGCGCAGCTGTTCCTTGAACCGCTGCCAGTTCGCGACATAGCGGCCGGCGGTCGCCTTCACCTCGGCGACCTGTTCATCCGTCAACTGCCGCACGATGCGTCCGGGAGAGCCGACGACAAGCGAACGCGGCGGGATGACCTTGCCCTCGGGAATGAGAGTGTTGGCGCCGACCAGGGATCCTGCACCTATCACCGCGCCATTGAGAATGATGGAACCGATGCCGACGAGGGCGCCGGGCTCGATCGTGCAGCCGTGCAACATGACCATGTGACCGATGGTGCAATCGGGATGGATGGTCATCGGGTAGCCCGGGTCGGTGTGGAGGACACAGTTTTCCTGGATGTTGACTCGCTGGCCGATGACGATGGGTTCGTTGTCGCCACGGATCACGGTGCCAAACCAGATGCTGGCATCCTCGTGAATGTCGACGTTGCCGACCACTGTTGCATTGGGGGCAACCCAATAGCGGCCGCTGGCAGGTGTCTTGACATCGGCATCGAGGGAGTAAAGGGGCATGGATGTTTGCTTCCGGCTCAGACCTCTTCGAGGTCCATTTCCAGGATCGCCATCTGGAGCTGGTATTCGACTTCGCCTTCGTCCTCGATGCGATAGAGAGTGGCGATGAATTCGTCGCCGATGAAAACCTCGGCCATGTCGGTCTTCTTAGGCTGCGGACGCAGGCCGATGTTGTTCATGCCGAAGGTTTTGCGCAGATAGGTTTCGAGTTTGGCGAGTTCGGTCTTGTCCACGGGAGCGGCCTCCTTGAAGGATTGGTCGGAATTCAGTTGCGGGGTTTATGACCGTCAGGAGGAGGATGAGTCCAGAGCGGGCATGTCGAGTTGCTGATCCATGGCACTGGCCGGCTCGGAACATCCCGCCGGTCCGACGATCCTGGCGGGGACACCGGCGACCGTGACGTTGGCGGGTACGTCCTTCAGCACGACGGATCCAGCTGCAACGCGCGAGCAGTGGCCAATGCTGATGTTGCCGAGGACTTTCGCGCCGGCGCCGATCAGGACGTTGTTGCCGATCTTGGGATGGCGGTCGCCACTTTCCTTGCCGCTGCCGCCGAGCGTCACGCCATGAAGGAACGAGCAGTTGTCGCCGACAATAGCGGTTTCGCCGACGACGAAGCCGGTGGCGTGGTCGAGCATGATGCCCTTGCCCAATCTTGCTGCGGGGTGAATATCGACGCTGAACAGCTTCGAGGACTGGCTTTGCAGGTATAGGGCGAAGTCCCGGCGCCCGTTGGACCAGAGCTCATGGGCGAAGCGGTAGGTCACCAGGGCGTGGAAGCCCTTGAAATACAGCATCGGCTCGATAAAGCGCTCGCAGGCCGGGTCACGTTCGACAACAGCTTCGAGGTCGGCGCGGATGGCGAGGCCAAGGCTGGGCTGTCCGGCCAGAACGCGGTCGAAGGTCTTCGAGATCAGTCCGGCGTCGACGTCAGTGTGGTTCAGCCGCTGGGCCAGGCGGTGAATGATGGCTTCTTCCAGCGTATCCTGGCCGATGATCGTCGCGAAAACGAAGGAGCCCAGGGCGGGCTCGGAACGCATGACGGCTTCTGCTTCGACGCGTACGGACTCCCAGACGGGATCGTCGCCGGTTGCGGCGCCTTCCGGCGTGAATTTGTGAATCTTCTGTGCCATATGGGAAAACCTTCGAGAATTCGGTTCGCCTCGTCAAGCGTCCGGGTTAATGGCTTATTGCGCCAGCGGCAAAGACCTTTGACTGCAATGTAGTCACTTTGGCCCGGGCTCGAAAGGGCGGACTTGGAAAACGGCGAACCGATGGTTTCGGCAATTGGTGGGATGCAGCATCCTGCGCAGATCGATCTGGGTGACGGGTTGACGATGGGTGGCCTTGCCGAGGGCGATGCGGAGGGTCTAGCGACGTGTTTCGGCGCGATTGACCCATGGGTCCGCTATGGCACGTCCGCTGATGGCCTGAAGACCTTCATCGGCCAGGAAGAGCCCGGTGCGGCCCGGTTCGTGTTCCGATACCGCGGAGAGCGCGCGGGTCTGGCAATCGTGCGAGCTGATTGGCTGCGGGGGCCCTATCTGCAATTTCTGGGGCTGGAGAACGGCTTTCAGGGGCGTGGCATTGGCACACGGTTCCTCGACTGGCTCGCCGCCGATGCAGCGGCCGCAGGTCACCGCCACGTCTGGATCATGGTGTCGGATTTCAACACGCGGGCGCGTGCGTTCTACGCGCGGGCAGGCTACCAGGAAATCGCCACCGTCCCTGATGTCGTCAAGGACGGCTTCGACGAGATCCTGCTGCGCAAACGGGTTTGAAGCCTGGGGGCCGGCCTGACAGCCTGCTGTGCGCGGCCGTCAAGCGACCTCAAGGACGACACGGCCGCGCACCTTTCCAGCGATCATCTCCGGGGCGATGTCTACGACGTCCTTCCAGGACCGGGTAACGGTCAGCTCGGCGAGCTTATTGCGGTCCAGATCGGTCGCCAGGCGGTTCCAGGCAGCCAACCGCTTTTCCCGCGGGGCCATGACGCTGTCGACGCCTGCAAGGGTTACGCCGCGCAGGATGAATGGCATCACAGTGGACGGCAGGTCGAACCCCTGGGCGAGGCCGCAGGCTGCAACACAGCCGCTGTATTTCGTCATGGCTATCGCGTTGGCGAGTGTGTGGCTGCCGGCGACGTCGATGGCGCCTGCCCAGCGCTCCTTGCCAAGTGGTCGGCCGCGCTCGGAGAGTTCCGCGCGGTCGATGATTTCGGCGGCTCCCATGTGGCGCAGGAATTCGGCCTCGGACAAGCGGCCCGTTGAAGCTATGACCTGATGGCCGAGTTTGGCGAGGACGGCGACCGCAACGCTGCCGACACCGCCGGCGGCACCGGTTACAAGTACCGGTCCTGCAGCAGGTGCGATGCCATGGGCTTCAAGCGCCAGAACGCAGAGCATCGCCGTATAGCCGGCGGTGCCGATTGCCATCGCTTCTGCCGGTGTGAATGCCGACGGCAATGGGATCAGCCAGTCTGCCTTGACACGGGCAAATTGTGCGAAGCCGCCGTCGTGGCCTTCGCCGACACCCCATCCGTTGAGGACGACTTGATCGCCCTTGGCAAATGCAGGGTGCGTGGAGGTTTCGACCGTGCCAGCGAAGTCGATGCCGGGGACGAGCGGCGATTTGCGCGCGATCGGCGCCTTTCCGGTTATGGCCAGGCCGTCCTTGTAGTTGATCGTGGTGTGCGACACGCGCACGACGACATCTCCATCCGACAGATCAACGAGGGTGATGTCTTCCCACGCGACGTTTTGGCCGGCGTCGGCTTTCGAGATGCGCAGGGCTTCGAAACGTTCCATCCGATCCTCTTCAACTGGCTCTGGTTCAGGGAAGTTTCAACGTCGCGCGGCTCGCCGAGAATCGCAAGTGCGCGAACGAGGGCTTCTACTCACAGGTTATACATCGGTCGTTTCGCGGGTGCGAAATGTTGTGGATTGTCTGGAGGGTCGCCAATCGGCCACACCTGAAATTGCCGGCGCGGCATGGGGAAAGAGAGTTCCGCCGATTCCAGGATATTGCTTTGTCGTGCCGACCGCGCAATGACTTAGGCTGGCGGGCTAGCAATATAGTTCATTTGGCGGCTGGCGCCTAAAGACTACAAATACGATTTATCGTATGTATTTCATGGTTCTGCGATGGTGCGAAGACGACACGTCCAACGCGCGATTTGTGCGTGCGGTGCAAAAACTTTTTCGCTTGGCATTCGACTAATGGCGCATCTAGGGTCGGGACCAAGCTGCTTCGACAGCGCAATAACAAGCCAAAAGGCCGAAAACCCAGGAGGCGAACATGACTCTACAAATGCAGATGACTGCCCTCGCAGCGATGATTTCGTTTGGCTTCCTTGCTGCAATTGTTCTGGGCGCTCTCTAGGGAGCGCAATGCCCGCCGGACCTCCTTCCCGCCTGGGCGTCCGGCTTCCCCTCCACATCCGCAGCAGTGAACAGCGTGAGATAATTCTCACGCTGTTTTACCTTGGCGGATGCTTTTGCGACCGGGCGGTCTCAGCGACGCACAAGGTAACCCAGGATGGCGCCGGCCAGCGGGATGAAGCCGCGGTTGATCTCGGCAGGCAGGGCCCTGAGGAGATCGGGCAGGAACAGGATGATGGCAGCGCCGATCAAGGCGCCGACAAGGGCCGATACCAGTGTCGGAGCGCCGGGGCGCCGCACGGATTTGAGGACGAGCGAGCCGATCAGGCCGACGAGCCAAACGATGACGGCGAAACAGGTCGCATCGACCAAGCGGTCGATCAAGGCGCCCTGGTTGGGGATCTGCGAAGCGATGATATCCTTGCCGAACCAGCCGACAATGATCTGTAGTGCGATAAGAATGATGTAGCCAAGCATTGGCGTGCCCCCTTATTTGTGTCGGGCTCGACCGCGAGCCTCGCAATTCGTTTTCATGTCTTGGGCCGGGCGCATTGGTTTCTCCCCGGTTTCAACCCGGGCTAGCACACCCGCCGCAGTCTTTCCGAGTGCGAATCAGCGGTTCGGCGGTTCAGGCCCCATTTTCCTGTGATTTGTTGAGTAATGGCATCTGTCTGTTGCGACAGCCATGTGCGCCAGGAGGAGGCTCAGCTCTTCCTGGGCGTGACGACTTCGCCGTCTTCCTTGGTGAAGGTCTCGATGCCGGTATCGGGGATGAGGTCGAAAACGGCTTCGGAGGGGCGGCACAGGCGGGCATTGCCATCGACGACGACAATCGGGCGATTGATCAGGATCGGGTGGGCAATCATGAAATCGATGAGCTGATCGTCGGTCCATTTCGGGTCGCCGAGGCCCAGTTCATCGTGCGGCGTGCCCTTCTGGCGGAGGAGATCGCGGACTGGGATGCCGATCTGATTGATGAGTTCGACGAGGCGTTCGCGGGTCGGCGGGTTGTTGAGATACTCGATGACTTCCGGCTCGATGCCTGCTTGCCGCAGCATGGCAAGCGTATTGCGGGACGTGCCGCATTGGGGGTTGTGGTAGATCGTTGCGGTCATGACGGTTCTCGCTCGGTTCCGACAGAATGGTTCAGTTGCAGATTACTCAGCCGGCTCTGTCTCAACCGTACCTTTTGCCGCTGCGGTGAGCCAGGACGCGAGGTAGACGGCAGCAGCCGCGCCGAGCAACTGTGCGAAGATGAAAGCGGGGACATGCGACGGATCGATCCCGGCGAACGTTTTTGAGACGGACCGGGCGATGGTCACTGCGGGGTTGGCGAACGAGGTCGAAGCGGTGAACCAGTACGCGGATGTGATGTAGAGGCCGACCGCCATCGGCACCGCGGTGGGCTGGGCCCGCAGCGTCAGCAGGATGGTGCAGACGAGACCGAACGTTGCCACCCATTCCGAGAACCACTGCCCAAGGCCGGTGCGTGCGGTTTCGGAAGCCTGGAAGACCGGCAAGTCGAACATCAGGTGTGCGGCGAGCACACCGATCAGACCCGCAACGATCTGCGCGATGACATAAGCGAGGGCATCGCCGGTGCCGATATCCCGGCGCAGATAAAAAGCCATGGTGACCGCGGGATTGAAGTGCGCGCCGGAGATCGGCCCGAGCATGGTGATGAGCACGACGAGGATCGCGCCGGTGGGGATCGTATTGCCGAGGAGTGCAATCGCGATGTTTCCACCCGCCAGAGCCTCGGCCATGATGCCCGATCCGACGACAGTCGCCAGCAGGAACGCTGTCCCCAGGAACTCGGCGCCGAGGCGCTGTGTCAGTGAGAATGAGGGCATTGGCTCAACATCTCCGATCGGCGGGCCCGGGCGACTGACAAGGGGCCGGGCTGGAATGCGACGCTGGTTTCATTAGCTGATCTGCATGGCAGTTCCTTGACTACCTGTGGGGCGGTGATCGTGGTGTCACTCTCCCAGAACCCGTCCCGCCACGGCGTCAAGCTTTGCAAGAATCGCCGGGTCGCGGGCATCTGGCGGCGTGATGATGGCGACGTCGAGTGCCCGGTCGGAGCCGTTCGGGCAGGCTGGATGTTGCTTGGGGAAGTTGCGCGCCAGATTGGCGACAAGGCGCTGGGCCTTTTCGGTGTTCGAGCGCATGATAGCGATCACGGAGGCGACGTCGACGTCGTCGTGCTCGGAATGCCAGCAGTCGTAATCGGTGACCATGGCGAGTGTCGCGTAGCAGATCTCGGCTTCGCGGGCGAGTTTTGCTTCGGGCATGTTGGTCATGCCGATCACCGCGCAACCCCAGGAACGGTAAAGTTCGCTTTCCGCACGCGTGGAGAACTGCGGGCCTTCCATGACGAGATAGGTGCCACCGCGCGAAACGGAGACGTCTTCGGCCTTGGCGGCGGCTTCCAGGGCATCGGCCAGAAGCGGGCTGATGGGGTCGGCAACGGAGACGTGAGCCACGCACCCTGCGCCGAAGAAGCTCTTCTCGCGGGCAAACGTGCGGTCGATGAACTGGTCGACGACGACGAAGTGCCCCGGAGGCAGTTCCTCCTTGAGCGAGCCGCATGCGGAAATCGAGAGCAGGTCGGTGACGCCGGCGCGCTTCATGACATCGATGTTGGCGCGGAAGTTTATGGCTGAGGGCGGCACCTTGTGGCCACGGCCATGGCGGGGAAGGAAGCGGACCGGCAGGCCGTCGATCTCGGCGAAGAGTACGTCGTCGGAAGGCTTGCCCCAGGGGCTCTCGGTGGGTCGCCATTCGGCATTGGTCATTCCCGGCAGGTCGTAAAAGCCGCTGCCGCCGATGATGCCGAGAACCGGTTTGGTCATGCGTCCGTCCTTTTGATCTGCGTTGCCGTAGGGCTTGCCTCCCTGCGCTGCCTGGGTCAAGTCGAGTCTGGTTGTTTCTCCGATTTCGCACCCTGAAAGACCGCCCGCGACTGAGTTTGTCAGGAAACGAATGCGGCGGGCTGGGCGGTGTCTCAAACTCGACACTTGGAGGTTTTACCAATGCTCCGCTATGAGGCTTGCAGGAAGTTTGTCAGTGAAGATCTGTTGAGCTGCACAGATTGCAGCACGTAACCAGCGGCCCAAGTTCTTTGGAGGCGAGAATGAAAGTCGATCTGGAACACATTCGGCCTGGAATTGTGCTTGTCTTGCTCGGACTATTGTTTGGCATCACTTTGGGCGTCTCATTCGGACTGTCTGAGGACTCGTTCAAGAATTACATCGAAACCGGTATCGCTGCGAACCCCGGCGCTCACGATGCTCAGAGTGCGGATAAAATCTGGCGGTATGCACAACGAGGGCACTTCCATGCCGCAGGGATAGCAGCGTTCTCCATCGGTCTGCTGTTTCTGGTCCTGTTTTCAAACATGGGCCGGTCGATGAAATCGCTGACGTCGCTGTTGATCGGCTGCGGCAGCCTTTATCCGTTTGCATGGTTCTCAATGTTCGCGTTGGCTCCTTCGATCGGCCGGAGCGCCGCGCATTCGCACATCATGACGGAAGCCTTCACATACGCGGGCGTCGGCGGGCTGCTGCTCGGCATCTTGCTTTTGTTGTTGTCGCTGTTCACAGGCCTATTCAGCGAACGCCAGGACGTTCGCTGGTCTGTGGATGTTGGAGCCGGCGAACACTCTGAAAAGCGGCCCAACTGACCAAAGCTACTGGTGGTGGGTGCCGTTTTGCCGATTGCCTCCCGACGGTTTGAATCGGGTAGGAGGCGGGATTGCTCCCGCCGTCCTCCCACACCACCGTACGTGCGGTTCCGCATACGGCGGTTCATGATACGCGATTGAGGCGACGGTACTCCATCATCAATGAC
>Ga0180009_10003899_pt1 | contig 16754 bp, 17 predicted proteins | sample OS_PC_MetaG_FD_123537 | JGI IMG/M metagenome (GOLD analysis project Ga0180009, IMG submission 123537) | Groundwater microbial communities from the Aspo Hard Rock Laboratory (HRL) deep subsurface site, Sweden - OS_PC_MetaG | ecosystem: Environmental > Aquatic > Deep subsurface > Groundwater...
ACTCTTGTCCCGATTCTTATCAATTCAAGATGTTGAATTTCTTTTAGTTTTCCCAAGATGTCATCAAGTCTGTTATTGGTCATCAATAGCGGATCCCCACCAGAGATTAATACGTCTCTGATATCTTCGTGAGATGCAACGTATTCAATTCCCTTTTTTATATCCTCTATAGTTGGATTTTTATGGGCATCACCTACTTTTCTTTTTCTGGTGCAGAATCTGCAATACATTGAGCACTCGTTTGATATAAGCAATAAAACCCTGTCTGGATACCTGTGGATTATTGTCCTTGGACCACCAAGCGGAATATCTCCTTCCTCATCCAGTGGATCGGCTGTAAGGTCCTTATAATGCTCAAGTTCCCCGACACCAGGAATTGCCTGTTTCCAAATACCGTCATTCATCTTTTCAATGAGACTGAGGTAATACGTATTTACTCTCATAGGATATTTGGCTATTACTTCCTTGAGTCTGGGGTCAACCGCTACCTTCCGTCCAGCAAGCCATTTCTCCAAATCCTCGAATGTCCTTATAGAATTTCTCAAAATCTCTTTATATGCCATAAATAATTCTCCATTGGTTATTTCCAGGAAAAAAGCAATAGCCATGGGCTAATTGCCGTTAATATTGAACGAATGCGTCGAGTATTTGTTTCAGTATCCTAAACCGTATAACATTATTTTAATATTGATTGTAAAAATTAGAATTATACAACATGAAAAAACTCGCTGTTAACAAATTGGATTAATTAATTTCTTAATTTCTCTTATATCCTGTTCATCCCTTGCTCAAATGAAAAATACAGCATACCGGTCGGTTTGTAGAATAGTGCCCAAGGCGGGCCTTTGTAGATCCTGGTCAAAAAAGAAAATTCTTATTTAACTATTGTTGGGAAATCTGGATAGACCAATTTTTTTGAATCGTTTTTAAGCTGATAAATCATAACTATTTAAAAATCAAGAAAATTTATGGGAATTCAACCAGTCAAGTTGCTGGGCTGTGTGCGGCCCTTTGGATAAAAATCGATCCATAAAAACTTTTTAGATTCAACATTGAGAATATGGTAATATTTATGGGTGGCAGATTTGGTAAATACGGTACCCCCTTTACGCATTTCACTTAAAGCTGCCATCTCAGTTGGAATGAGCCGGAAGGGCCCGTGGCATCTGGCACGGACTTTAGCAACACAGGCCGGCATGACGAATCAGTGGTTGAAGAAGCAGGGGGTAATCTCCATTAAGGAACTTTGGGTTAACATTCATTATCCGGCTACGGCCCGATAAGCTTTGTGAAACGCCCGGTGCGGACCCGCATGCCGTGGTGTTGTGGGGAGGGGGAGAGAGAAACTCCCCCTTACCCGATTGTGTGGTTTTATTTTTGTTTTGCAAATTTTAGGAGGTTATCCACGTTCCTTTTAAAATTCTCCCTATAGGTTTTGGTGTTGTCATGAATAATTTCCTTACCATCAACAATTTCTACTCCAGAACATGGCCTATATTGGTCATACTGTTGTTTATAAATACCCCTTCCGTTTTTGCCCAAGCGGTAGATAAACCATACACGCTCAAAAGCCCAACGCCAATACCAAGTCACAAATGGTCTGAAGCTAGCAACAGCGATTTGCAAATTTGGGAATACCTCCCGCAACTGATGGTCAAAGACGTTAAAATCTTTAGGCCAGTCGGAAGGGATGGGATAGAGACCTTTCAACTCGGTCAAGATAGTATTACGGAATTTTTCGGCGGCACTCGCAAAACGACTGCGCCTGCTATTGAACTCAGTAAGGTAAGCACCAATCGCGGCCATGATGAGTACCCCCGCTATTTGTGGGATATGAGTTCCAATGAAATCAATCAATTCTGGCATGATTTTAAAGAAGGTCTCTTTTATGGTTTATTTTTATTAATCTTCGTTTTGTTTTGTTCTACATAACGTATTTCTCACTGGCTGGTGTGAAGCGTAGCGGAACACCAGTCGGGTGCAGAAAATGGTTATGATGAATCTTGTCTTACTGATCAGGGCCAAACAAGAAAGCTCCATTGCTAACAAGTATCTCGTAAAACTTCTCGTTCCTTTCAGCACCGTGCTTCATACCTTCACAATGACCTTCCCGAGAAACTTTTACCAGAAACCATGCCGCGAACAAAGATCCGAGGATCCACCAAGCACTGAAGTCCATAAAGAACCATGCAATAAGTGTTGCTGGAAAAATAAGAAAACCAAGCCATAAAGTTATTACGCCATAGATAACGAAATAGGCTTTGGGTATACCTTTCATGTGAATTGCTTGTGCTGCGACTGTCTTGTTGGCTCTTACTCGACCATTTTTTGATGCCTTTTTGAAATCTTCCCACGTAGGCAGATTTCCACCCCACATCTCTTTCAGTTCTTTGGCGGCGGATTCAGCTATCTGTTCATTGATGTCCATTTCAAATATCCTAAATCTTAGTTTTTTGATCTACTATCATAACGGTTGAATTCACCTGGCCGAACGGAGTGAGTGTCAGGTGGAATGAATTGTGTACGCCCGGCATGGGCGTGAACTAATGGGGTGTAAGTCCCCTATACGTGAATCCTGTTAATGTGCTGAACACATTAGCAAAAGTATTAGCCGAAGGCAAGGGCGTTTCCGTGAGGAAGGGTCTGAAGGAAGCCCGAGTGCAAAGCTATGAGCCGACGAACAGAAACAGCATACAAGGCCAAGTTTCCGGGTGAGTTAGCACAACATAACGAAGCCCAGGGTTCAGGAGATATGGTAAATGCTGCGGTTGTTTAGCAAAAGTTCACGTTCTTATCCGGTGATGCCTGTTCGTCATGCGGTCAGGATACTGACAGCGTCTGATGCGGCAACGTATCGGGTGATCGGGCAGGAGTCAGCAGAGGTCATATTAGGCGTAGGAGAAACGAGCCGCACAAGAGTGCGGAGGACTCACCCCGCCGAAGGACTGAACACAGAGCAGGGAAGGAGCCTTAATGAGTTCTCATGACACGAAGAATCCGAACGGAGGAGTGAGCATGGGGCACGTCATTGAACCGCCCGACCCAAATAGTTTCATTATCCGGCTACGCCCGATAAGCTTTGTGAAACGCCCGGAGCGGACCCGCAAGCCGTGGCGTTGCGTAGATGGGGAGAGGACTCCCCCTTACCCGATTAAGTGCCAGCATCCTCTGGACCACCACGACGTATCCACAGAGAATTAAGGTCGCGAGCTCCGTGTACGAATGCCAGAATGTACACATAGTCAGGGGTAACTTTGTATATGAGTCTGTAACTCCTGACGAAGAGTTCTCGTATGTCCGGCGCATTGCTTTCAGGCACCACCCGACCGCGCTCTGCGAAAGTCCTCAGAGACCGAGCTGTTGCTCGTGCCTCTCGCACAATTGCGGCAGCGTAAAATTGAGAATCTCTTCCGATGAACTTAGCTACTTCCTCAAGATCACTGGTAGAAGTTTCAGTCCATTTTACGGTTCGAGCCACTTTGACATCCTTTTTTCAAATTCCTTTTCTGAAATCGTACGTCCGGCCTCGACATCTCTTAACCCACGATCAATCTTTTGACGAACATAAATGTGGTACTGGATATCCTCTAAGGTTGTATCGTCGGGGAGTTGATTGAGGATGCACTGAACTTCTTCTTTAGCTGGAATCATAATGCTGTCTCCTTATGTAAAAGCATATTTGATGCTGAATCTTTTTATTCAGGCACTTAAAATTATTATTTTAATATTGAGTTAAATAACATGAATATTGAGATAAATTTAAGCAAAAATTATGATTTTAATCGAAATATTGGTAATATTTATAATAAACATAAAAATATTTCAATATTGATTGTGAAGATTAGAAGTAAAATCAGAGAAATAAGGGCTCGGGTCCACATTTGCCCCTTGCTTTTTCTATTTATAAACCATATCATTTTTATCTAATTGAAATCAATCTAAAATTTTAACCCCGCTGAATGTGACACGTATGCTTGCGACAAGGAGAATAAGGGGTAATATTTATGGGTGGCAGATTTGGTAAATACGGTGATTTAAAGAGAAAAGAGAGGCTCAAAATAAACAGACCTTTAGACAAAAAAGTTTTGAAAAAAGATCCAAAAGAATCGAGGAAGAGAAAACCAAAAAGAAAAAAGCCGTAAACTGCTTTCCGAAAACTATAATTTTTTGACAGGATTGACAGGATATTCAGGATTAAAACATCAAAACTCATCCTGTAAATCCTCATCAAAATCTTTTACTTTGCGTTTGATTTCAAATTTCCGTTTACCCAAATTAATAATTAAACCTAAAAGCCATAACACATTCGGTTGTAACCTCTACATGCACATCCGATAATTTTTTTATGATTTACTGGATAGCTAAAGCGAGGCTTAACCCAAGCTTGTTTACTTGAAACAAAATCTTGTTTATCCTGTTATCCTGTCATATTTTTTTCAAAGGGCTTAAAATATTATAATTTTTTGAATAAGGAAATTTTATGAAATTAGGAATAACAGGTCTTCCCCAGTCAGGTAAGTCTACCGTATTTGAGGCTTTAACGAGAAACATAATTGAAACAGGGAACAAAAGTAAAGACCATATAGCTGCGGTAAAAGTTCCGGACGGGCGCATAGATTTTTTAAGCGACATGTACAAACCCAAAAAGACAATTTATGCCCAAGTCGAGTACTTTCTTCCCGGAATAGGAAGTCAAGGTAACGATAAAAACAAGGATCAGAGTATCTGGACTAAAATAAGGGATTGCGATGCTTTGATCCATGTGGTTCGAAATTTTGCTGGATTTGGTTTTGATAAGCCGGAGCCTTACAAGGATTTTACGGAACTTGACCAGGATCTTATTATTGCTGATCTTTTGATTGTAGAAAAGCGCCTGGAGCGTCTGGAGCAGGACAGGCAGCGCAACAGGGATATAAATAAGGAGGAAATTACTCTTTTAAAAGAATGCCTTGACAGTCTTGAAAAAGAGATACCTTTAAGAAAAAATAGCGATCTATCCTCTGCGCATATTTTAAGGGGTTATGCCTTTGTCTCAGCAAAGCCTAAGCTGGTTTTGTTTAACAATGAGGATGATGACGACAAAGTTCCTGACGTAGAACTTTTAACTTCCAAGGAAGACTGCATGATAATAAGGGGCAAGCTGGAACAGGAGCTTGCGCAGATGTCTGATGAAGAGGCGGAAGACTTTCTTAATGAGTTTAATATAACAGCTTCCGCAATGGACAGGGTCATAAAGCGGTCATATGAGTTGCTGGGTCTTATCTCTTTTTTTACTGTAGGTGAGGATGAGGTAAGGGCATGGACAATAAAAGACAACACAAAGGCTGCTGATGCTGCCGGTGTAATTCATACGGACTTCCAGAAAGGATTTATAAGGGCAGAGGTTCTTTCTTATGATGATCTTATTGATGCTGGAACTTATAACGAGGCGAGAAAGAAAGGCACTGTCAGGCTCGAGGGCAAGGAGTACATGGTGCAGAATGGGGATATTATAAATTTTCGTTTCAATGTTTGACGTCTTATTTAATCTTTATTTGTTCTTTCAGCAGGCAGCAGGCTATTTTGTATTCGGGGGTGCCGTCGCTTTTGTAGCTTAAATTATCAGGCTGTACGAGCTTGTTCATAACACACCCTTCAGGTATGTTAAGATGAAAAAAGTCGTTTTCATTCAGCTTTCCTGTATTGACGAGCCTGTTGTCCTTAAAAACCATGCTGTGCAAGGGGAAGTCTTCGCAGACAGGGCATCTGTAAACCCTTCCATTGGGAAAGATGAAATAGTTTTCCGCCACAATGCCCGCGCATTCAAAGGTTTCTTCGTTGCTTAAAAAGACTTTCGGGTATGAGACAGTTATGCCGCGTTTTGCGACTTTTTCAGCAACGTCAGGGATTATGCTTAACCATTCGGATCTGGAAACCTGTAATTTCTCTTGATTTATCTGGGCCGGCTTGCCCCTGATACCTATAACCTGTATGAAAAATCGTTCTATATTCAGTTCATCCAGCAGGGGCGCCATCATTTCAAGCTCGTGTATATTAACCCTGCTTACCGTATAGATAAGGCTTGTGCCAAACCCCATGGAAACAGCTTTCCCTATACCTTCGATGCATTTGTCATATGATCCTTCGCCTCTGATCATATTGTTTGTATTTCTTGTTGCCCCATCAAGGCTGAAACTGAAATAGTCAACATCATCAGGCGAAACTTTTGAAAGTATGTCATTAAAGAGATATCCGTTTGTGTCAACAGTTATTGAGCTGTAGCCCATATTTTTTGCTTTTTTTATGGCAAAAGAAAGGTCGGGGTGAATTGTAGGCTCTCCTCCCAGGAAAATGACATTGGCAGTTTTGCTTTTCTCGGCAAAAGCGCCGAGCCATGCCTCTATTGTTGACAGTGGAAGGGTATCTTTTCCATGCTGTTCCGTGTTTATATAACAGTGACGGCAATTGAGATTACACTTTGTTAAAATATGGAAGAACACATTTGTGGAATTTTTTGAGAAGGAAACGGTTTTTTTCATTTAGTCTTTTCTGTCAGCGCCTCAAGTTGCTTTTTGGTTTCGACCAGCTCTTCGTTTGTTAATCGTAATCGGATTGATATATATTCCGCAAATACCTTATACAACAAGAGCAGAAAATTTGCAGTTTCATCATCTGAAGGAATCCTGTGGGTAGCGGCAGTATTAACGGCGAGGCATATTGTTTCTCCTACGGCATAAACCGATGCCGACCTGCTTAACTTGTCTAAAATTCTCATTTCACCGAAAACTTCCCCCATTTTATTTATTGTGCCGAGGGTTACTCCGCCTTTTTCTATTCTTACCCCACCGGAAAGTAGAAAATAGAACCACGGGTCTGTATCGCCTTCTTTGATAATGATTTCGCTATCTTTGTATTGCCTTATCTTGCTCAGCCTGAGCATTTTACCGAGGTTCTTTGTTTCGAATTTTCTTAATGCAGGAATTACGAAGAGCTTTTGTATATTGTGAATACTATCTTTAAGATATTTTGATTCAATCATAATTATTCCCTATTTTTTTTATGGGAAAATGATCAGATTGCAATATAATAGATTTAAAATGCAAATAATGCAAATATAAAAGGTCAATCTAAAAGGTCGTTATGTTAAAAGTTGAAATGCAGACATTACCTCGTCCTATAGAATTAAGGAAATAATAATATATGTAAAGTTTTTCATAAAGTAAAATAAATTACATACTATATTACATGCCATCTTTTCTTGAATATTCATAACTATTTAAAATGTATATATTAAAAATACTTTTTTTGGTATAAATAATTTCTAAAACAAGATGTCTAAGTATGGATTTGAATGCAGAAACTATTAAAACAGATGCACAGAGCACTCATATTATAAACGGCCTTAAATTTGCTGATTCTCTGCAGTTGCCGATCTGAATTTGGTTTGAGATAGTTAAATAAATGATTGCATCATGGGTGAGAATAGATTATGAAATATCTCAAGGAGTAGGGTATGAGTGATACATTTATATTGGATAATGGTGGCAGACGTTCCGACATTGAAAGAAGGAAATTTTCATACACAAATTATTTGCCTGAAAGAAGGTCCGGTGAGGACAGGAGATTCAGATCTGACAGAAGAAAAGAACGTTATGCTCATAGAGAAGGCCCAGAGAGAAGATTTGTTTTTTAATTGGTTTATAATAGTTTGCAATGGTAATCAGACAGGCAGTGCCGGAGACGGCGCTGCTTTTTTTGTTTATTTTTTGTCGTTTTCAACAAGTCAATTTTCCTGCCCCAAATTCCCTAAATCACCCAATAATTCATCTTTGAAAATTATAACCTAAATTTTGCGAGTACCGAACCCGGCACACACTCACAGATTCGTTATTTTAGCTCGTTATAATTACAACTTTGTAATATATGCATATTTTTATGTATTAATATGCGAATTTAATATAAAGAGGTGAGAAACAATGAATAAGATCGAAATGGTTGTTGGATCAGATGCGCACGGGAGAAAGAGGGGAGGATAAAATAATGACACCAAAAGATGTATTAGGTATGATAAAAGAAAAAGGAGCCAAGGTAGTTGATGTACGTTTCCTGGATTTTCCTGGAGTATGGCACCATTTTACAGTGCCGTTGAGCGAGTTGGACGAGTCCTCATTTGAGGATGGATTTGGGTTTGACGCTTCCAGCATCAGGGGCTGGCAGCCGATTAACGCCAGTGATATGCTGGTAGTGCCGGATCCCGCAACAGCCAGGATGGATCCGTTTTTTGAGGTACCGACACTTGTTCTTATCGGCAACATAGTTGACCCGCTCACTCGTGAGTCATACTCAAGAGATCCTCGCTACATAGCCAGGAAGGCCGAGGCATACCTTAAAGGCACTGGTATTGGAGATACAGCGTATTTTGGACCAGAGGCAGAGTTTTTTATATTTGACGATGTAAAGTTTGAGTCATCAAGGAATATGGCATTTTATGAGGTTGACTCAGTAGAAGGTGTTTGGAATACCGGCAGGGAAGAGTGCCCCAACCTGGGGTACAAGCCTCGCCACAAGGAAGGGTATTTCCCTGTTCCACCAATGGACAAGTTTCAGGATTTACGCACAGAGATGCTTCTGACATTAGAGGGTTTGGGGATAGATGTAGAATGTCAGCATCATGAGGGGGCTACAGCCGGTCAGGCAGAGATAGACATGAGGTTTAAGCCCTTAGTTCAGATGGGGGATCAGCTTATGTGGTTCAAGTATGTTATAAAGAACGTAGCTTATCGTAAGAATCATACTGTGACCTTTATGCCCAAGCCTCTTTTTGAAGACAACGGTACAGGCATGCATATCCATATAAGCATATGGAAGGATGGAGAGCCGCTTTTTGCAGGCGACAAATACGCAGGGGTTTCTCAGGAAGCACTTTATGCTATAGGGGGCATACTAAAGCACTGCGGGGCATTGTGTGCATTTACCAATCCTACGACTAACTCATACAAGAGACTTGTGCCAGGATTCGAAGCACCGGTTAATCTGGCATACTCCAGCCGCAACCGCAGTGCAGCTATAAGAATACCTATGTACTCGGCCTCACCCAAGGCTAAACGGATAGAGTTCAGGACGCCCGATCCTTCCTGCAATGGTTATCTGGCATTTTCAGCAATACTAATGGCGGTAATAGATGGCATAGAGAACAAGACTGATCCGGGCGAGCCATTAGACAAGGACATATATGGACTTCCACCAGAGGAACTTGCAAACATTCCTTCGGCTCCTGGTTCTTTAGAGGAAGCGCTTTCGGCATTAAAAGAAGATCACAAATTTTTGCTCAAGGGTGATGTATTTACGGAAGATGTAATAGACATGTGGATAAAATACAAGACAGAGAATGAGGTAAATCCAGTAAAAGTTCGACCCCATCCGCATGAGTTCTTCCTGTACTTTGATATTTAAAGCAACAGCCTTGTTCACCTGATACAAAGCCACTATTTAATATTTGAAATGAAACCGGTACACGATATCCCAGAAGAACTTGCAAAAGAGGCAAAAAATAAGCTGGATGCCTTTATAGCTGCATCGGACAATGCAAGAATCAGAATAAAGGATTATCCTGAAGTCTTTGCTGTTATAAAGCAGATTTTTTCTTTCAGTGATTTTGTTGCCAGAAGCTGTATACGTAATCCACAAGTGCTGGCCGATCTCGTTATAAGCGGTGATATTAAAAGACGGTATGTCAAGGATGAATATAATAACAAGCTTAAAATGTTTCTCTCTGAGGCAGATGAAAATAATAATATTTCCAGTATACTGCGTCGTTTTAGACTTCGTGAGCAACTTAGGATCGCCTGGCGGGATCTTGCCGGCTGGGCAGATCTTTCAGAAACCATGGCAGATCTTTCAAGCTTTGCAGATGCATGTTTAGAAGAGGCGCTTTCAGTTCTTTATAAAGCTCTCTGTTCTGAATACGGCAATCCTGCGGGAGCTGATGGTTCTCGAAAATATCTTGTGATTTTTGGTATGGGTAAATTAGGAGCATGTGAGCTTAACTTTTCTTCTGATATTGATTTGATCTTTGCATATTCTGAGGCCGGGAGGACAAGAGGTAAAACAGAATCGATCAGCAATGAAGAATTCTTTATGCTGCTTTGCAGACGTCTTTTAAATGTAATTGGCACAACTACTCCAGATGGACTTGTTTTTCGTGTTGATATGAGGCTTCGGCCTTTTGGCGAAAGTGGGCCTTTGGTTATGAGTTTTGATAACATGGAAGCTTATTATCAGAGACAGGGTCGGGAATGGGAACGTTATGCCTGGATCAAGGCAAGGGTGTCGGCCGGTGACAAAGAAGCCGGAAAAAGACTTTTGGACAGGCTTAAACCTTTTATTTATCGTAGATATCTCGATTTTGGAGTTTATGAATCTTTAAGGGATATGAAGCACAAAATATCTCTTGAAGTAAGTCATAAGGAAATGAAGGGGGACGTTAAGGTTGGTCCTGGAGGTATAAGAGAAATAGAATTTTTCGGACAGATATTTCAGCTTATACGTGGAGGAGTAGTACCTGTTCTTCAGGAGCGTAGCATCCTGAATGTTTTAAAGATCCTTGCTGAAAGAATGTACATTCCGCAGGATGTTTGCAATGATCTTACAGAGGCATACAAGTTTTTGCGAAATACAGAGCACCGGCTTCAGGAATTTTCTGATCAGCAGACCCATAAGATTCCATCAGATCCTGTTGAAAAAGCACGTCTCGCCGCATCCATGGGGTTTGATAAATGGGAGTTTTTTGCTTTAGAGCTTAAAAGATACATGGAAAGTGTCCACTATCATTTTAATAAATTGCTTGCCACTAAAGATTTTGAGACAAAAAGCGAGAAAATTGATAATGAATTAAACGCTGTATGGCTTGATCTGACAAAAGATGACCATAGCAATAAAGTGCTTTTTGACGCTGGATTTGACGAGCCTAATGAAGTATTGCGGCTGTTGGAAAATCTTCGTAATGATCAGGAAACACGGTTATTGAGCGATGAAGGCCGAAAACGGCTCGGCAAGCTTATTCCTCTTTTATTGAAAGAGGTCGGAAAATCCGAACAGCCATATCTTACTTTAAACCGTATAATCGATTTGATCAAAGTAATAGAAAGGCGAACCTGTTACATAGCTCTTCTCCTGGAGAATCCTAATGCCCTTGTTCATCTGGTTAAACTTTCAAATGCAAGTCCATGGATAGTTTCTTTTCTGGCGCTTCATCCTGTCCTCCTGGATGAATTGCTTGATGCGCGTACTCTATATGTACCACCTAAAAAATCTGATATTGAGAATGAGATAAGAAAAAAGCTGAACCATATACCTGAGCAGGATCTTGAATATCAAATTGAAGAATTGTGTATTTTTAAACAGATCAATGTGTTGCGTGTTGCAGCAGCGGATGTTACAAATGCTCTTCCCCTTATGAGGGTCAGTGATCATCTTACTGAAATTGCAGAGACTGTAATTAATGAAGTTCTTGAACTTTCCTGGAATCATTTAATTAAAAAACATGGAAAGCCGACCTGCCTTCTGGACGGAAAAACAGGCGAAAGGGGTTTTGTTGTTATAGCCTATGGTAAGCTGGGCGGGATTGAACTCGGTTATGGCGGGGATCTTGATTTGGTTTTTCTTCATGCAGGGACTAAGGGGCAAACAAAGGGCGAAATACGTCCAATAGATAACTCTCAATTTTTTGCCCGTCTCGGGCAAAGAGTCATCCATATTCTGACTGCGCATACTTCTGCAGGGAGCCTGTATGAAACAGATATGAGGCTGCGCCCAAGCGGAAGTTCCGGACCTCTGGTTTGCCACATTGAAACATTTAAAGAATATCAGGTTGAAAAAGCCTGGACATGGGAACATCAGGCCCTCGTTAAGGCAAGAGCTGTGAGCGGGGATATTAACCTGTCAAATTATTTTGGACAGATACGAAAGGAGGTGCTTACTCTTCCGCGCAGCAAAACCAAGCTTCAGCAGGAGGTCAGGGATATGCGGGAACGTATGCGCAAGGAGCTATTGAGTCCGGAGCCAGGGTTTTTTGATCTCAAGCAGGACGAAGGAGGTATGGTTGATATTGAGTTTATAGTTCAGTATCTTGTACTTTTGAAATCCAGTGAATATAATGAACTTGCCGGATGGACAGACATTGTGCGCCTTTTGGAAACATTGATTGCGACAAAAATTTTGGACAATCCTACTGCGCGTTTCCTTAAGGAGAGCTATCTGGAATATAGAGCATCTGCTCACAGGCTCAGCCTTCAGGAAAAACCCGCCAAAGTACCTGATACTGAATTTATTGATTTACGTGAAAAAGTTAAGAAAATCTGGAAAGCTTTTCTTGAGAATGACCAAAAGAATTGAAGATTGAAGACCAAAAGAATTGAAGATTGTATATTGAAAATTGAATATTGAAGGAATTTTGTCAATTTTTTTAAAAAACAGAGCGAAGCGATTCCACAAATATTCAATATACAATATACAATATTCAATCCATATGCGATTCCACAAATATTCAATATTCAATATTCAATATTCAATCCAATGACCAATGACCAACATAAAAGGTGATGCAAACTTGTCAGAGTCAAAAACCATAAATAGCGGTCATGAAAGCCCTTCTGAGAAGTTAAAGAAAAGGAAGAATAAGCTGATCTCAGATTTCCTTAGCGGGAAAGAACGAAGTTTTATGGAGCACCATAGCCGGATTTTAAACGATTATTTCCTGGAAAAATTCGAAAGCAGTATTGTTGCTTCTAAAATAAATATCGCTAAGAATCCCTATGCCATAATCGCTCTGGGGGGCTATGGAAGGGAAGAACAGTGCATTCACTCGGATGTAGATCTTCTTTTTCTTTTTGAAAAAAATGTTCCGGATAAAACCGAGGATCTTATCCAGGAGATTATTTACCCGCTATGGGATATCGGTCTTGATGTCGGACACGCCACACGATCGATTAAGGAATGTGTAAGCCTTTCAGGGGAAGACCTGGAGGTATTGACTTCGGTTTTGGATGCCCGTTTTATATGTGGAAGGTCTGTTTTATATTCAGAGTTAATGAGACAAATCAGGGAAAAGGTAATAGACAGCCGGCCCGACAAAATCATAAAATGGGTTATAGAAAGCAATGTTAAGCGTCATGATCGTTTTGGGGACTCTACATATTTGCTTGAACCAAATATCAAGGAAGGGCAGGGTGGATTGAGAGATTACCACACAATGCTGTGGGTTGCCCGGATTAAATATAACATTAAACAGCCAAGAGATCTCGAGTATTATGGTTTGCTCTCGTACGATGAGTTTAAAATTTTATCAGAAGCTCTTTCTTTTATATGGGATGTTAGAAACCGGTTACATTATATAGCCGGGAGAAAATGTGATCAACTCTATTTCGAATATCAGGTCAGACTATCTAATACCCTTAACCTAAGAAAACAAAACAGGTTCCAGCAAGTAGAAATATTTTTAGAAAAGCTGCACGGCCAGATGGAATTTGTAAAACAGCAATACTTAATGTTTATTGGTGAACAGACATATACGAAAAAAATACAGTGGTCGAAAAAAATCAACGCGCAAACCAAAATATATGGTCTTGAAGTTGCCAGAGGTATGCTTAATTTCGTTTCCCCTGAAGCTATACTGGATTCTCCGGATTTATTGATAAAAATATTTGAAGAAAGTGCTCGCCTGAAAGTACCATTAAGTTCTGAAGCAAAACGGCTGTTAAAAGAATTTATTTATTTAATTGATGATGATTTCAGAAACTCATCATTTGCTTTAAAATCTTTTGAAAGGATTTTATTTGCTCCACCCGTAACAATTGATGTTTTAAACGATATGTTAAGTACAGGATTTTTAGTGCAGTTTATACCTGAATTTAAAACCATTGTTAATCGGATTCAATTCGACGAGTACCATCTATATCCTGTTGCCAGACATTCATTACTCACAGTACAGACAATAAAAAAATTCGGCACACCTGAAGATAAAACCGGAGATCAATTATATGGGGATCTTTATAAAGAGCTTTCCAATAAAAGATTACTGCTTTGGGCAGCTCTTTTACATGATATTGGAAAAGGAGAACCGACTGGCGGACATTCAAAGAGGGGAGCGAAAATCGTTAATGATATACTTAAAAAAAGAAGCTTCAAAAAAAGCGATATAGAAACCATAACATTTTTAATAAATGAACATTTACTTATCATCAAGACTGCGTCTAGGCGAGATCTAAATGATGAGGGGACAGCTATTACCTGTGCCAGAAAGATAAAAGGCGTAGAACGCTTAATAATGCTTTACCTTTTGACCGTCTCGGATTCAATTTCTACCGGTCCAAAGGCTTGGAATGACTGGACCTCAGCTCTTTTTAAAAACCTTTTCCTTAAAGTGCTGAGCATATTGGAAAAAGGGGAGCTGGCAACAGGAGAAGCTGTCGAAACGGTTAATAAGAAAAAAGAGGAACTTTTATTATCTGAATCTTCGCTGCAGGCAAAGCAGGAATTAGAGCAGCTTTTTAATGTAATGTCGCCGAGATATCTTCTGTACACTTCGGCACACGATATATTGGAACATATCGGGCTTTACAAAAGACTTGGGAACGCTGATTTTGTCTGGAAAGTAACCCGGACTTCAGATTCTAACACAAGGATTGTAACGATTTGTGCAATAGATCGTCCCGGGCTCTTTTCAAAGATATCAGGAGTATTTACCTTGAACAGCATTGATATTCTGGATACTCAGGCATATACATGGCAAAATAATATAGCCCTTGATATTTTTAAAGTTAAACCACCTCTTGATCAGATTTTTGAAACCGAGCGATGGGCTAAAGCAGAAGATAACCTTAAATCTGCTCTATCTGGCGAGTTGAATCTTGCAGAAGCTCTAAAGGAAAAAATGTTAGCGTATCGAACATTCAGACCCCGCGCAACACAAAGACCCAACCGTATAGTTGTAGACAATAAAAGCTCCAGTTTTTTTACAATCATTGAAGTTTTTGCCTACGACTTTCCAGGGTTGCTTTTCAGCATAACTGATGCGCTTTTCAGGAGCGGTTTAGATGTATGGGTTTCAAAAATAGCTACTAAAATTGATCAGGTTATAGATATTTTTTACGTCAGAGATTTTGATGGTCAAAAGGTTGATTCACCTAACCGAGTGCTTGCAATAAAAAAGGCAATTGCAGATGTACTGCCGGGCACCAGTAATTTCCCGCTCGACCAATAATAAGGAGAAACCATAATGAGTTTAAAGAAGATTGAGGCGATCATCAAGCCCTTCAAGCTGGATGATGTAAAGGAAGCATTAAATGAAATAGGTATCCAGGGAATGACAATATCAGAGGTTAAAGGGTACGGACGCCAAAAGGGTCACAAGGAAATCTACCGGGGAGCCGAATATGTGGTGGACTTTATCCCAAAAATCAAGATTGAAATAGTTGTTGATTCTGAGTTGGCGGATCATGTGGTTGAAACAATTGCACAGGCTTCAAACACTGGGAAAATAGGCGATGGAAAGATTTTTATGCTTTCTGTTGAAGAAGCGGTAAGGGTTCGTACCGGAGAAAGAGGCAAGGATGCAATTTAATCCGCAGACCCGCCTGCCACTGCGAGGCACAAGCGGGCAGGTTTCACAGATTTTTCTGCCTGTGCGTGTCTGCACCTGTCTGAGAGACCTTTGCTACCTCTGTATATCAAAAAGGGGAAGGAGACTATGCTAATCTCCCTCCCCTTCTCAGCGTTCATGCCCTGAAATCAGGGATTGTGCCACTTAAGGAGTTATAGCTCCGGCTGCATCTATCGAGTATGTTACATCACCCGAAGAATGAACTGAATCCATGTCAAGGAGAGCCTGCGTACCAGCATTAACAGTAATTGTAACACCCGTTGTTGGAGTATATCCGTTAGCTGCCAAAATAGTGGTATCCACGGTACCCGCTGGGGTTTGAGTGTAATAGGCCTGGGCTGCGGTATAGGCATTTTTTAAGTCTGCTTTGGCCGATGCATTATAGGCCTTCACTCTGTATGATATAAAGTTCGGGATTGCGATTGCTGCCAGGATGCCGATGATCGCGACAACTATCATGAGCTCGATGAGTGTAAAACCTTTTTCATTCCTTGCTTTCCTTTGTCTTAGTTTTCTAATCATTTTAAACCTCCTTTTTTAATTTATAAGTTATCAATTTTGTTTCTCAGTCAGAGTAAGATTATTAAGTTTGTTGGTTTATAATCTTACAATAGCCATATTTACTTTTTGCTTTCTTTACCAAGCATGGAATATGCCAAAAATATTTTTTAATAAAATATTCAGAGGCGTGTTTCATAATTTTAAACAAATTCAAAAACCTATAACTATTATATTTGTCTGAAAAATTATTTATGAGGCAAAAAAAGTTTAAGGTTTGCTGAAAAACAGATAGTGGTCAGTATACAAAAATTGTATGGTTTTTACAAAAATTGTCACAGGACTGTTTTTACTTTTCAATTTCAAGCTTTTCAATACGGTATCTTAAAGAGCGCAGGCTAAGGCTAAGAAGCTCCGCTGTTTTGTTTTTGTTGCCATTGCTGCAATCAAGAGCTTTCTCAACATAGGCTTTCTCGATTTCTTCAAGTATGGCATCTAAAGAAACACCATTTGGGACTTCATCCAGATCAAAGCGCTTGTCTTTTATTCCTTCAACCCATCTTCGTTTATGAATGGAAAGGGCAAGGCTTTCAGGCAGGATAATGTTTGTGTTTGAGAG
>Ga0180009_10003900_pt1 | contig 16749 bp, 11 predicted proteins | sample OS_PC_MetaG_FD_123537 | JGI IMG/M metagenome (GOLD analysis project Ga0180009, IMG submission 123537) | Groundwater microbial communities from the Aspo Hard Rock Laboratory (HRL) deep subsurface site, Sweden - OS_PC_MetaG | ecosystem: Environmental > Aquatic > Deep subsurface > Groundwater...
AAGATTATAAGCTTATCAGTGAGAAATATATATCATTGCCTGCCGGAGGGTAACAATCTTCTAATATAATCACTGGCTAAAGCCAGCATTTGTTAGAAGATTGAAGGAAAAGCTCATCTACTGGACTAAGGCAAAACCTTTAAATATCCTTCTATAGAATACCAATACAATATGTATGACTTCAATGCAGTGGAACAGGAGATAATCAAGTACTGGGAAGATAATAAGATTTATCCCAAATTAAAGAAGAAGCTTGAAGGCAAGAAGAAGTTCTATTTCTTACAAGGCCCCCCTTACACAAGCGGGCGTTTGCACATGGGGCATGCATGGAACAATACACTGAAAGACATGGCCATGAGATACAAGAGGATGCGCGGTTTTGATGTATGGGACAGGGCAGGCTATGACATGCACGGGCTGCCGACAGAACATAAGGTGCAGGCTGAGTTCAAGCTTAAGACAAAAGAGGATATTGTTGAATTTGGGCTGGACAAATTTGCAAGGGGATGCATCAAATTCTCTTCTGAAAAGGCAAAGATGATGGATGCTGACTTGTGGAGATTGGGTGTGTGGATGGACTTTGAGAATGCATACTTGCCTATCAAGAATGAATACATAGAAGGCATATGGTGGCTTATTAAGAAAGCACATGAAAAAAAGAGATTGTATGAAGGGCTTAGGACAATCACGTGGTGCGCAAGCTGCGGCACTGCATTGGCAAAGCACGAGTGCCAGTACCTGGAAGTTTCAGAACCTTCTATTTTTGTTAAATTTAAAATCAAAGACACTGAAAATGAGTATTTCATTATATGGACAACAACTCCGTGGACAATTGCCTTTAACCTGGCTATTATGGTTAATCCTAAATTAGAGTATGTGAAGGTTGATGCTGACGGAGAAAAATGGATACTTGCAAAAGGCCTTGCAGGGCCTGTGATGCAGGCTGTTGTCGGAAAGCCATTGAAGATACTTAAAGAATACAAGGGATCTGAGCTTGAAGGCATTGAATACGAGCATCCATTTGCTGATGAAATAAAGGATTATGCTGAATTAAAGAAAAAGCATCCAAAAGTGCATACAATAATTCTTTCAGAGGAATATGTTTCGCTTGATGCTGGTTCGGGTTTAGTGCACTGCGCCCCTGGCTGCGGTCCTGAGGACTATGAAGTTGGGCATATGAATAATATTCCTCCTTACAATACAATTGACCAGTATGGTGTGTTTTCATCTGCAATGGGCAGGTTTTCAGGATTGAAAGCAAAAACAGACGACAAGAAGTTTATTGACGCTTTAAAGGAAAAAGAAGTGCTGATTGCAGAGGTTTCTGTTGAGCATGATTATGCGCACTGCGAAAGGTGCCATGAGCCTGTTGTGTTCAGGACAACAAAGCAGTGGTTCTTCAAGGTGGAGGATTTGAAGCAGAAGATGCTTGATGCTAATAAGGATGTGTTGTGGGTGCCTGATGCTGGGAAGAATGCATTTGACTCATGGCTTACTCATTTGAGGGATAACTCAATTACAAAGCAAAGATTCTGGGGGACTCCTGTGCCTATCTGGAGATGCACCAAATGCAACGATTATATTGTTGTGGAAAGCGCTGATGAATTAAGAAAACTAAAAGCAAAGAATATTCCTGAATCATTGCACAAGCCATGGATTGATGAAGTTATAGTGCCGTGCAAGTGCGGCAATGACATGCGCCGTTTGCCTGACATAATTGATGTATGGGTTGATGCAGGAAGCGCTTCTTGGAACTGCCTGTATTATCCTGTGAGAAAGGACTTGTTTGAAAGATACTTCCCTGCTGATTTCATATTAGAGGCAAAAGAGCAGGTTAGAGGATGGTTTAATCTTCTTATGGTTGCATCAATGATTGCATTTGACAAGCCGTGTTTCAAGGCAGTGTACATGCATGGCATGCTGACTGATGTTGAAGGGCAGAAGATGTCTAAAAGCTTAGGCAATGTTATTTCCCCTTATGAATTAGTGGACAAGCATGGGGCTGACACACTAAGGGCTTATTTGTGTTCTACCCGCGCTGGAGAGGATGTAAGTTTTAGCTGGGAAGAGGCAAACCAAAGATACAGGGCATTTTCTGTTCTCTGGAATGTGCAGAATTATCTTATTGAGTATGCAAAGACTGCTTCTATTAATCCTGCAAAGCTTAAGACGCCTAATTTGGGCATTGAAGAAAAATTTATCCTTTCAAGGCTGCATAAAACAATGCAGGAAGTTACTGAGCTTTATGAGGTCTATAAGCTTGATGAAGTGCCAAGAAAGCTTGAATCTTTATTTTTAGAGCTTAGCAGGGTTTACATACAATTGACAAGAGACAAGATTAATGCAGAGCCTGAAACAGTTGTTTACACAATCTATACTGTATTGCTTGAAACACTTAAGATGCTTTCAACAGTTGCTCCTTTTGTGTCTGAGAAAATTTATTTGAATCTTAAAGAGGCGTTTGGTTTGAAAGAGGAAAGTGTGACACATTATGAATGGCCTTCTGCTGATGCTAAATTAATTGACGTAAAGCTTGAGAAGCAGATGGAGCTTGCGCAAAGCGTTATGCAGGCCGTGCTTTCTGCGCGGGAGAAAGCGCAGATTGGCGTAAGATGGCCTTTGCCTGCTGCTTATGTCTCAACAGAGGACAAGGAAGTAAAGGAAGCTGCTGAAGCTTTGAAAGAGATTATCAAGAACCAGGTTAATGTTAAGGATGTTATTGTTGCTAAGAAAGAAGGCAAGTTTGAGGCTGACTGCAGGAACGGCAAGGTTATTATTGATACTGAGCTTACTCCTGAGCTTGAGGCAGAAGGGTTTGCGCGTGAGATTACAAGAAGGATACAGGCTTTGAGGAAGAATAACAAGCTGAAGAAGGCTGATTCAATTGAATTGTCTATTGTTTCTGATGTTGATTTGAAGAAATGGGAGAAGGAGATAGCTTCCAAGGTGGGAGCTTCCAAGCTGTTCTTTGGGGATAAGGGATTTGCTGTAAAGTCTGAGGAGAAGGTTAAGGGTAAGGTATTTGTGGTTGGGATGAAAATTTGATTTATAAACCACTACCTTTATAAACCCCCTCACATCTATACCCTTTTAAAGCATTTATAAACACCACTAGGGAGCAGCGTAATGCTCCTGTGTAACCCAGGAGGGAACAAAAATGCCTGTAAAAAAGGAAATAAAGATACAGAATATTGTCGCGACGACAAGCCTTGAGCAGCCAATACCGCTTGTAAAGCTGGCTGAGGCCTTGCCAAACACAGAATACAACCCTGAGCAGTTTCCAGGGCTTGTGATGAGAATAAAGGAACCAAAGACTTCTGCATTGATTTTCAGCTCAGGCAGGATTGTCTGCACAGGCGCAAAATCAATGAAAAAGGTAAGGGAAGCAATACAAAATATCATTAAAAACCTTGAAAAGATAAAAATCAAGATTAAGTTCGAGCCAAAGGCAGTTGTGCAGAACATGGTTGCCTCAGGCAGCATAAACATTGACCTGAATCTTAACTCATTGGCTGTAGACATGGAAAACACAGAGTATGAGCCAGAACAGTTCCCAGGGCTTGTGTATAAGCTGCCAGGAACAAGGGCTACATTCTTATTGTTCAGCAACGGCAAGATAGTGTGCACAGGCACTCGCAGTGAGTCAAAGCTGAATGAGGCTGTGGACTTGCTTATCGTGAATCTGGCTAAGAAAGGCTATAAGTAAGGCCTTTTTCTTTTTTCCTTATTTCTTGCAAACACTCGAAAATGCAGGCATTTTCGGGTGTCCGAAAATCCTTCGGGGTTTTCGAACATCTTCCGCTTTCTAAATCAAAACATTTAATAACCTCCAATACAAACCTTCTTGCGGGGTGAGTAGAAGTTAGCTTAGAAACCTTTTACTTTTTACATGAAAATGGTAAAAGTTTTCAACCTCAACCTTGCATCATATGATAAAACAAAAATGCAAAGGTTAAGGTTTAAATAGATTTGATAACTTATACTCCAAAAGAGGAAATATGGCAATAGACATGCACGACATGATGGACATGTTCCAGGAATTTCTTGAAGCTGAGTACATGGATGACCTTCATGGTGTTGCTGCAAAAGGCGCAAAATCATTAGCAGTTGACTTTTTCAAGCTGGCAAAGTTCAAGTCAGAGGCAGCTGAGCAATTGCTGGATGACCCTGACAATACAATAAAGGCAATGGAAGAGGCAATGAAGCTTATGGGCTTCAAGGCAAGAGCCCGCTTCAAAAACCTGCCTGAAAGCCAGAAAGTCATGATAAGGAATGTGAGGGCAGAGCATCTGGGAAGGTTTATTGCCTTGAATGGAATCATAAGGCAGTCATCAGATGTAAGGCCGGAGGCTGTTTCTGCAAGGTATGAATGCCCTTCATGCGGCAATGTGATTACAATTTTACAAACAGACACAAAGTTCAAGGAGCCGTCAAGGTGCAGCTGCGGAAGAAAAGGGCATTTCAGGCTTTTGTCAAAGGAATTAATAGACGCGCAGAGAATTGTCCTGGAGGAAGTGCCTCAAACTCTGGAAGGTGGTGCGCAGCCAAAAAGGCTTTCTGTTTTTTTAAGAGACGACCTTGTTGAGCCAAGGATGGAAAAAAGGACAGTGCCTGGAACCAATGTCAGGGTTACTGGAATTGTAAGGGAAGTGCCAATACCTCACCAGCAGGGTGGAATTAAGATAAGGTTTGACCTTGCAATGGAAGCAAACCACCTTGAGCCGGTGCAGGAGGATTTTTCAGAAATACAGATTTCAAAGGAAGATGAGGCAGAAATAAGGAAGCTTGCAAAGGATAAGAATATTTACAAGAAGCTGATAAACTCTATCGCGCCAAGCATATTTGGCTATGAGATGATTAAGCTTGCCCTTGCGCTGCAGATGTTTGGCGGTGTAAGGAAATACAAGAAAGACGGGACTATGATAAGGGGAGATACGCACATACTCCTTGTTGGGGACCCGGGTGTTGCAAAGTCGCAGATGATTATATTCGTATCAAAGGCAGCGCCAAAATCAAGGTTTGTTGCAGGAAAAGGCGCTTCTGGAGCTGGCTTGTGCATAGCGCCCGGAAGCATTGTTTTGACAAACCCTGGAGGCATGGATAAGATAGAGGAAGTTGTCGAGCAAAAGCTTGCTGGAAACAGCATGGAATATGCAAATGGGGTATGGGCTTCTGTGGATTCTCAAAGCGACAAAAAGATATTTACACTTGATGAAAGCCTTAAGCTTAAGTCACAGCATATTAACCGCTTTTGGAAGCTTATGCCTCCTGAAAGAATGGCTAAATTAAGGACAAGAAGCGGCAAAGAGCTGCTTGTTACTCCAAACACCAAGCTTTATACCATTTCAAAAGGGATTCCCTGCTGGAAAGAGGCGGGTGTTTTTGTTGAAGGAGATTATGTTGCATCTGCAAGGTCGCTTCCTTTAAAAAATGAGTTCCGGCAGCTTCCTGTTTTCCCATTGATTAAGTCTAATCCTATAATCTACGGGGCAAAGCCAAAGGTGAAAGAAATTATTCATAAGCTCTCTTCAGGGAAGACAATGCGTTCTTTGGCTAAAGAGCTGCATTTGAATGAGAACCAGCTTTATTTCCACTGGGTAAATGAAAAAGCAAGGGGAAACCCACATCTTGATGATATAACTAAGCTGGCAAAGATGGCTGGCGTTAAAGAGCATGAGCTTGCGCCTTTTATAAAAGAAGCTGCGCTTTATCGCGGGAAGAGCATAAGGCTTCCAACATATATTAATGAAGACTTAATGTATTTTGCAGGGATTATTGCAGGAGATGGCGACTTGTCTGCAGGCAAAAACAGTGTATCAATAAGGTTCTCAAGTTCCTCTGAAGAGCTGCTTGAACGATTTCAGTCTATTGCAAAAAGCTTGTTTAATGTTAAATGCAATGTTTCGTCAGACGGCACAAAAAGGACAAAATCATACAGGTTTGGCTCAAATATTGTCTTTGACTTGCTTAATGCATTTGGCTTGCCCCTTTCACCAAAATCTCACAGGATTGACCTGAGTGACTTCCTGCTTCACCTGCCCGACTGCCTTATTGCCTCTTTTTTAAAAGGATATTTTGACACAGATGGCTGCGTTGTAAAACGGGATAAAGGCTCTTCTTATGTTGAACTGACAACCACGAGCAGTGTTTGTGCAAAGAAATTGCAGCTTTTGCTGATGAGGTGGGGCATAAGGGCAAAGATGAGAAAGAAAAAGGCAGTAAAAACAGCACTTGTTAATGCAAAGTTTGACAAATATTCCATAGAGATAGCAGGCATTGATAATCTTATTCTTTTCAGGGATAAGATTGGTTTTGGGCTTAGTATGAAGAAGGAAAAACTTGACAATGTTATTTCAAGAATCTCAAAACAGAATACAAATGTGGATATTGTGCCGGCTGCTAATGTGCTTTGTAGGCGGGTAATAAAAGACTGTAAACTGCCTTACAGGAAGATGGGGCTGGGCTTTGGATTTTTGTCAGGAAAGACAGGCATAAGCAGGAATAACCTGCAGAGATTTGTGCAAAGGATAAAGGCAAGAAGCATAGCTCATGAGAACCTTCCTTTGCTTGATGTGCTTTCAAATTCAGACATTATTTGGGAAAAAGTTACAGAAGCAAGGCTTGAGCGCCATAAGTTCCCTTTTGTCTATGACCTTACTGTAGAAGGTTCACATAACTTCCTTGTAAATGGCATTGTGGTGCACAATACTGCAGCTGTAGTCAAGGATGAATTTTTGAGAGGATGGGCCTTGGAAGCAGGAGCAATGGTTCTTGCTGACAGGGGCTTGTTGTGCATTGACGAGCTTGACAAGATTTCAAAAGAAGACACAGCTGCATTGCATGAGGGGCTTGAGCAGCAGCAAATCAGTATTGCAAAGGCAAACATACAGGCAACTTTAAGGACGCAGACAACTGTGCTGGCTGCTGCAAACCCCAAGCTGGGAAGGTTCGACCCTTACGGCGTTATAGGGCAGCAGATTGATTTGCCTCCTGCATTGATAAGCAGGTTTGACTTGATATTTATAATGAGGGATTTGCCAAATAAAGAGAAAGACGGGAATATAGCAACGCAAGTCCTGCTTAACCAGAGCCTTATGGGCGCAGAGCCCGAGATAAGCCCTGCCTTCTTAAGGAAATATATTGCTTATGCAAAGCAGCTTATGCCTATGCTTACAGAAGAGGCAAGGAGGGACATAAAAAATTTCTATGTAAAGCTGAGAAATACAGGAACTTCAGGCGATGCAATAAAGCCGATTCCAATCACTCCAAGGCACCTTGATGCCATTGTAAGGCTTGCAGAAGCGTCTGCAAAAGTCAGGCTTTCCAAGGAAATAATGCCTGAAGACGCAAAGCGGGCAATTGATCTGCAGAGATTCTGCCTGCTGGAAGTTGGGCAGGACCCAGAAACAGGAGAGATTGATGTTGACAGGATAAGCGGAATGCCAACTTCTGAGAGGGGCAAAATAGTGGGAGTTAGGGAGATAATTTTCCAGATGAGCAAGGAAAAAAAGACAATCCCTGTTGAAGAAGTTTTGGAAGAAGCTGAAAAGCGAGGCATACCAAGGCACAAGGCAGAGGATGCCATTGACAACCTAAGAAGGCACGGGGATATCTATGAGCCCAAGAGGGGCTTTATAGAAAAGGTGTAAGATAATGGAATTCAAAAGGCCAACTGCTTATATATTCTGGATAAATGACATGATTAATGCTGTTCCTGAGCTTACGCAGGAAGGCGCAAGGGCTTTTAAAATCCGCGGCAAATCAGCAAGAAGGGTAAATATCATTGCTGCTGTCATTGATGTTTATGAAAATGAAGGAAAAACTTACCGCTCTGTAACGCTCGATGATGGCTCAGGGCAGATAAGGGTAAAGGCATGGGAAGAGGACACTGCAAAATTGTTATTGAATCCCGGCGATATAGTTATTGTTGTGGGATTCTTGCATGAGTCTCTTGGAGAGATATTTATACGGCCTGAGTTTGCAAGGCATATCAGAGCTGAGTGGGCTGTTACAAGAAAGGAATATCTTGCATCTGCTTATGGCAAGCCTTCTGCTGGTGAAACACTGAAGGTTTCTGAGGAATCAATTAACAATCCTGTTGAGCCGACAATGGAGGCAAGAGGGAAGATGCTTTCGCTGATAGCAGAATATCCTGAATCAACTATCTCTGTTGAAGAGCTGATTAAAAAAGCAGGATTGGCAAAGGGGCTTTCTGAAAAGGTGATTAAAGAGCTGACAAATGACGGTGAAATCTTCTCTCCAAGAGCAGGGTTTGTGCAGGCTCTTTAATATTTCTTTATCCAAAAGCCTTATATAGTATTCTGCAATTTTGTTTGCTTATGGCTAATGAAATTAATGATTACGATGCGCTGCTCAAGAGGGCAAGGGAAGAGCTGCCTGACGTGGCATTGAAGTCAGAGCGCTTTGAAATGCCAAGGGTAAAAGGGCATGTTGAAGGCAACAAGACAATAATAGCAAACTTCCTGGACATATGCAATGCATTCAGGAGGGAGCCTGCGCAGGTTTTGAAATACCTGCAGAGGGAGCTTGCAACGCCTGCGCACATTGACGGGCCGAGATTAATATTGGGAAGAAAGCTGACATCTGTTTTGATTAACAACAAGCTTGAGCAGTTTGCAAGGGACTTTGTTTTGTGCCCTGAATGCAGCAGGCCTGACACAGTGCTTAAGAAAGAAGGAGGAATCCTGGTCATGCACTGCACTGCCTGCGGAGCAAAGCATACTATTAAGGCCAAGATTGCTTAAAATGCCAATACTAATCAAAATCCACGACAAAGGAGTTGTTTCTGTTTGTGATTCAGAGCTGTTAGGCAAATGCTTTGATTCCGGCAATCTTCATCTTGAAGTCAATGAAAGATTCTTTAAAGGCGAGAAAAGGACAGAGGAATACATTGTGGAAATATTAAAGGTTTCAGGCAATGCAACCATTGTGGGGAAGAAATCAGTTGCAATGGCTGTTAAAAACAATATTATTGACCAAAAATCAGTAAAAATTATAAAAGGTGTGCCTGTGGCATACCTTTTTGCGGTTTAAAATGGTCTGCGAGCGAAGTGAGAATGACAACTGAAAATCCAAAGCATTCGCAGTATTATGAAGCTATTATACAGCTAAGGCCTGTGACTGATGAGCTGATGCGCTTTATAAGTAACAGGGTAAAAGAGAGGCCTAAAGTATTTATTTCAAAAATAAAAAAACTTCCAACAGGCGTTGATATTTACATTTCATCACAAAGCTATGCAAGGGCAATTGGAAAAAAGCTTAAGAGATCATTTAAAGGCGATTTAAAGATAACAAGGACTCTTCACACAATGGACAGAATGTCCGGAAAGCAGATTTATAGGGGCACAATCTTATTCAGATTAAAGCCAAAAGAAGAGCCTACAGAAACTTTTGAATGAATAAATCAAGCAAAAGTTTCTTAGAGAACTTTGTAAGCAAAGTTCTCTACAGATTCCTGAGTTCGCAGTGCTGGAAAAATGGTTTTGCATTATTAAGAAATATTTCAAGCTCCTGCTCTGTATATGGTATTCTCTGCCTGCATGATGCATCAATAAGCTCCTGTTTTGGGTTGAACTGCTGTATGCAAAATCTTTTTGCGCCTTTTAGCATATTGCAAATTTCAACAAAATCAGTGTTGCTGACAAACCCTGGAACCATTGTTGTCCTGAATTCATAATCAATACCTGAATTCATCAGAATATTTATGCTCTTCCTGACATTGTCCGCTTTTCCTGAGACTTCTTTGTACCTGCTTAAGGATGTTTTTATATCCATTGCAACATAATCAACAAGGTTCTCTTTTATTATTTTTTCAAGCATCACAGGGTTTGAGCCGTTTGTGTCAAGCTTAACAAGCATGCCAAGCTTTTTTATTGTTTTTAGCAAATTAGGCAAGGTTTTGTGAATTGTAGGCTCCCCTCCTGAAACACAGACTCCGTCAAGAAGCCCTTTTCTTTTTTTAAGAAAATCAATGACCTCTTTCCTGCTGATTTTTTCACCTTCATCTGCAACAATAGAAGGATTGTGGCAGAAGGGGCATTTGTAATTGCATCCTCCCAGAAAAATAACTGCGCAGATATTTCTCGGATAGTCAAGAAGGGATGTTTTTTTCAGCCCCCTTATACTACATTGAGAACCTGAATCCTTCTTTTTTTGATGCGCTTTCAACACTCTTTTTCTCATCATAGCATTTTCTCTCCTTAAATTCTTCCCTTTTTCCTTCATTCCAGCTCTGCACAGGCCTGTAATACCCAACAACCCTTGAGAATACTTCGCATTTCTTTGCGCACTTCTCCTTTCCAACATCATGCGTGCAGTCCCACTTCTCTCCCTTTAGGTAGCCGTGCTCAGGGCATACGCTGAAAGTAGGGGTTATTGTGAAGTAAGGCAGGCGGTAGTTGTGCGCTATCTTCTTTACCAGCTTTTTGCAGGTTTCTGCGTCAGATATTCTTTCGCCTACAAATCCGTGCAGCACTGTCCCGCCTGTATACTTGCACTGCAGCTCATCCTGGTGGTCAAGCGCCTCAAATATGTCTTCTGTATAGCCTACAGGGAGGTGCGTGCTGTTTGTGTAGTAAGGCAATTCTTTTCCTGCTGTTTTAATGCTGGGAAATCTTTTCTTGTCCATTCTTGCAAGCCTGTAGCTGCATCCTTCTCCTGGGCTTGCCTCAAGATTGTAATTGTCATTTGTGCTGTCCTGGTACTGCTGGAGTTCATTCCTCATTATGTCAAGCACTTTTAATGCGAATTTCCTGCTTGCACCATCAGCAATGCCTTTGCCAAATAAATTCAGGCACGCTTCGTTCATTCCTATGAGGCCTATTGTATTGAAGTGGTTATTCCAATATGAGCCGCTTGCCTCTTTTACGCCTGAAAGATATTTCCTTGCATATGGGTAAAGCCCCTGTTCTGTGAATTTTTCAACTGTCTTTCTTTTTATGTCAAGGCTTGTTTGCGCTATCTTCATCAATGAAAGCAGCTTTTCAACAAATAATGTTTCATCCTTTGTTGTTACTGCTAATCTTGGCATATTCAGTGTTACAACACCCATGCTTCCTGTCAGCGGGTTTGCTGCAAACAACCCTCCGCTTCTCTTTCTTAATTCCCTGTTATCTAAACGGAGCCTGCAGCACATGCTTCTTACATCATCAGGATTCATGTCTGAATTCACAAAGTTGCCGAAATAAGGCAGTCCTAATTTTGCAGTAACTTCAAATAATCCGTCAAGAGATGGATTGTTCCAGTCTACATCCTTTGTGATGTTATAAGTGGGAATTGGGAATGAGAATATTCTTCCTCTTGCGTCACCTTCTGCCATTACTTCAAGGAATGCCTTGTTAATCATCTGCATTTCAATTTGGAATTCGCTGTAATTCTCTCCAAGCGGCTTTCCTCCAATGACTGCAGGGCTGTGCTTTAGTGTTCCAGGCACTGCAAGATCCATTGTCACATTTGAAAAAGGGCATTGGAAGCCTACCCTTGTGGGAACATTCATGTTAAAAACAAATTCCTGTATTGCCTGCTTCACTTCCTTGTATCCGAGGTTGTCATGCCTTGCAAAAGGCGCAAGCAATGTGTTGAAATTTGACACTGCCTGGGCGCCTGCACTGTTTCCTGACCAACAAGCCTTGCCGTTTCTTCTTACATATAGCGTATGGTTTGGCACTTCCACACAGTATACTTTTCCGCTGTAATTTACCCTCTTGATTGAATTCTTATTCAGCTTGAAATAAGCAGCTCTTGATATGGCGATTACATACCAACTTCCTAATTTGTTGTGCTTTTTCCTTATGTTTGCATTCATGCCTAGCTTCAGCACTATTTCCTGTACATCACCGGCTAGTTTTTTGCTATTGGTATAATATTCATAATTTCCGTTGCTTATGTGACCATCTCCGAGCATCATCCAGTTAAATAGGGTATCTAATTGTTTTTTGGACAACTCTTTTATTTCTGTTGGTATAAATTTGTCCCGGCTTTTTCCGAATTGAGAAAGATAGCTATAAAGCTGTTTGCCATAAAGCACATATTCGGTTTTATTCTTAATGGTTTTTTTATTCCAGTGGAGGGGAAGTTTTTTTAATAATTCTTCTATTTTTGGATGATTCTTTTTGTTATCTTGGCTTATGCGCGTATAGTATTCATAATAGCTTTTTCTGCTTTTCGGCTTTTTCAATATTTTTGAAACGCAACCTTCTGCAATCCAAAATCCAAAGAAGGCCAGCCAGTCTTCCATGCGGATATTTAATGCCTTTCTTGTTTCTTCAACCCATTTTGAGCCATAATTCTGGTACCTATTTATTGTTATTGAAGGCAATGTGAATGATTCTTTTTCGCATCCTATCCATACTCCCCCTTTTGGTATAAGGTGCGTATTCGGATTAAAAGCATCTGCTTTAATAAGCGCCAATCTATAATCTTTTCTTGGTTTGGAGGGGCTATATTTAGCGACCAGCAGGTTATGGTTTGGTGTGACCATCAAATCTATCTTGTTATTGCAGAAATGAATCATTTCCTTATTTTCAAATTCAAAACAGCGCAGGATACCCTGCAATTCCATCTCTTTGGTTTTTGGGTTTAAAGTGATTGCTTTATCTGTCCTCTTATTTACATCTTTGAATAGCTTCCAGCCGTTGCTCGTCAATACTTCTGTATCATCTGAATAGCATTCTCCCTGCATTGTATAAAGGAAATTATTTAACTGCCCTAAAACAGCCCTGAAATGTTTTGCAGGCCTGCTTTCAATCTTTTCGCTAACACCCCCAAATCCTTTTGTCAGGATATCCAGCAAATCCCAGCCGCAGCAGTATGCTGCCAGTATCTGCAAATCATGAATATGGAAATCCCCCTCATGGTGCGCATTTCTCACTTCAGGCGGATAAACCTTGTGAAGCCAGTAATTTGAGCTTACGATAGATGAGATATGGTTGTTAAGCCCTTGTAAGGAATAGCTCATGTTGCTGTTTTCCTTGACTCTCCAGTCAAGCTGCTGCAAATAGCCGTCCATTATCTCATTTGAATTTACAAAAGACTGGAACTCCCTTATCCTCTTGTGCTGCTCCCTGTATATGATATATGCTTTGGCTGTCTGCGCATGCCCTTCCTCAATAAGCACTTTTTCAACAGCATCCTGCACATCCTCAACATTTGGTATATCTCTTTCATTGAATCCGCGCTTTTCAAGCAGCTCAAGAACCATTTCTGCAAGCACGCCTGCCCTTTCCCTGTCTGTGCCTCCAACTGATTTTGCAGCCCTGAATATGGCATCGCTTATCTTGTTCTTGTTAAACAGGACAATATTGCCATCCCTTTTCTTAATCTGGTTTATCATTTTTTCATCAGCTTGTTCAGTTCTCCCTGGAATGTTTCAATGTCTGCGAACTCCCTATATACAGATGCAAACCTTATGTATGCAACCTTGTCAAGCTTTTTCAGGCTGGACATTACAAGCTCCCCTATTTTTTTGCTTGAAACCTCTGTTTCTCCTGAGTTTGCAATCTTAAATTCAATCTCGCTGACAGCGGCATCTATCTTTTCTAAAGGTATTGGTCTTTTTTCGCAGGCCTTTAACAAACCTTTTTTCAGCTTTTCCCTGTCAAACTGCTCTCTTTTTTGGTCTTTTTTAATAACGAGTATGTTTGCTGTTTCCACTCTTTCATATGTTGTGAATCGCTTCTGACATTTTGGGCATTCTCTCCTTCTCCTCACTATTGCCTCATCTGGATTATCCCTGCTGTCTGTTACTTTTGTGTCTTCGTGCTTGCAATATGGGCATTTCATTGTTTTTCTTTTTTACAATATATAGTGTAGCATTTTATATTTGCATACAATATATTGTGCCTCTTTTAAAAACCCCTTTACTTATATCTACCTCCTATCTTATTTATAAAGATTTGCGTTTTCTAAAACACATATTGCAAAAATTATGTTGCAGTTTGTTTTTTCAAGAAGACATGCCTGAAAAAGGAACCTTGTTCACTGCGTTCTGTTCTCGGAAACCTTTATAAAGGCACCAGGATAATCCACTTAGTATGTCCATAGCTGAAAGAATGAAGGAAGAGCAGGCTGCAAAGGTTGCTGAAGAGATTTCAAGGGTTAAGATGCCGCGCGGCAACCAGGTGATTGGGATTCTTGAGGCTCGCTTGGGCGGCAGCAGGATGAGGGTTCGCTGCTTTGACAATAAAACGCGCATCTGCAGGATTCCAGGCAGGCTGAAGAAAAGGCTGTGGGTTCGTGACGGAGATACAGTGCTTGTTGAGCCATGGGAGTTTGGCGGGGACAGCAAGGGCGATGTTGTTTATGTTTACACAAGGAACCAGGTTAGCTGGCTTAAGAGAAAAGGCATGGTAAAGGAAATGCAGGCTGCGGAAGAGTTCTAACGCAACCTGCAGACAGGTTGATCATCAGTGCGGTGCTCGAGAATGCAACATTCTCGGCACCCCGAGACGAAGTCTCGACGGGCATACTCGTCTTGCTCGTAGCCCACATATACGGACTTAGCGAAACGCAACCTGCAGACAGTGCTCGAGGACCGCTGTTCTCGGCACACCGAGACAAAGTATCGATTGGTTGATCATCAGAGAGGCATGCGCTCTGCTTAGCCCCTATAGCCTGCGGGCTAGGGTGATTGCGGATAACATCGGAATTTAACGAAGTCGCCGAAGGCGATTTTGGAAAAATCTGCAAGGTTTCGGAACCGTTAAATTCCTGTTAATTGCCTCGAGCCGATAGGCGAAAGCGCAGCGTGGTGTGTGGCGAAGCGGAGGAAAAATTCAAAGTCGTTGTGTCTATAGTTGTTAGGGGATTGCCACCAATTTTAGTTTAGTAAAGTTTTTATATTCTAGATAGATAGTATAATTGTATGGTAAAAAAGAGGCTGGTGTTAATTATATTTTGTCTAATTGTGTTTTCAGTTATGGTTAGTTCGATAGATGATTCTGAGATTGCAGCACAAAATTGTATTTATTCTTTGAGTATATATTCTCTTACTGCAAATGATTGTAACTTAGACAACGTATGCCCTATACGTGATGCTAATTGTAAAGGAACAGAGGATAATGTTATTGCATTATGCAATGAAATCAAAAATGAATATGGGGTTCTAAATAGGGATAAGCTCGATGAATGTTGGAGGAATCTTGCTGAGATAAACTCAGATCTAGGCAGATCAAAGGAAGGGGGGCCTTGTGAAGTAGAAAACCCTACAGCATGTGATAAGGCATGGGCTGGCAAAACTATGTGGGATGAACTTGTTGCTGCAGGATTAGATGGTGAATGTAAGATAAAAAATGAAGAAATGTGCCAGGAAGCCCATAAAAAAAGAGAAGAAGCTGAAAAAGAGTGTTATGGTGGTGTAAGCGTTTATTTGTCACAATTCAATCAGGCGTTAAACAGTTTAGTGGAATGCAATAAACAGGTTTATGAATCTAAAGCTAAATCATGTTATGAAATTGAAGCATATAACAGAGTTGTAGAGGATAATTTAAAGCGGGGAGTAAGTGCAAAAAGAAAAATTGCTGACATTGTTGACCAGATGAAAAACAAAGGATTCTCTTTTATGTATGGCGGAATAACTAATGAAATAACATGGGCTGAATATTTTGATAAAGAGATCATTGAACGTGAAGATAAACTTAATGATGTTATAAATGAATCAGGGGCTGCTCAACTTGAAAAAGAGATAAGATGGTTTGAAGAAGACAAAAGTTGGTATGAACACGAGATTATTCCTATTCGAAATGAATTAGTTAATCTTTTTAGTGAATTAAGGCCTCTTGAAGAAGGTTTTAATGTTTGGGCTGAAGTAAATCCAAAATGGAATTATTTGTGGGATAATCTTAATGAAAATATGAGTGCACATGATTGGACCACATTGGGTCTATCAGGGGAGATAAGATGGTTTTATGGGTTTGTTCAGGTTCGTAATCTGAAGATAGAAGAATTAAATACTGAAATAATTAAATTAAAACAAACTAATCCAGAATCAGATACGATTAAAGAATACGAAGATTGGATTGTTGTGATAAAAAAACAGATAGGTATTGCAAACCAAGTTATAAAACTTAAAGAAGAAAGAGCTGAGCTTGAAGACAAACGTAATATGTTGAGAGAAGAATTTGTTGAACAAAGGAAGCAGGAAGCAGATGCTATTATGGAAGATGTTAAGGCTATATGGGCAATTAAAGGCACATGCCAAAGAATAGGTGAAACCGTTGAAAATAGTGGAGTAGAACAAGAAGACTTATGTACAAATGGAAAACAAGATTCTTCTGAAGAAGGAATAGATTGCGGGGGTTCTTGCATGCAAAAATGTTCTTTTAATATTTTAATTATTCCTAATAGCGCCACTTTAACTGCTGATGGAAAAGATTCTAAAGAATTTGTTTTGACTGCAGCAAGCAGCGGTTCTCCATTAAAGAACGAAAAATTAACTGTTTCTTTTTGGTTTCCGTTTAATAGTAAATTAATGAGTGATTATGGAAGAATTTCTCCAACAAGTATTACAACAGATGGAACTGGAAAAGCAAGTTTTACTTATTATGCACCAAGAGCACCTGATGGAGCATATTTAAAAAATCTTAATTTTGAAATTAGAGCCACAGGAAAATCAGGAGCAAAAACAATAATTCATTTAGTAGATCCTAAGCCAAGAGTTTTTATTAAATTAGACCAAAGAAGCATGATAGAAGATAATACTCAAATGAATTATGCAGATGTTACTATAATTGA
>Ga0180009_10003901_pt1 | contig 16747 bp, 10 predicted proteins | sample OS_PC_MetaG_FD_123537 | JGI IMG/M metagenome (GOLD analysis project Ga0180009, IMG submission 123537) | Groundwater microbial communities from the Aspo Hard Rock Laboratory (HRL) deep subsurface site, Sweden - OS_PC_MetaG | ecosystem: Environmental > Aquatic > Deep subsurface > Groundwater...
AGAAAAATTGAACGAGCGAGTCGGGATTGATTGAGAATGTGCGTAGGTTGTGTCGGTCACAGGAAGCTGGAGCTTCCGGGGTGTCTTTCCCAAGCTGGAGCTTGGGAAAGAGCGTGATGTGGGGTGGCCGTTTTTAGCTTGACGCGCATGGCTTGCGAACCCCGTCCTGCTAAGGATATGCTGATCTTTGGGCTTTAGCTGAAGAAACTTGCTAATCAGGAAATTAGATGACTCTCGATGCAATCGAGAATAGCTATCCTGCTCTTTTATCCCCCGCACCCTCCCTCTGCGGCGTCAATGATTATCGACGTGTTTTTTCAGTAAATAAGGCAACAGCGGCGGCGTCATCAGTGTGGTGATGATTGCCATTAATACGATCACCGAAAAGACTTCGGCAGATAGGATTCCTGTGGTGTGTCCGGACATAGCAAATACCAAACCGACCTCTGCGCGCGGCACCATGCCAATGCCGACGACCGCGACTACGGTCAAAACCCAAACCGTCAATAACGTTTGGCTACCGAAGAACACGTATCGAGTTACCGCTTCGAAAACATCGATGCCGATGAGTCCTAAATTACCGAGCGCAAGACCTAAAAGTAATTCGCCCAAAATAGCCGGTTGACCGACTTTTTCAATCAGGCTACAGGTTTTTGCGCTGATCAGTAAAATAGCGATGAATAAAAAAACTGCGGGCAATCGATTGGGTGCTACCCATCTATCGATGGCGATGCGCTAAAAGCAGGGGCTGTTTATCGTAATAAAGATAAAAGACCATGGCCATTGTCGATTCATTAGTGCATCTCCTAATTTTGGTGATTTTATTTTTAAACCTTGTGTCCATTACGCTTATAGAATCAAATAATTGAATAGAATAGCTGTTATTGCTTTTTTGATTAACGTTTTAACCTAAACTCGGCAGTTTAAGCATGAAACACATGAATTTAATGGCTTCTTTCAACGGCTTTTCTTAAATTTTTGAATAACCTTTTAGGGAAGCGGAAGTGATTTGCATAGGCAGAATAAGCCATTGAATTAACTTTTTATTCTTCAGGATCTTCATGGTGAAATGCTTTTTCTAGGTTTGACCAAGTAGTGTGCGTGAGTGACGTGTACTAAAAACCAAAAATGTGACCGTGTGAAGTATAAATTATTCTAAGTTGTCGTTAAGGCTACGATTTTAAGACGAGGGTGAATATTGGCCTTTGTTAAATTGAAAGCTAATAGTAAGTTCAGTCTGCTATGCTAATGCCCATTGATTTGGGGTTGACTCTTTTTTGATCGATAAACCGTCTAATAAAAAACGGTGTGAAGGTGTCTATCGAGGGCCGCTCGCTGGCTACATCCTCGCCTTCTAAAGTTATAAGTATTCAGGCCCCGTTGGCAAATTACCGCATTCAGGCGTAATTATTGACCTTTGAAAAAAGGGGGGTATTAAAAAAATTTCTCTAGCCCCTCGGCAATTGCTCCTGCATTGCCCTATCTCCTGCATCTATGTGGACGTCTTTTTCAAAGAGGGGGCTGAATACTTAAACTAAATTTTTGAGTATTAAGGGAATAGTGGTTTATGCCGGTCATTCAGGCGCCAATTGACCTGAATTTTAATTGCGAACGCTTATGTTCGGCGATTAAAGGTCGGCCTAATGAATCTTGATTTACTTTGTTTACTGGACATTCCGAGGAGGTACAGCGGGATTTATTCTTTTTTTTCGTCAGCTGTTGGCAGAATCAGCAATAAGAACTCATAACAATCAGGAATTACTGCTAAAATGACGCCGATTTATTTAATGAATAACTAAATAAGAAGACTATGCGCCTAAAATTACTCGCCTCCGGGCCTCATACTTTTACAACAGTAGGCTTGTTATGTACGGTCCTGTTGAGCGGCTGTGCCGCGACTCCCGTCAACCCAGACGATCCATGGGAGGGTTGGAATCGTAGCGTACATTCCTTTAATGAAGATCTCGATCATTACATCATGAAGCCAATCGCCAAGGGCTATGATTACGTAACTCCTGAGCCGGTCAGCCAAGGGATTACTAATTTCTTTAGCAATATCGACGATATCGGCGTGATTCTCAACGATATTTTTCAATTGAAATTGGCTCAGGCCGGGAAAGATACCGGACGTTTTTTTCTTAATACGACCTTAGGCTTGGGAGGCTTTTTCGACGTAGCAAGTGAAGTCGATTTGCCTAAGAATATTGAAGACTTTGATCAAACTCTTGGCTATTGGGGTGTTCCAACCGGCCCATACTTGGTGCTGCCATTCATCGGGCCCGGTTCTCCGCGAGGTGTAGCCGGCCTGGTTGGCGATGCCTTGATGGATCCGTTAACTTATACGATGTTTGCCGGAGCAGCGGTTAGCGCAGCAAGTACAGCGGCCAATGCGGTAGAGGGTGTCGACAAACGTGCTGGTTTGTTGTCTTCGGAGAAGATTTTAGATGAAGCCGCAGTCGATCGTTACGAATTCATCAAGACCGCTTATTTTCAACGTCGTGAATATTTGATTAATGACGGAGTCATGTTGCTGGACGATCATGATGATTTGTTCGATGATCTGGATGACTACTTTGAAGATGAAGACACCAGTCATCACTTGCAATTAGACAGCCCTGCCGATCAATAGTGCGACAGGCCGATAAAAGCCACTTACCACTTAAGCAGGCGATCGGTGAGTGCTCCTTCGCTAGTCAAGTATCGTCGCTAGGCAGCCCGTAAAAGGCCCAGCACCTAAATCCATAGTATTTAACTATCTGGGATATCCCAAGTGCAGGGTGAAGCTGATTTTGTATAACGCCATGGATGGCATGTATTAGGAAGCTAACATTAGGCGCTGTATGCGATGCAATGCGGAAAAACGCTCCTGCATTTTCTTCATTTACACTATCCTTGAAACTCAGCAATTGCCGAGGAGTAAAAGTCAGTAGTAGGGTACGCATCACGTATCTTTATCGTTATAGGCTTGATAGATCCGAAAGACTTGCGAGAGGGTACGTAGTACGCCCCGGCGCCGAATTTTGATCTGCGATGGGTATATTACTTGAGCATAGTCTTCACAAGCTTATACCGGAATTTGTAAAAGAAAATAGTTCATCCTGCATTATTCCCATCTATCTTTTAGTCTTTCGTATACGCCACCAGGCTGCCAGTACACTGCCGATGATCGAATGAAAACTTGCTGAAATAGCAGAGGGAATCGGTGCAAGGGCCATTTGTGCAAAGCTGGATTGAGCAAGTACCGCGCCTAAGCCGGAGTTTTGCATGCCCACCTCAATTGAAATTGTGCGGGATGCGTTTTCTTCAAGCTTCATCAAGCGAGCCATTGCATAGCCGATTGTAAATCCGCCTAGATGCAATAAGGCAACCGCGCTCAACAAAGGTAAAGCCGAATCCTTTATCGTGCCTGCATTCGCGCCAATGATGCTTGCGCAAATCAATGCGATGACCATCACTGAAACGAGCGGTGCGACAGGTGTTACAGCCTGAACCAGGCGCGGCGTATAACGATTTAGCAACATACCCGACAAAACCGGCAGAATCACCACTTGCAGAGTATTGAAAAATAAGCTCCAAGCATCCACCGGAACATAGGCACCGGCTAGCCAGTGAGTCAATAGCGGCGTCATGACAACGGCGGCGAATGTGGAGCACATCGTCATCAATACCGATAGCGCGACATCGGCATGAGCAATGTAGCTAACCACGTTTGATGCGGTACCGCCGGGGCAGCATGCCACCAGTATCAGACCGACCGCCAATTGCGGATTGAGCGAAAATCCATAAGCTATGGCCCATCCTAAAAGAGGCATCACGGCAAATTGAGCAACGACGCCGATTAAAACCGGTCGAGTCGTGCGCGTTACCCGTCGAAAATCCTCGAAGCTAAGCGTAATACCCATGCCGATCATGATAATAGCCAAGCCCCAAACGATCATCGGACCGCTGAACCAAGTAAACCAAGCAGGAAAAAATAATGCTAAACCGCTACAGGTGATGACCCAAAAAGGAAAAAGATTGGCGAGCAAATTAAGTAAGCGAAGCACGTCGTTTTAAACCGAATAAATGATAGGCGACAAGTATACTTCAAATGGGCGTATTTGCTGTTGCTTAACCCTGAGTTTGTCTATAGAGAGAACTATTGAATTTAGCACCGTAGGGTGCGCATCACGCACCTTTCCACGGTTCCAAGCCGACAAGATTTCCCGGCCCAGGTGCGCGATGCGCATCCTACGCCTGGCGCTTTATAACCTATGATCACCAATCCCTCATGCCTAAATCTAAATTGCGATTGAGAAAACTATTGAATTTAGGCCAAACGCTTATCTGAGTTAAGGTCAAAATAAGACTTCTTGTGTAATCTTTTGCTGACAAAAACTCGCCTAAAACAAATTTCTTTCTTAGGCGATTTGATCTATGCACTGTCGGCCATTGCGCCTAATTAAAGATGAACGAATGGCTAAAACTCAAAAAGTTTTTTGTGGGGAAGTCGAAATGGGCAACGCAAAAGTGCTTACTAATTCACTGAATCGATATCAACAATAACAAGATGATTTCTCTAAATAAATTTTTGCCAAGCAAGTCACATCAATTATTTCTGAAATTTATACACTGTAACTCAACCGGAACGAAAAAAGCTTTCAAAGGGCTTTTAGACGCTCCAGTCAATCGAAAATAATAAAAGGGCAAAACCATCGAAAGGTGGCGACGCAAAGTTTCCAGTCTAACGGAGTTATTCCTATGACAGTGGGATTGCTAAATTGGCATAGTGCAAACATTACGCCAATTTATATTCAGCTTCAAGGAACTCCTTCGGACCTTTATTTTAAATAAGGAGTGGGGTCATGAGCTCTAACAGCCGAAGAAGTCAAAAAAATCAAAACACATTTAATTCAACTCAGCTTTCCAAGGCCGTAGCGGCGGTATTGCTTGCCGGTGTGTTGGGCGGTGCAGCCGGACCAACCTACGCAGCCCCCGACAAGCCTTGGAAAGAAGGCCAAATTTTGGTCAAACCGAAAGCCGGATTATCGGACAGAGAATTCGACAAAATTCTGAAACGCAATAAAGGCCAAAAAAAAGAGATAATCGGTAACATCGGAGTGCATGTTATCTCTGTACCACCACAAGCCGAGCAAGCCGTTATTCGAGCATTATCCAAAAATCCTCATGTCGAATTCGCAGAGCTCGATATGGCGGTCGAATTCAGCTTGACGACGCCCAACGATCCGCGTTACGGCAACCAATGGCATTTGCCCAAAATTCAAGCACCAACCTCTTGGAGCTCAACAAAAGCCGACAACACCGTGATTGCTATTTTGGATACCGGTGTCGATAGCGCGCACTCTGACTTATCCAGCAAAATGCTGCCAGGTTGGAATGCGGTCGACGGCAGCACCAACAGTTCTGATGTACATGGACACGGCACGGCGGTAGCGGGTACGGCTGCTGCCACAACCGATAACGCTAACGGCGTTGCTGGCGTCGCTTGGAATGCGCAAATATTGCCGGTGCGCATTACCAACAGTAGTGATGGTTGGGCTTATTGGAGCGATATTGCTCGTGGCTTGAACTGGGCGGCCGATCAAGGTGCTGACGTCGCGAACATCAGTTACGGCGTTTCCAACAGTTCTGCGGTAACCAATGCCGCACAATACATGCGCAGCAAAGGTGGCCTGGTTGTTGTTGCGGCCGGTAACGACGGCGTCGATCCTGGATTTAAAGATAATGTTCATATGATCAGCGTTTCGGCTACGACTAGCTCCGATGCCAAGGCTTCTTGGTCGAATTATGGCGAGTTCATCGATGTTGCGGCGCCGGGCGCATCGATTCAAACCACTACGCGCGGCGGCGGCTATGGTAGTTGGAACGGCACATCGTTTTCGTCACCAGTGGCTGCAGGCGTGATTGCCCTGATTCAGGGTGCGAATCCAACGCTAACGCCCGATGAAGTCGAGCAAATCTTGAAATCCTCGGCCGATAAAATCGCTGGCGATATCCACCCATACTATGGTCACGGCCGCATCAATGCCGCCGTAGCGGTTGAAATGGCGCAAAGTATGGTGAATGTCACTGTCGATAGCGAGGCGCCTTCAGTCAATATTTTCTCGCCAACGGGGGGAAATACCGTCAGCGGATTGGTTGAAGTCGAGGTCAATGCCACCGATAATGTCGGTGTGAGCGAAGTGACGCTCTATGCCAATGGTATCTATGTCGGTACCGATACGACCGCACCTTACCAATTTAGCTGGGATTCCAATCAAGTCGCAGATGGTTCCGTAAACTTGAGCGCAACCACGATCGATGCGGCAGGTAATGAAGGGGTTTCAAGTGGTGTTAATGTAACGGTCAAAAATACGATCGAACAAGTTGAAGAAGTCGTTGATGAGCCTGTCGAGGAAGTGATTGAAGATATAGCGGCTCCAACCGTAGCTATCAGTAATCCAGCCGACGGTAGCCGACTATCACGAGTAGTTAAAATAAATGTTTCGGCGGAAGACGACGTTGCGGTGGCTAATATCCAGCTGTTTATTAACGGCAGTCTGGTGAGTTCGGCAGACGGCAATCAATTGTCTCATAATTGGAATACCAACAGAGAAAGCCGAGGCACTTATATCATTGAAGCGGTTGCTACCGATACTTCAAATAAAACTGCTAAACATACGATTACAGTTTCTAAATAAGCAAAAGTAAACTGCAAAAAAAAACGCCGGCTGACGTCGGCGTTTTTTTTGCAGGATTTTTATTTTATATGTAGTAATAGCTGGCAACATCAAACTCCTTCGGAATTGGCTAGTATTCATGTTTTAACTATTAACGTGAACAGAGCCGTTTTTGCGAGGTTTTTTATAAGCTGAATCCAAATAACTATTCAATCCTCCGGCAATTATCGTTCCCATGCTCTGCGTGGGAATGCCTGAGCACCGCTCCAGCGGGACGAGACGCTAGAGCGTCTCGGAATTCATTCCCACGCTGGAGCATGGGAACGATAAGGGGTGTGAATCATTACGAATCCAATAGTCATTACCTTTAGCCTGTAAAAAGCATTTCACAATGAAGATCATGAAGAATGAGACGTCAACTTAATAACTTCTTTATTCGTTTGTATAGAACTTTCGTTCATCCAAGAGGTTAGCAGGAATGTTCAGGCAATCTCTTGAATGTTTCAGGTGTTTCATGGTTAGGTTGTCGAATTTAGGATCAATAGTGTGGACGGACGAGTCAAAAAGTAAAAAAAACGCCGGCGATTTCCGGCGTTTTGGTTCGAAGGTGTTTCTAAGTGATTAGGCTTTGGTCGTTTTGCGAAATTTTGTGGCGCCAAAACCCAATAGTCCGATGCCCATTAATAAGATCAGATGGGGTTCTGGGACTTGGCCGCCTCCTGGGCCTCCGCCGCCGTTAGGAGGCGTTGAGGTTGCGTTTTGATACCAAAGAGTCATGTTAGAAAGACTTGGGTTATCGCCTTGTCCTGGACCGGCAAAAGTAATTTCCCATGCTCCAGAGCCATTGCCATTGGATGTAAAAGTCAAATCTTCAAACAAATATGAAGCAGAACCATTAGCTGCTTTTAAATTAGCGACTACATCCATCTTTAAATCGTATCCAGGCTCATCAACTTTTTCCCATGCAAGTAACCAAGTGCCACTATTGCTAGCGAACGTTGATGCAGTTTAGGTGAATTCAATGCCTAGTACCGTGCCTTCAATATCACCGCTTGTACCGGATTCGTCTTTCGCAAACTGTGTCCAGCCGGTATCCGCCCAAACTGTATCGCTTGTTGGGTTGCCGCCAGGGCCTGCGCTCGTGTCAATGAAGCCGTAGCAATCATTAGCATTGTTTCCCTTGAAAGTCACATCCTCGACCGATAAGCCATTCGGATGAGTATTAGGCGCTGTATAAGCGGAGCATAACGTTGCAGCCTGACTGCCGCCAGCAAATAACGCAGCAGCTAAAGCAAATGCCGCTATCGCCGGTCTGTTAATTTTTGTTTCTATTGTTTTCATAATGCCCACCACTATAGAAAAATTTTAGTATTATTGTAATGTTTCGTAAGCTAAATTTATACCAGGTTAAAAATAATCAATTTTTTCATTAGGTTGTTCGGTTTTTATTAAGCAAGTCGCTTATTTTTCGGGAGGAGTGTAAATTTTTCTGACAATGTCTGACAAATGGGTTTGAGCGTAAAATTTGGAGGATGGCTTAATCTGAACGGCATCTTGTTGATTCAAAGAGATTGTCGTGTATTTGGCGAAAATGTGAACTGACTCACAATCTAGAATGTTTCTATCTAAAGAATAGTGAAAAATTTCTGATTTGACGCAATCGTGGTTGATTGGATGAGATGTATGTTTATAGTAATAAATAAATCATATAAATAACAATGAACTAGGTGTATTTGAGCTTTGAGCAAAAGATCGTGAAAAACGTATTTCGAAACAATGTAAAATTTACTGACACTGATTCAGGATTTTTTCCTCTTTTCAAGGCGACGCGATAGTAAACGAAAGATTAGTTGAGAGCGGCTTTCTTTTACAATGCGAAGCTAAGAGCCCCTTAATGCTGTACATTTTTTTGTAATCGCCGTTATTTTTGTCAAAGTGTTGTGTTAACCCCTCGCAGACCTGAATAAATTAAGGTATAAACCATGAAATACAAAGTATTAGCATTGCCCAAAAAGGCGGCCTTCGCCATTGTTGTTGGCCTGATGAGTGGTCTCAGCCAAGCGGCAAAATATGATCCGCAAAGTCACGATCTTTGGGCTCCGATAGAGGATGAGCTGAAAATCGATTCCACTTATGATGAAGGCGTCATGTCGTTTTTCGAATCGGCGCCTGAAACAGATCAGCAGACTCTCAAGCAAAATCATCAGCTTGTTTTGGAATTAATCAAACAAAAAAAACTCGATGAGGCGCAGACCAAGCTCAAAGGTCTGCTCCAGCAATTCCCGAATCAATCCGCGTATCATAACTTACAAGCACTGATAAAAACCCTTCAAAAAGATCAAAAAGCCGCAGTCACAAGCTTTCAAGAAGCTCTTAACTTAAATCCCCGCAATCTAAGCGCACTGCAAGGTCTAGCTTTGTTGGCGCTTGAAAATAATAATGAGTTAAAAGTGGCTCAAGAGTATATCGATACAGCGCTGGCAGCTCATCCGAAAGCGGCTGTTCCGTATATTTTGAAGGCGAACCTTGCTTATCGGCAGAATGATCTCGTCGAAGTTGAAAATATTTTATCGACCGCGCTGAAGCAGGTACAGGGCAATAAAGAGCAGGTGCTTTTGGTCGTCAATAATCTGATCAAGCTCTACGAGCTCAAGCAAGAGCCATTAAAGGTACTTGAGTTAATGCAAGGGATAGTCAATCGTTATCCGAACGAAAAATCTGTCCTCTCGATGCTGGCGAGGGCACAAATACTCAATAAAGATTTCGAAAGCGCCGCCCAAACTTTAAAGACAATAATTACGCAAGATCAAAAAGACGTTTTTCATCGGGTATTACTGGCGAGGCTTTTGATGGCGCGACCGGATGCTTCTGCGGACGTGTCAAGATTAGTCGAAGAAGCGACCGCTGTTAGCCCAGATGATCAGCAGGTCATGACACTAAAAACCGTTTATTTGATCAATGAGCAAAAATTAGATCAGGCGATGGAACAAGCCGCTCGTATCGAAAAACAGTATCCAGAATCGGCGGTTGGTTTTATCTTAAAAGCCGATATTTATCTGGCCCAAAAACAACTCGATAAGGCGTTGGAATATAATCGACGTGCTTATGAAATCAGGCCTAATGCGAGATTGTTGAACCAAATTGGTGGGTTACTCTCCGCACAAGGCAAGATCGACGAAGCCATTCGAGTGTTTAACAGTGAAATTGATAAAAATCCCAAAAATTTGGACGCGCACCTGCAAATCGCCAATCTTTATCTTAGTCAAAAAAACTTTGGCAAAGCTGAGAGCTACTATCGAACCATTCTCAACGAAAAGCCAGAGAATGTCGTGATTTTGAATAATCTGGCAATGATTTATTACGGCCAGAATAATTCGAAGGCTTTGGAATTAGCGGAAAAAGCCTATAGGTTGTCGCCTGATACTGCGGCTATTGCCGATACTTACGGTATTGTATTGTTGCAAAATGGACAAGCGAAAGACGCCTTGGCTAAATTGCAAAAAGCTGCCGACCTAGCACCTAATTCCCTGGATATCCAATTCCATCTCGCTAATGCACAACAAGCCAATGGTAATAAACAGGTTGCGATCGAAATTCTGCAAAAAATTGCGAATGCTCCCGCTCCGTTCGAAAACAAGCAAGCCGCTAGCGATTTGTTGAAAGCGTTAAGCGGCCGATAATGCTCTGCCGGATGCGTTTTGTAAGCCCGTCCGTAGCGTTTTGCCCCCTGTCTTTATTCTCTTTTGAACGTTTTTTAAACCGGTCTGAATTTGTATTTTAATTAGAATTTCCAAGCGTCCGGTGAGAAATCCGCAGAATGACGGTAAGTTTTTTTGTTGTAAAAGCTGACACTCTTGTCAGCGAATGCTTACAATCTTTTCGTTGAGGAGATTTTATAAATTCGTTCGTAACGTTTCGCCGTTCTGTGCTTGAAACAATTAAATCTAATAAATAATCTGTTCAAATTAGATTGTGAATTGGTCAAGGCATGCTTTTCAAGTTTCACAGTGAATTTTTCCGCAAACGAATTTGGCAATGATTGTAAGAATTTCTGACACTTTTGTCAGTTATGGCTTACAGGCTCTTCTTTTGAGTCGCGGTTTACAAATATTTGCGATTCCCTTTGAACATGCGTTTTCTAGTCGATGTCAGATTCCGAGTAAAAAGGATTGAATTATTAATTTAACCTCTTTTTATGTTACCGCCTTGTTTCACAAACGGTTTGGCAAGAATGCTATAATTTCGAGTAATGAAGCCAGGGAACAATTTGCCGGATGAAAGTTTCTGAAATTCTCCTCAAGCTACAAAAATGATGGGTGGTATTTATAGGCAATACGCGGAAGCCAGCTCGATACTTTCACAGTCTCTCCTGCGAGGGAATACATACCGTGTTTAAAATATACGCATATGGTTTCCCACGGATGATAGCTCATCGTTATACACAAGAGCCATCATAACCGCCGGGACGCGATTATCCAATACCAAGGACGGCAAGCTAAATCCATCCATGTAGCCTGGACTCCGGCAACCCCCTGCCGGAATGACGTGACTTACATAATGATGTGTATAACGATGAACGGATAACCGAAGTAACCAGTCTACTCATATTCCAATCATTAATCCTCGAAAGCTTTTCATCACGTTTCGTTAAACAACATGGCCGAACTTAATACCCAACAACTTGCGGCGGTGCGCACCGTCGATGTGCCTTTGCTTGTGCTGGCAGGTGCCGGCAGCGGCAAGACGCGCGTGATCACCGAGAAAATCGCTTATCTGGTCAAGCAAGGCACGCCGGCCCGGCATATCGCGGCCGTGACATTCACGAACAAGGCTGCGCGAGAGATGAAATCGCGCGTTTCGAAACTGCTGAACGACAAAGACATTCGCGGTTTGACCGTCTCGACTTTTCATTCGCTCGGTTTGAATATTCTCCGCAAGGAACACAAGACGCTCGGTTATAAAGCCGCGTTGACACTGTTTGATGAACAGGACAAGCAAACCCTTCTGAAAAACCTGGTCATGCACAACGGGAAGGAATGCGATATCGATAAGGCCGATCATTACGCTTGGCAAATCGGCCAATGGAAAAACGCCTTCGTGACGCCGGAACAGGCCTTGTCTCATGCCTCGCAAGAACAAGCGCCGGCCGCGCACTTATATACCGATTACACGCGCAGCTTGAAAGCCTACAATGCAGTCGATTTCGACGATTTGATTTTGATGCCGGTATTATTGTTTCAACAGCACCCGGAAGTTCTCGAAAAATGGCAGAACAAGATTCGTTATCTGCTGGTCGACGAATATCAGGACACCAACATCACGCAATATCAACTGGTCAAGCTGTTGGCCGGTAACCTCGGGCGTTTCACCGTGGTCGGCGACGACGATCAGTCGATTTATGCCTGGCGCGGCGCACAACCGGAAAATTTGGCGCAATTGCAAAAAGACTTCTCGCGCTTGAAGGTTATTAAGCTTGAGCAAAATTACCGCTCGGCCGGGCGGATTTTGAAAGTTGCGAACCAATTGATTGCAAACAATCCGCACTCGTTTGAAAAACGCTTGTGGAGCGATTTAGGCTTCGGCGACCCGCTGCGCGTGTTGAGTCATAAGGACGAAACCATCGAAGCGAAACAGATTGTTTCGGAAATCATTCATCACAAGTTTAAAACAGGCAGTAGCTACAAGGACTACGCGATTCTATACCGAGGCAATCATCAATCGCGACTGTTCGAGCGGGCGCTACGCGAAAACAACGTGCCGTATTTTATCAGCGGCAGCACGTCGTTTTTCGCATATACCGAAATCAAAGACATACTTAGTTATCTGCGCTTGTTCGTGAATCCGGACGATGATGCCGCGTTTTTGCGCATTATCAACACGCCGCGCCGTGAAATCGGTCCGACCACGCTGGAAAATCTCGGCGCCTATGCGAACGAGCGTCACGTCAGCTTGTTTAAGGCCAGCACCGAAATGGGCCTGATGCAGCGGCTGTCCGACAAGGCGCGACAGCGTTTACAAAAATTTACCGACTGGGTGAACGATACCGCCGATCGCATGGAGCGAGGCGATACTTTCGCAGTGATCGAGCAGATGATAAGCCAAATCGGCTACGAAGCCTGGCTGCGCGAAAACGCGAAAACGCCACAATCGGCCGAACGTAAGATGCAAAATGTTTACGAACTGATCGACTGGTTGAAGCGCATCGCCGACAAAGACCAGGGCAGCGAGAAATCATTGTCTGAAATCGTCTCGAAAATCATGTTGATGGATATACTCGAGCGCAATCAGGAAGAAGAGGCCGGCGACCAGGTCAGCCTAATGACGCTGCACGCGGCCAAGGGTCTCGAGTTTCCTCATGTGTTTTTGATCGGTATGGAAGAAAATTTGCTGCCGCATCAAAACAGCATCGAAACCGATAATATCGAGGAAGAACGCCGCCTCGCCTACGTCGGCATCACGCGTGCGCAGCGTTCGTTAACTTTTAGCTATTGCACGCACCGAAAGCGCTACGGGGAAATTTCCGAATGCGAACCGAGCCGATTTTTAAGCGAGTTGCCGGCCGATGATCTGGAATGGAGTAATAAAAAAAAGCTGGATCCGGCCGTCATCAAAGAGCGGGGGAAGGCAAATTTGGCTCATCTGAAAAATATTTTGACATGATCGGCGGGTGCCGAATTTAAGGTCAGGATAATGATAGGGAGCCGGGTATACAGTGTTTCAGTTCATGCAAAATCCGCTCGCCTTCTCGCCAAGCCGTGGTGGTAAATCCTTCATCGAACGAGGCCAAGTGATTCGATAACAACAAATTCGCCTACTCATAGCAGCGGCGTAAGAGAGGTACTCGACTTAAACCGACCGCAGATCGCAACGAATAGCTTTTGGCTCTTTGCTCCGAACTTAATGATAAGGATTGCCGATGGAGCACCGCAGCAAACGGGAAAGTCGTTAGGTTGAAAGTGAACCGATAAATACTCCGTCGTATCGGCTAATGATAAAAACTCTAATGGCAGTTGAGTAGATGCCACGTAACTGAAGATCGTGTTTACAATCTCTTAGCGGAAGATTGTTGACGATGGTATCGGACTGTCTTAGCGTACCCAGCAAAAGAATCTTGGCGGGATCGGTCGTCGGGCCCAGAATGAGATAAATTCGACGGTCGAAGAGTCGCACCAGTGTAAATCTTCCAGACAAATAATCAGGGGTTGTTGGAGGCTGATGGCATCCAAAGCATCAGCTAATTCTCTGATCAAGCTTTCAGCATCGATAGATACTCCTTGTTGTCGATTTTGCAGATTTTTCGACGATGATAGCGATGGAAAATAGGGTAGCCAGGAAGGAGCGTATAGCGCCAATGCTTCGTAAACCGAACTGTTTCTGTCTCTGCCGGTGTCAACAGGACGGCGCGCCCTTCCTGAAGTAAACGAGCATTGGCTTTATCCAAAACGAACGGTCCGAAACGTTTGCTAGGCAATGAGCGACGGGAGTAGTGGATTATTTACTGGCCGATGCCTGGTTTGGCAGCAAAGCGATGATTCGCCTGAGCCAAGAGGCGTCGTTAGTAGCCGTGCTACGCATGAAGAAGAGCAAGCTGAAGTACCGGCTCCGCGAGTATCGCGGGGAGACGGTGATCAACCGTGACTTGGATGTCCAGGCGCTGTATCAACACGTCGTTCGGAAACACTGGCAAGCCATTGCCGGACAGCCGTACCAGGCTAAAGTCGTGGATGTTGAAATCAACCTGGCCGAACAGGACAAGCAGCCCGAACAGTGGGCACCGGTTCGACTGTTGCTTGTACGCGGCACCGCCCGCACCGATAAAACGCAAGCCGGTAAAAAGGATTGGGCGGTGTTCCTCTGCACCGATACCGCCTTAACGGCGACACAGATACTCGAACTTTATGCGATGCGCTGGGCGATCGAAGTGTATTTCAAGGAAGCGAAGCAGCAGCTAGGCTTTTTGAAAGAGCAAAGCAATCACTATGCGGCTTACGTGGCTTCGATTCACTTAACGGCCATACGCTTTTGCCTGTTGGTGATTGCCAAACAGATGCACGGTGCTGCCAGCGTTGCCGGTATAAGGCAGCAGTTGCGAGCGAACAGCACCGACATCCATTATGCCGCCAAACTGTGGCAGGTATTTCGCGCCATTCAGCTATGCGCTGGATGAATTAACAGCGGTATTGGGTGATGCGGTCACCGCACTCGTGCTAGAAACGATAGATGCACACATACACTGCTGGTTTACGCAAGTCTTGCAACTTGACCCTAGAACACTAAGGCTTGAGGCCTTATAGATCAGTGGCATGGGGTTATTTATGACGTTAAAATGAACTCCGAAACCTTAGTAATTAAGTTCTCATTTGTCAAGGTAATTGTTTACCAAAAACTTGTGGTTTTCTTCACTGCGTGAAGTAAGCGTTTTCTCGTACTCTAATTTGAAAATACTTGGGTTGCAGCAGCTAGCTTTAGCAACTTTAGATCGTTAGTACAGGGATTCGATTGGTAAGGATTAAAACCAACAATTGGGAAATTACTATATGTATCAAAAGTTTTTCGGTTTAAAAAAATCTCCTTTTTCGCTAATTCCGGAACCGGAATATTTATATCTGAGCCAGCATCACAAAAAAGCGCTAAATACATTGAGGTATGGCGTTTTTCAACAAGCCGGATTTACGTTGTTGACCGGCGATATCGGCTGCGGAAAAACCACGTTGCTTCAAAAGCTGCTCAACGACATTAAATGCGATGTGGATCTAGGGTTGATTACGAATACGCATCCATCATTCGGGGAGTTGTTATCTTGGGTGTTACGAGCTTTTAACGTTGATAACACTGCAAATGATGAAGCCGAACGCTACCGGGTTTTTAAACGCTTTATGGATAAGCGGCAGCTCAGCAATCGACGAGTCTTATTGGTTATCGACGAAGCACAAAATATGGATATCCCGGCATTGGAATCGCTTAGACTACTTTCTAATATCAATGACGACGGAAAATGCATGCTTCAAATTATTTTGGCAGGGCAGTCCGAGCTATTGGAAAAGATCAACGATCCGAAATTGATTCAATTCGCGCAGCGAATCTCCATAGAATCGCATATCAAGCCTTTAAGCTATCAAGAAACCAAAGACTATATTGGCCATCGGTTGAGCGTGGCGGGTGGAAGGTCTGATATTTTCAGCCGCAAAGCCGTTTTAGCCGTGTTTGAACACAGCGGGGGCGTCCCTAGAGTCATCAACAATATCTGCGATTTGGCCATGGTATTTGCCTTCGCCAACGATTCCGGCGTCGAATACGAAACCGTTATGGAAGTCGTAAATGAAAGGCGAACCGGCGGTATTCGGAAATCTACCTCTAATCAAACATCGCATTCGAAACTCGATATTACTGAAATGTTGGGGTTTAGGTCTAACGGTTCCAGTTCTGTGAATACTAAATCGAGAACGCTCATTACTCACTGAGCGTAAAAATCAGTCCCCCTCTTTGAAAAAGACGACTGCATGGATGCGGAGGGTAGGGCTCCAACAGTAGGCGCTTTAGGCGACAACTAGTCTGACACAGGGCACAGAAAAATGCTCCTCGGCAATTGCTCCCGCATTGCCCTAATACACACCATTCATGGCGTAATGAATTTTCAGCATTCATTACATCCCTGTAATTCAGCAGTTGCCGAGTAGCTGGGAAGATTATTTAAATAAATCCCTCTCAATCTCCCTTTTCAAAGGTAGGCAAAGTTCCAACTTGCTTTAGATGGAGGGGGCTGAATTATTACCGCTGAGCGGGTTTGCTTATGATTGCGAACTTTTTCTTGAAATTATCATGCCGAGCCTATTGCCGTGTAAGACTTGATTCGCAGTATCACGCTTTTCATCGTGGTGAGGTTTTTGCCGAAAGGCACCATGATGACGAATAATTTTCTAATAAAGAGGTAAAATGATTTAACTTCATTTATAATCAGCGTCTGTCAGTTTACTATACGATTTTTCGATATTGCACGTCTTTCCGATTAATCGGCAGGTTTTATCAAGCGCCCGTAGCTCAGCTGGATAGAGCGCGGCCCTCCGGAGGTAACGGTCATCCGGTTTTTG
>Ga0180009_10003902_pt1 | contig 16746 bp, 10 predicted proteins | sample OS_PC_MetaG_FD_123537 | JGI IMG/M metagenome (GOLD analysis project Ga0180009, IMG submission 123537) | Groundwater microbial communities from the Aspo Hard Rock Laboratory (HRL) deep subsurface site, Sweden - OS_PC_MetaG | ecosystem: Environmental > Aquatic > Deep subsurface > Groundwater...
TCCTGGGAACCATGGACACCGATCCCCAGGGCATCCCGACCATCCCGGCCTGGTAGCGGTTCAACGGACAGTCTAAACGAATCTGCTCAGGTGGGAGGTGGCTCGATACCGGGCTCCCGGATCGCGGGCATCTGGGTGGAGAGGGTCGTCGAGAGGCGCTCGGCGAGCTGGCGTCCGATGTACGCCAGGGCGTTGAGCTCGTCGGTGGAGTAGGCACCACCTGCCTGGCGGTTGGCCATCTCCAGCACGCCGTAGAGTCGCCCCTGATACTGGATGGGCACCCCGGCCAGGGTGTACACGGCGAGCCCGCATTGGGTGCCGAGCACGGTGCTGAAGCGGGCGTCCTGGTCGCCGTGGGTGAGCGCCAGGGGTAGGCCCTGGGTGGCGCAGAAGCCCGCCACGCCCTGGCCGATGGCGGTGCGGTACCCCGGGATCGGCCCGCTTCCGGGGGCGCGGATCACCGCCGAATAGAGGTCCCGGGCCTCGTAGTCATACAGCAGGAGCACGCCGGCCTGGGAAGGCACGAGGCCCAGGGCCGTGTCGATGGCAAAAGCAAAGGCCTGCTGGCGGTCGGTCACGTAAAACAGCGGTTGAAACCGCTGGAAGGCCAAGGAGAGCAGGTCGGTGGGCTCAGTCACCACTGGAGGTGTCATGGGCGCGGCGTGGGCAGACGGCGCGCCGTGGGCCGGCGGGTAGAAGGGGTCCAGCGTGCCCGTGGGCGGATCCGGCGGCGGTGCGAGCTGTCCGGTGTCGTAGATGCGGCCCTGGAGCTCGGCTGGGTACTGCACGGGCGCCGGTGCCGTGGGGTAGCCCGGCGGGTTGCTGCCCGCGGGGGCCTGAGCGTATTCCGGCGCGGCGTAGGGCTGGACCACGGTCGCTTGTGCCGTGGGGGGTGGTGCGGCGGACGGGGGCGGCCCGGCGGCAGGTGGCGGCCCGGCAGACGGCGGTGGCGCGGCGCTCCGCATGGCTTCCGGGGCCGGGAGAGGCAGCGTCCTCTCGGTGGGGGTTAACGGCCGACCCTGGGCGTCCACCATGGGCATGACGGCGGTCTTTATTTCCTCGGCCGCGAGAGCCGAGGGCCGGCCCAGGCCCGTGGTGCCGGGGTCCAGGGCCGGCACCATCACGGCGGACTTGCTGCTGCCGGTGGATGGCTGGGCAGGGTTCCACAACGCGGCGGCCTGGTCTCCGTAGATGAAGCTGGCGACCGCCTCCTCGGAGCCCACGGTGTTCCAGCTGCACAGCCCGAGCGGGGGGCGCAGGGGGATCTTCTCGAAGGCGTGGTCAAAGGCCGCCACGAGCACTCGCTTGGCGCCCGGGACCGTCTCGAGCTCGCTGCGGACCTGGGCGATCTGGATCTGCAGCACCTCTTCCAGCGCATCCCGGGGCGGGCTGGGCCACACCGACACGTACCGCCGGCGCAACGTCTCGAAACGAGGCGCCTCGGGGGCTTCGGCCAAGACCTTGAACACCTTGTGTGGGATGGGCCGCATGGTGGGCGGCGTCATGGCCGCCTCCCTTGCTTTGCGCAGGTTCTCGAGCTGCTCGATCTCCGCCTGGAGGTGATCATCGATGATGATCGCGGGTTCGGTGATGTGCCGATTGGGGATCGTCGCCACGCCCATGACCTCGCCGGACGAGCGCAGGGGATCCACGATGGGCACCTGGGCCGTGGGGGGCGGCGCCGGACCCGTGACGGGGCCGACCGGTGGCGGCGCGGCGACCCGGGGTGCGGCCACCGGGGGTGACGCCAGGGGTGGCGATGCCAAAGGCGCAGACACCTGTGCGGGCGCTGGCGTGGGCTGCCCCTCGGCGATTCCCGAGGCGGAGGAGATCAATTCCTGGGTCTGCCGGCGTTTGCGCGGGGCTTTTCCGGGGGAGGATTGGTCTCCCCCCAGAGCGGGCAGCCCCACGGCGGTGGCGGCCCCCGGGTCCCGGGAGGCGCCCGGGTCGGGCGGCGGAACCGCCGTGGGCGACGCTACGGCCGTGGCTGGAGTCTGCGGCACCGGCGCCCCGCGGGCCTGGAGCTGCGCGGCGTCCAACTCCCGAATGGTGATGGTCCGGCCGCTCTTGTTGTCCACCACCTCCAGCGTACCGTGGGGCAGGATCTTGCACATGAGGCTGCTCAGCTGGGTTGGATCGGCGAGCTGACGCAACCCCTCGCTCAGCGCCATCATGGAGGTTGCCGCCTCGATGAGCAGGGTTTGCAAGGTGCCCCCGCCCATCGGCGGGATAATAACTTCCCAGGTCTTCACAAATCAGATTGCGCGGCAGTGGGTGCCGGCCATGAAGCAGGACAGTACCAAGGGCAGTTGCCACCGGTCAATACCTGCCCGGGGAGATGTGTGCGCCGGGGCGTGTGCCGCTCGACGAAACACGGCCGGGCTGCTAATGAATCGGGTGGTGACGCGGTAGCACAGCATGATTTCACTGGTCTTCATTATTGGCGTGGGCCTGTTGGCGATTGGCTATTTCGCCTATGGCGGTCTGTTGGAGCGGTGGCTCGGGGTGGATGACAATCGGCGCACCCCGGCGCACACCGTGCACGACGATCCCGAGGCTGCCAGGGATCCCGCTCTGCGGCACGACTACTCGCCGGCCCGGGCGCCGGTACTCTTTGGACATCATTTCTCCTCCATCGCCGGCGCGGGCCCCATCGCCGGGCCCATCTTTGCCGCGGCGCTTTTTGGTTGGCTGCCGGTGGCGGTGTGGGTGGTGGTGGGCGCGGTGCTCATTGGTGGCGTGCAGGACTTCTCCTCTCTCATGGCGTCCCTGCGTCACCGGGCCCGGTCCATCGGCGAGATCTCCCGGCGTTTCCTGAGTCCCCTGGGCTATCACCTGTTGCTGATCTTCATCTACTTGACGTTGCTGTACGTGATCGTGGTCTTTCTCGATCTCACCTCCCGCACCTTCGTGGCTTCGGGCGGCGTGGCGTCTTCGTCGGTGCTGTACATCGCGCTGGCCGCCGTCTTCGGCGTGGCGGTGCTGCGCTTCGGCATGCCCCTGTGGCTCGGTTCGCTGATCTTTGTCCCCCTGGTATTTGCGGGGATCTGGGGCGGACAGCAGCTCCCCCTGGATCTGGACCCGGCTGTCGTGGGGGACCCCGGCACCTTCTGGGACGTGGTGCTGATCATTTATTGTTTCGGGGCGTCCGTCTTGCCGGTGTGGTTGCTGCTCCAGCCCCGGGACTACCTGTCGTCCTACCTGCTGTTTGGCTGCTTGGCCGGCGGCTTCCTGGGCATCGTCGTGGGCGCAGTCACCGGGGATCTCGGCGCGCCCCAGGTGGGCTCCTGGATCGCCTTTACGCACCCCGGCGTGGGGACCTTGGTGCCCGTGCTGTTTATCACCGTGGCCTGCGGCGCGAGCTCGGGCTTCCACACCCTGGTGGCTTCGGGCACCACGGCCAAGCAGCTCGATCGGGAGCGCCACGCGCGCCCCATCGCCTTTGGCGGCATGCTGCTCGAGGGGGTCCTGGCGCTGGTGGCCCTGGCGGCCATCATGGCGGTGGGCGTCTCGGGTGGCAAGGTGGAACCCACGGTGATCTTCGCCCAGGGCATGGGGAAATTCCTCGGCACCCTCGGGCTCAACCCGCAGCTCGGCGCGTCCTTTGGGCTGCTGGCCGTGTCCACCTTCCTGTTGACGACCCTGGACACCTGCACCCGCCTGGGACGGTATGTGTTCGAGGAGCTCACCCGCTTGAAGGGGGTCGCCGCCCGCTATATCGCCACGGCCGTCACCGTGGTGGTTCCGGCGATCTTTGTGCTGGTGCCCTTCCGCGATGCGCACGGCAAATTGCTCGTCCCGTGGAAGGTGGTTTGGCCGGTCTTCGGCGCGACCAATCAGCTGCTCGGCGGGCTCGCCATGTTGGTGGTCATCCTGTGGCTGCGCGCCACGGGCCGCCGCGCCTGGTTTGTCATCGGCCCCTGCCTGTTCATGGTCACGGTTACCTTCTGGAGCCTGGTGCAGATGGTTTTTGGAGCCGGCCGGGCCCCGGTGATCCGGATCGTCGCGGTTGTGCTGGTGGCCCTGGCCCTGGCGTTGGTGGTCGAGACGGTGCTGGTGCTGGCGCGTCGCAAACCCGCATGAAAAAATTTGCCCCTCGAATGGGTTCGAATAAGCAATAATGGGTGCGTTGGAGACGATAGAGATGACCCGAATGATGACGAGACCTCTGCTCGTGTGTGGACTTACCGTGCTGGTCAGTGGTTGTGCCACGGGCCAGGATCCCTGCGATCCCAACCCCTGTGTGGCCCCGCCGCCGGACAACTGCGTGGCCGGCGTGGCGCGAATATTCCCGGCCACGGGCCAGTGTCTGTCACAGGGAGACCAGGCCGAGTGCACCTACGAGCCGGCCCTGGTGGACTGCATCAACACGGGGCAGTTCTGCCTCGACGGGCAGTGTCTGTCCGATCCCTGTGATCCCAATCCCTGTGTCAGCGCGCCCACGGCCGGGTGCGACGTCAACGTGCTGGTGACCTACGACGAGACCGGCTTTTGTGAGACCACCGAGGGCAACGTCGAGTGCACCTACTCAGAAGCCTCGCGAACGGATTGCGCGGTCACCGGGGAGATCTGCGAAAACGGCGCCTGCGTCGTATCATTGGAGCCGTGCAACCCCAACCCTTGCACCAACCCGCCGGGGAACTCCTGCGCCGGCGAGGTGGCCTCCATTTACCCGGCCGTGGGCAACTGCACCGATAACGCCGGTACCGCAGATTGTGACTACGTGCCGGTGGTGCTCGACTGCTCGGACAACGCATTGCTGTGCGACGCCGGCCAGTGCGTGCCGGATCCCTGCAGCCCCAATCCCTGCACCAACCCGCCCGCCGACACCTGCACCGGAGACACGGCCAATGTGCATCCCGCCACGGGCGCCTGCGTCAACGCGGGCGGAACACCGAATTGCACCTACACGCCATCGCCGGTGAGCTGCACGGCGAGCGGCTTGATCTGCGCCAACGGCCTGTGCGTGACGCCGGGTGACCCTTGCAATCCGAACCCCTGTACCAATGTTCCGGCCAACGATTGTCTCGGAAATACGGCCCGGACCTTCTCCGGGCCGGGCACCTGCACCGACTCCGGCGGATCACCGGTGTGCAACTATCCGCCGGTCACCCAGGACTGCACGCTCACCGGCGAGGTCTGCTCCGGTGGCAACTGCATTGTCCCCGGCAGTGGCGGCGTGATTATCTCCGAGTATGTCGAGGGTTCCAGCTTCAACAAGTACCTGGAGCTGTACAACGCGGGCTCCTCCGCGGTGGACCTGTCCACCTTCACGGTTGAAGTCTATTTCAACGGCAGCTTGTCGGTCTCCGCCACGCTGACCCTCGACCCCGTGGTGCTGCTGCCGGGAGCGGTGTTTGTCGTTGCCGACGACGGCCACACGCTCTGGACGAACCCGGGCCCGGATCAGGTTGTCAGCGCCAACCTCTGGAATGGCAACGACGCAATACGATTGGTGAACGGCACGACCCAGGTGGATGTCATGGGCATCATCGGTGATGCCGTGGACTGGGGAAAGGACGTGACTTTGGTTCGCAACGCCGGTGTCATCGTTGGGATCACCGCCGGTAGCGCTTGGAATCCCGCTGAATGGACGTCGCTCCCCATCGACACCCACCAGCTCGGTGGCCACACCCCTTGAGTTGAGGAGCTAAGGTCTCTTCGGGGCGGGTCGGGGCGCCGCGGGCCTGGGGGCCGGTGCCTCGGGCGTCGGTCGCTTGGGCGCTGCGCCCTTGGGGACTGGTTGCGGGGGCGGCGCGGGTGCGGTGGCGCCTCCGGACAGGAGCGTCTGGGAGAAAGCGGTGCGGTTGGTGGAGGTGCGGTCCTTGACGGCGCTACAGATCCACAGGGTGCCTTTGGAGAGCCGGATGATGCCACTGACCGTGTCCAGGGTGATATTGGCGGTGCCGGCGCCGCTGCCGGCGAAGTCGTTCCCCATGAGCTTGCCCGTCATCTCAATTTTGGTTTTCATCTCGAGCTCCACCACCTGCACGTCACCTTGTTTGTGAATCGCCGTGAGTCGGTATTGCGTGAGATAGCGGGCCGCGATGCTGCCGCCGGGCTGCTGTAGCGGGACCTGCCGGAGGTGTCGCCAAACGGCGCCCACGCCCACCGCGGCGGCGGGCAGCAAGGGCTGCAGGTGGCTCAGGGGGGCGCGGAGCCGTTGGCCAAGCTCGACCAGTGACTTCGGGGTCAGCTTCCCAAAGGAGAACTGGCTGACCTGCCCTCGGTTACTCAGGCGCCGGCTGTAGCGGACGTTGGACAGGACCTTTAACAGGAGTTGGCGCTGATTGGCCAGCGCACCGGGGAGGGTCATCGAGACGTTGGCCATGCGGGTGTCGAGCTGATACTGCCCGTCCGGCGCCCGCGTGACGACGGTGGACAGGTCGACGCCGTAGCGCAGGGGGATGGTCCGCACCGTGGTGCCGCGGAGTGGGTTCTCGGGATTGAGTGGGCAGCGCTTCTCCTTGCGCACGTGGGTGAGCTGCTCCATCTGGGTGCGCCACACCAGCTTCTCGTCGTGGCTGAACCGGTACCGCAGGGTGACCCTGGGCGTCACGCCGGCCTGGATCAGCGTAAAGGACGTCGCGGGGTCGGGCGTGATCGTGGGGGGTGGGCCCTTGGGATCTTTCGGGTGGGTCGGGGCCGGTGCGGGCGCGGTCCGCGTCGATGTCGGCGCGGCGGCCGCTGGTGGGTTGTGGGGCCGAGGCGCCTGGCTCCCCTGGGGTCGGAGCTCCGCGGCCGGGGAGGCATTTCCGCCAGATCGCTTCACCCGGCGGCAGCCTGGGACGGTCAGGAGCACCACCGCACAGCCGAGGGTGATCCACCCGGCGTAGGTAGACCTTCTCATGGGACCCACTCTAACCCTACGGCTACGCCAGGCCCTAGTGAAAATCGAGTCGCATGGGGGCAAATTCAGCGCGTTGGTCTCAGGCCGTACTAGGCCCTTGCCTCGCCAGTCCAATAGTCATACGTTCGGGCCCTTGTGGGGCGCCGTGCGCTCCAGGCACAGATTTCGACGACGGAGCGAGACGTGAATTTCCAAGACGTGTTTCTGACCCTGCAACGATTCTGGGGTGAGCGCGGCTGCCTGGTGGTGCAGCCTTACGACCTCGAGATGGGGGCGGGCACCTTCAACCCGGCGACCTTTTTGCGTTCCCTGGGCCCCGAGCCCTGGCGCGTCGCCTATGTGGAGCCGTCCCGGCGGCCCACTGACGGACGATACGGCGAGAACCCCAACCGGCTGGGCCATTACTACCAGTTCCAGGTCATTCTCAAGCCGAGCCCCGATGACGTGCAGGACCTGTATCTGGACAGCCTGCGGGCCCTGGGCATCGATCCCCTGGTGCACGATTTGCGGTTCGTGGAGGACGACTGGGAGTCGCCCACCCTGGGCGCCTGGGGTCTGGGCTGGGAGGTGTGGGCCGACGGCATGGAGATCACCCAGTTCACCTATTTTCAGCAGGCCGGCGGCATCGAGATGGATCCGGTCTGTGCCGAGCTCACCTATGGGCTCGAGCGCATCACCATGTTTCTGCAGGGCACCGACAGCGTGTACGACCTGCAGTGGGCGCCCGGTGTGACCTACGGACAGATCCACCACCAGGACGAGGTGGAGCGCTCGAAGTATTCCTTCGAGGTGGCCGACATCGACATGCACTTCACCCAGTTCGATCAGTGCGAGGCCGAGGGGCGGCGAGCCATCGAGGCCGGCTGCGCCATGGCGGCCTATGACTGTACGCTGCGCTGCTCGCATCTGTTCAACGTGCTCGACGCGCGGGGGGCCATCAGCGTCACCGAGCGGCAGCGGTTCATCCTGCGGGTGCGGGAGATGGCCTTCGCCGTGGCCAAGGCCTATCTGAATCTGCGGCGGGAGCTGAACTATCCGCTGCTGGGTGAGGCGGGCCAGGTCAAGGCGGACGCCGAGCGCGTTGTCCTCGCGGCGGCGGCGGAAAAGCGGGCCCAGAAAGAAGCGAAGAAGGCGGCCCAAAAAGAGGCGAAGCAAAAGCAGCAGGGCAGCGACGACTCCACGGAGGTGCGTGATGCCTAAGGATCTGCTGCTGGAGTTGGGCACCGAGGAGATCCCGGCCGCGGAGCTGGATCGCGCCATGACCGAGCTTCCGGCGCTGCTGATCGCGGCGCTGGGGGAGGCGCGGTTGGCGCACGAAGACGTGACGGTCTGGGGGTCCCCCCGCCGGCTCGCGGTGCGCGTGGCGGGCGTGGCCGATCAGCAGCCCGACCTGGCCGAGACGTTGACCGGCCCCCCCGAACGGGTGGCCTTTGCAGACGGCGTGCCCACCAAGGCCGGAGAGAAGTTCGCCGAGAAGGTGGGCGTGTCTGTGGCCGAGCTCTCCCTCACGGACACGCCCAAAGGGCGGTACGTCACCGTGCACCGGGTGGTGGCCGGCGAGCCCGCTGTCGGGGTGCTGCCTGGGCTGCTGGTGTCTGTCATCAAGGGATTGGGCTTCCGCAAGTCCATGCGTTGGGCCGCGCGCACCGAGCGCTTCGTGCGGCCCCTGCGCTGGCTGCTGTGCCTGTTTGGCGAGTCAGTGCTCGACATCGAGTTCGCCGGCGTGCGGGCCGGGGACACCACCCGTGGACACCGCTTCGAGGCACCGGCCCCGGTGCGCGTGGGCTCTCCGGCGGACTACGAGAACGTGCTGGCGGCCGCGGCGGTGATGCCCGATCCGGCCGCGCGTCGGGCACTCATTCAGGAGCAGATCGCTGCTCTGGAGGTGGAGCACGAGGCGAAGATCATACCCGACGACGCCCTGCTCGACGAGGTCACCAATCTCGTGGAGAAGCCCACGGCCGTGTGCGGAACCTTTGCCCAAACCTACCTGGCGGTGCCACGGGAGGTGATCGTCTCGGCCATGCGTGGCCACCAGCGGTACTTTGCCATGGAGCGGCCCGACGGCCAGCTCGCCAACCGATTCATCACGGTGCTCGGCACCGCGGTGCGCGACCTCGACGTGGCCGTGCGCGGCAATGAACGCGTGCTCGCCGCCCGGCTGGCTGACGCGCGTTTTTTCTGGGACGAAGATCTCAAGGTGGGGTTGGCCGAGGGCGCGCGCCGGCTCGAGGCGGTGGTCTTCCAGGACAAGCTGGGCACCGTGGCCGAGAAGGTGACACGACTGGAGTCTCTGGGCGCCGCGCTGGCCCCGCGCTTTGGCGTGAACCCCGACACCGCACGGGCTGCGGCCGGGCTCTGCAAAGCCGATCTGGTGACGCACCTGGTGGGGGAGTTTCCGGATCTGCAGGGCGTCATGGGGCGCCACTACGCCCTGGCGGCCGGCGTGCCGGAGGAGGTGGCCGACGCCCTTGTGGAGCACTACCAGCCCAAGGGGGCAGGGGGCGCGCTCCCGCCCAGCGGGGTGGGGGCAACCCTGTCGGTGGCTGACCGGCTGGACACGCTGGTGGGCTGCCTCGGCGCCGGGCTCAAGCCCAAGGGCGGTGGTGACCCCTACGGCTTGCGTCGGGCGGCCCTGGGGATTTTGCGCATCCTGCTCGACCGGGAGATCGGAGTCTCCCTGGGCGACCTCGTGCGGGAGGCGGCGGCCCTGCATGACCGGGTGACCCCGGACGTCGATGAGGTGGTGGCATTTTTGCTCGAGCGCCTGCGGGGGGTGCTCTCCGAGACCGCGCCGAGCGAGATCGTCGGGGCGGTCATGAGCGCGGGCGGAGACGATCCGGTGGACCTCGCCCGGCGCGTGGCCGCGGTGCATGCCTTCGGTCGCACGGACGAGTATGCCGCCCTGGCCACGACCTTCCGGCGCATGAACATCCTCAAGCAGGCCGACACCGACCTCGGGGACGTGAACGCCGAGCACTTTGAGGTGGACGCCGAGCGGGCCCTGCACGCCGCCTACGGCGAAGCCCGGGATCGTGTGGGAGAGCTCGTGGAGCAGCGTCGATACCAGGACGCGCTGACGGTGTTGGCCGGGCTGAGACCACCGGTGGACACCTTCTTCGATGACGTGAAAGTCATGGACGAAAATGCTACCCTACGGGCGAATCGCCTGGCCTTGCTGGCAGCCGTGGATCGGCTCTACCGGCGGGTCGCTGATTTCAAGATGATCGCAAGCTGACCTATGGGCCCGCTGACCGGGCCTCGACATTTTGCGCCGCGCAGACGCCGGCGAGGAGAACATGGATGAACAACTACGTATACAGCTTCGGCGGCGGCAAGGCCGACGGTGGCGCCGGTGACAAAAACCTGCTGGGCGGCAAAGGCGCCAACCTCTGTGAGATGGCCAGCCTCGGCATCCCGGTGCCGGCGGGTTTTACGCTCACCACGGACGTGTGTACGTACTACTACGAGCACGGCCAGCAGTACCCCGCGGAGCTGGAGAGCCTGACCCGCGACGCCATCGCCAAGGTGGAACAGATCATGGGCGCGAAGTTTGGCGACGCGGAAAACGCCCTGCTGCTGTCGGTGCGCTCGGGCGCCCGGATGTCCATGCCCGGCATGATGGAGACGGTGCTCAACGTGGGCCTCTGCTCCGCCACGATCCCCGGCATGATCAAAAAGACCGGCAACGAGCGGTTTGTATATGATGCCTATCGGCGGCTCATCATGATGTACTCCGACGTGGTCATGGAGAAGGCCGCCGGCGTGGAGCCCGTCGAGGGCCATGGCATCCGGCACCAGCTGGACCACATGTTGGGTGACGTCAAGGCCTCCAAAGGGTATGCCAGCGACGCGGAGATTTCCGCCGCCGAGCTCAAGGACCTGTCGGAGCGGTTCAAAGTGCGCGTGCGCGAGGTGCTCGGCAAGGAGTTCCCCGACGATCCCATGGAGCAGCTCTGGGGCGGCATCGGCGCAGTGTTCTCCTCCTGGAACGGCAAGCGGGCCGTGTCTTACCGCCGCATCGAGCACATCCCGGACGAGTGGGGCACCGCGGTGAACGTGCAGGCCATGGTCTTTGGCAACATGGGCGATACCTCGGCCACGGGCGTGGCCTTTACGCGCAACCCGGCCACCGGCGACAACAAGTTCTACGGAGAGTGGTTGGTCAACGCCCAGGGCGAGGACGTGGTGGCGGGTACCCGGACTCCGAACCCGCTCAACGACGCCACCAGCAATGACCAGAACCGACACCTGCCTTCCCTCGAGAAGGCCATGCCCGAGACGTACCAGGCCCTGCACGACATCCGGGACAAGCTCGAGGATCACTTCCGCGACATGCAGGACATCGAGTTCACCATCCAGGACGGCCGGCTGTGGATGCTGCAGACCCGCACGGGCAAGCGCACGGGCACCGCGGCGCTGAACATGGCCATGGACATGCTCGCCGCCAAGACCATCGACAGCAACACGGCCATTATGCGCGTGGCGCCGGCGCAGCTCGACGAGCTGCTGCACCCCGTGGTGGACCCTGCCGCCGAGGCCCGGTCAGAGGCGGTGGCGAAGGGGTTGCCCGCGGGCCCGGGCGGCGCCAGGGGGCAGATCGTCTTTACCGCCGACGCGGCCGTGGAGTGGGTCAAGGACGGCAAGCAGGTGCTCCTGGTGCGCGAGGAGACCAACCCCGAGGACGTGGAGGGCATGCGCGCGGCGGTGGGCATCCTCACGGCCCGGGGCGGCATGACCAGCCACGCGGCCCTGGTGGCCCGGGGCTGGGGCAAGTGCTGCATCGTGGGCGCGGGCATGCTCAAGATCAACGCCGCGGCCAAGACCATGACAGTGGGCGACCGGACCTTCAACGAGGGCGACCGGCTCACCTTGAACGGCACCCGGGGTCTGGTGTACGCCGGGGAGCTCGATATGATGGACTCCACGGAGAACCCCCGGTTCCAGGAGTTCATGAAGCTGGCCGACGGCGTGCGCCGTCTCAAGGTGCGCACCAACGCCGAAACCCCCGAGGACGCCACCAAGGCCCTGGGCTTTGGCGCTGAGGGCATCGGCCTGTTCCGCACCGAGCACATGTTCTACGGCGAGGGCGCCGACGAGCCGCTCTTTTTGCTCCGCAAGATGATCATGGCCGGTGATGTGGAGGCCCGCCGGGCCGCCCTGGAAGAGCTGTACCCCTTTGTGAAAAAGGACTACAAGGCCACCTTCGCGGCCATGGAGGGGCTGCCGGTGACCATCCGGTTGCTCGATCCGCCCCTGCATGAGTTTGTGCCCGTGTCCATCGACGAGCGGCGCAAGCTGGCCGCAGCGCTGAACGTCACCGAGGAAGACCTGGACCGCCGGGCCGAGCAGCTCCACGAGATGAACCCCATGATGGGGCACCGGGGAGTGCGGCTCGGGATCACCTTCCCCGAGATCAGCGAGATGCAGTTCCGCGCCGTCTTTGAGGCCGCGGGGGAGCTGACCGCCGAGGGCAAAAAGTGCCTGCCCGAGATCATGGTCCCGGTGGTCTGTGACAAGGCCGAGCTCGTGTCCCAGAAGGCGCTGGCAAAGAAGGTGTACGACGAAACCTGCGCCAAGCTCGGTGTCACCGAGATCGAGCACCTCTACGGCACGATGATTGAGATCCCCCGGGCGGCCCTCCTGGCGGGTCAAATCGCCGAGACCGCGGAGTTCTTCTCCTTCGGCACCAATGACCTCACCCAGATGAGCTTTGGATTCTCCCGGGATGACATCGGCGGGTTCATGCCCGACTACCTCGACCAGGGCGTGCTGCCGGTGGACCCCTTCCAGGTCCTCGACCAGTCCGGCGTGGGCGAGCTCATCAAGATCGGCATCGAGCGCGGCCGCGCCACCCGCGACGGCCTCAAGGTGGGCATCTGCGGGGAGCATGGCGGCGAGCCCCAGTCGGTGGAGTTCTGCCACCGGGTGGGCATGGACTACGTCTCGTGCTCGCCCTTCCGCGTGCCCATCGCCCGCCTCGCCGCCGCCCACGCCGTCTTGAAAGAGAAATAGCCCCACGGTCTCATGGACGCTGAGTCAAACAGCGTCACAGTGACCACGAGGCGCCCGCCAGGCTTCCCCCCCGTCTCATGGGGGGCAAGCCCCCCGCGCGAGTGAGGAGCGCGCGCAGCGTACTTATGCTACGTGACCCCGTTCCTGTAGAGGTCCAGCGAAGCTGGAGCTGTACAGGCGGGGAGACGGAGCCCGCAGGGCGTAGTCAACACGCACCGCAGCGAGCAACGCAGCCTGGCGGGATGGATCGTGGTCACTGTGATGCTGTTTAGGGTACGCAGCGCGGCGCGCCCCACACCATTCTACAGTGATCCGTTCCGCAGCACTGGCCCGGCCCTGTGCAGGCTTGCCCGGGCTCCAGGCAGGCCGACGACGTACAGGTGAGCGCCCCGCCGACACCCGGCAGGCAGTGCCCCGTACAACACTGGTCACTGGCCGAACAGTGCGCCGCGGCGTTGATGCAGGGCGTGGTCGGGTTGCCCAGGCAGCGGTCCACGCCCTGGAGGTCCGCCCGGCAGGTCCCGGTCACAGCGGTGCAGCACTCGCTGTCATCAGCGCAGGGCTCCCCGGGCCACGAGCAGCCGTAGAAGGGCTCACAGCGATAGACCCCCTCGGGATCGGGTGTGCACAGCGATGAGCAGCACTGTACGCCGCCGGAGCAGACCTCGCCTTCGGCCTGGCAGCCCCCCGTGAGCTGACAGCGAGGCGTCGTGCCGTCGAGATCGGCGCACCAGCCGGCGCAGCAGTCTCCGTTTCCGCCGCAGAGCTCCCCGGCACCGTAGCAACCCCCTGGAGTCGTTGTGGCCAGCGCGCACCGGTTGACGTTCTGCGCCGAGAGCTCGCACAGCCCCGAGCAGCAGTCCAGGTGGCCCGCGCAGAGCTCGCCGACTACCCGACAGTGGGGGAGCAGCGCGCACTGGTTCCTGGGCCCACCGAGATCGACGCAGAGCGCCGAGCAGCAGTCGGTGTTGTTGCCGCAATCGTCCCCCGCGGAGCGGCAGTCGTCCAGGTGCCGACAGCGGTCCACGTCACAGCGGTGCGAGCAGCACTCGTCATTGGTGACGCAGGCCTCGCCGTTGGTGGCACACCGGGGACCGGCGGCGCAGGCGCCGGCGACGCAGGCCAGGTCGCAGCACTGCATGGCCCAGGTACACGCCGCGCCTGCGGGCAGGCAGCCGTCCGGGGCCACGCACATGTCGGGCAGCACCGGGTCGTCGTCACAGATCCCGGAGCAGCAGTCGGTGTTGCCCAGGCAGCCCAGCCCGGGGTCCTGGCAGGGCCCGGCGTCCGGGATCACGGCGGCGTCCGGTACGACCTCGGCGTCGGTGGGCGCGTCCGCATCCCCGTCGGGGGGCGCCGCGTCGGGAAGGTTCGCGTCAACTGCCGTGGCGTCGCCCGGAGGATACAGAGAGATGTTCTCGGTACAGCCGGCCACCCATAGTGCGGCGAGAAGCAGTGGTCCGAGGCCGGTACGGACGTACTCCGCTGGCGTACCTGACCTCGTCACTTGCCCGCTTCCAGGGAGCGCGCGAGCTGCCGGGCCTCGGAGGCGTAACGTCCCGTCGGATAGGCCTTGAGGTAGCGCCGGAAGGTGGCGAGGGCCCGTTTATTTTGTCCCAGGCGGCTCAGCTCGAGCTGGCCGGCGGTAAAGAGCGCGTTCTGTCCCAGGCGGCTGCCCCGGTGCTGTTGCGCGATGCGGTGGTAGGCGCGCACCGCAGCGCTCACCTTGCCCAGGGTGAGCAGGGCCTGGGCGTCGAGCATCTTGAGCACGGTGACCGTGGTGCTGTGAGCTCCGGTCTTGCGGCAGGCGGCGATGGCCACCCTGGCAGCTTGCGCGCGGCCGGCGCGAATCAGTCGCCGAACCCGGCCCAGGCTGCATTCCGCCGGACGAGCCTTGGCGCCCGGGTCCAGGGCGCTCGACAGGGGCCTCATTTGGGGTATCGGTGCCATGGCCTGAGTGGCTCTTACAAGAACCTGCGAGGCGTCGTCCTCCAACCGCCGGCCGGCGTCCACGAGGTGCTCCGTTCCCGTCCGGGCGCGGTAGTGTACCTGGCCGCGGAACACCGTCACCACGGTCTTCGCCGCGGAGGCCTGCACCAGAAACCGGGTCCCGCGCACGGTGACCGTCCCGTGCGACGTTTGGATCCTCAGGGACCCGCCGGCGATTTTGGATCGAACCTCGGCCATCACCTCTCCACGCTCCAGCCGCAGATGCCGATTCTTTCCGGCCAATCGGCGCAGCCGGGTCCGGGGCCCCAAGCGGAGCCGCAGATCCCGCGCCGGCGCCACCAACACCGCGGCGGCCTGGTCCCCCATTGTCTCAAGTTCCGCGCCGGGCGACAACCGGGTCGGCGGAGTGTCGCTGGCCGGTCCCCCCCCGTGCCGGTGCACGACCCGCCCGGTGGTGGACTGGACGCGCAAGACGAGGACCTTGTCAGAGGCTCGCGGCGTGGGGGCCATGCCGGGCGGCGCTGACATGCCTTGGGTGATCCGATCTTTGTTCTGGGCAGATTTTTTTGAACCGAGCCAGGCCGTGGCGAGCCAGGCCGCGCCCACCAGCACCAGGATCCCCGCGGCGATGGCCAGGCGGGTCACCCAGCGGCTTCGCACCGACGGGGCCCGGGCCGGCTCAGGCGCGGCGTCCTCCTGCCGGATCTGTGACAGGAAGTGATCTTCCAGGCTGGCGAGCTGCGCGGCGTCAAGGGCGGGCGTCTCCGCGTCGCGCAGCGGTGCCATCAGCGCACCGAGCTCATTCGCCTGGGCTCGGCAGTCGGCGCAGGTGGCCAGGTGGCGCTGCCAGTCGCTCTCGCCCCCGGCGCTGTCCAGTCGTTGCTCGAAGACTACCCAGCAGTCTGATTTTTCACTCACCTGCCACCTCCCCACCGTGGGCCTTGTCCAGGTATTCCCGGAGCACCGGGTCCTCGGCCGCCGCTTGCTGCAGCTCCCGCCGGGCGTACCAGATGCGCGATTTGATCGTCGAGACCGGGGTCTCGCTCGCCTCAGCGATCTCCGCGGCGGTGCGACCTTCCAGCTCGTGCATCAGAAAGGCGACGCGCTTGTCTGGACTGAGCTGGTCCATGACCCTGTGAATGCGTGCCACCAGGGCCGCGCGTTCCGCTTGGATCTCGGCGTTGGTGTCGATTGCAGACATGGGTCGTTCCAGCTCCTCCAGGGGCACGGTCTGGATCCGGCGGCTGCGTTTCCGAAGCTGCCCCAGGGCCGTGTTCACACACACCCGGTCGGCCCAGGTGCGCAGGGACGACTCGCCCCGGAACCGACAGAACCCGCGGTATAGCTGCAACATGGCGTCTTGGGCGAGGTCCTCGAGCTCGGGATCCGCGCCCAGGACCCGGTACAGCACGCCGCGCACCTGGGGCAGAAACCGCCGGAACAGCTCCCGGCAGGCCTGCTCGTCGTGCGACAGGCAGCGCTGTACCAATTCCAGGTCGCGCTCGGGATCGGTAGACCTCGTCACCGTCTCCTTCCCCAAGTTAGATGCCTCGATCCGGAGATGGGTCGAAAATGCCGGTTTGTCGCTGGGTCATTAATAGAACGCTAAGGGAGGGCGAGCCGCAGCCCCACTCCCAGGGAAAATCGTCCACGGTCCACACACAGCGCGTCGTCTGCGGCGGTTTCGAAGCACTGGCCCCGGAGCAGCCCGTCCGCCGCCGCGCGCAGCTCCAGCACGAGTCGTTGGAGAGGCCGCCACCCGATACTGAAGCTCGCTCCCACCAGCGGGTTGCCGCGCCAGAACGTGCGCCCTTCGGCGCCCGGAATGGTCGCCCCGGCCTTTTGAATCAGGGCGCCCCCGCGCAGGCGGCCCTCGAGGGCGAGCCGGCCTCGACTCCAACCCAGGGCCAAGCCCAGGCTCGCCGGGATCA
>Ga0180009_10003903_pt1 | contig 16745 bp, 20 predicted proteins | sample OS_PC_MetaG_FD_123537 | JGI IMG/M metagenome (GOLD analysis project Ga0180009, IMG submission 123537) | Groundwater microbial communities from the Aspo Hard Rock Laboratory (HRL) deep subsurface site, Sweden - OS_PC_MetaG | ecosystem: Environmental > Aquatic > Deep subsurface > Groundwater...
ATTCTTTGCTTATATTATTAATAAAAAAGATTTATTATGGATTGGATATATCTCAACAATTCCTTTTATTTTAATATTTTTTTATTTGTTTACCAAACTATTGTATTATTCTGTTTCTGGGGAAGTGAATATGGGGGGTGGTTTAAATTTTTTATCAGATTTAATAAAGCTTGTATGGATATTATCAATTTCTCCTAGTACTTTAGCTATTTTAGTTTTTTTGGATATTATTTTAGGGAGTATCTTAATTTATGAATTAGTTAAAAAATAAGAATTAATCTAACCTTTTATTCATAGTCAAAAAATGAATTAATTTCCTCATTGACTCTTCTTTTTATCATATCAATATTGACATTAATATCACTATATTTTAATTTAAGCCTATTAATTATCTTTTTTAATACTTTATTGGTTATTTTCTTTTTATCTTCATTATTTAGTTTTCTTCTGTCAATTTTCTTCATTGATTGCCCACGATATTCTATTTCTTCATTAATCAAATGACTCGTTGATTCTAATTTATTAGTATATTCAATTAATATTTTATGAAGTATTGTTTTTGACAAACTATTGCTTATGCTTTCTATATCACTATTTTTTCCCATTTTGCCTCTGTAAGTTCATTTAGAGTATTTTTATTGAGCTCATTAAGATATTCTATAGCCATTTTTTTTTCTGCCTTAGAGGCCTTATTTTCTTTAAGTTTATAGATTAAATTTTTTCCCAATTCATTAATAAGTGATTTGGATAAAGAATTATTATCAATTATCTTGTTCATCAGCAATCTTATCAAGAAAGTATTTCTAATGCAATTATATATTTCTTCTCCTGAAGAATTGTCTAACTCACTCCAGTCAAGCTTCATCTTTATATTTATTTTTGGTATTTCTATTTTTGTTGGTAATTTTATGCTTCCATATATTATTTTGCTGTCTTTTAACTGATAGATAAGAGAAATATTTGAAGAATAAGCATTTTTTATAGAAATTTCATCAATAATTTGCATATCTAAATTTAAGTCCAATAATTCTGCTTTTTTTTCCAAATCTGCCAATAATTCGTTTTTTCTCCAGGAATTTTTCCATAATTTATTTTTTGTAACAATTAATATGTCTATATCCTTGTATTTTGTATATCCAGAAATAATTGCAGAGCCATATATAATTATACATTTTACATCTTTAACATTATTTAAAACATAATTTATTATCTTTTTTTCAATTATTACTGATTTTGGGTTGTAATTTAATCTTTCTAAAAGATATTCTGGGTCAATCTGGCTCATTTTTCTTAATTTTGGCCTTACAAATCTGCTTAAACAATTTGAATCCTGCTGAGTTAATTTTTTATTAGAAAGCTTTTTATTTATAGCGATTAGTTCTCTTTCTGTTAAAATACTTGTATTTACCATATAACACTTAGAAGTATTAAGTATTTAAATCTTATGAATTCCTAACACACTCTCTCAAGCATTAAGAACCATTAAATTAATACATTAACCAAAACATTTAAATATGAGTGTATCTGTTAATAGATTAACATGGGCATAGAAGAGGATTTAAAGGCCAATATCAAGGAATTTCTGGAAAGTGCAGAAGAAAATTTTGTTAAAAAAAGATACAATAGTGCAATAAATTCTTATTTCAAAGTTATTACAAATCTTTGTGATTTAGAAATTTATAAAACCAAAAGAATTCTGCCTAAGAATCATTCTGAAAGATTTCTTTTCTTAAAAATCTCTTTTTATGAAGTTTATGAGGTTGTTAATTCTCTATTTAATGAATATACCAAAATCTATAATAAACGACTTGGAGAAAAGGAGGCTTTATTATTTAAGGAAAATGTCAAAAAACTTATGCAAATATTTGAGAAAAAAACTTAAAGGAATTGAATTAAAAGAAATAATAGATATCTTTTTGTTTGGTTCTGCTGTCAAAGGCAAGGAATTTCCAAAAGATATAGATATTTGTGTTATTTTTAGAAAAAATATTTCAAATGAAATAATAAAAGAAGTTGGAAACAGATTAAAAAATGAAAATGCCCATATAAGTTCTCTTACTATTGATAATTTTCTAAAAAAACCCCATTCTTTGATAAAAACATTGTTAGTTGAAGGAATAAGTATATTTAATGGAGAAACATTTATCCAAAAACTAGGATTTTCATCTAAGGTTCTTTATTCTTACAATTTATCTAATTTAAAATCCTCAGAAAAAGTGAGATTTATTTATGTATTAAAAGGCAGAAATAGTGAAGGAATTATAAAGAAATTTAATGGAGAATGGTTAGCAGACAGCTGTTTTATAATTCCTATTGGAAAAGATAGTGAAATTCTGGAAATTTTAAAAAAATGGAATATAAATTATAAAAGAAAAGAAGTATTAATCCACTAATAAAAATGTTATCAGATAATTCAATAAAAAAAATAATAAAGAAAACAGGAAATTTAAGAACAAGCAAAAATGCTATTAAAGAAATTGTATTATTAGCAGAAGATTATATTAAAATAATTATAAAAAGGGCAATTAAAAATGCAGAATATTCTGGAAGAAAAACATTAAAAAAAGAAGACATTCAACAAGCACTAAAGCAAATTAATGAAAAAGAAGAATATGAGATTTAACCCACCCTCTTCAAAAACTTATCATAACTCATCAATCCAAACTCTGTAATTATGCCTGAAATATATTTTTTGTCTATGAATTCAAATGCAGGGTTCTGTATCTTTATGTTCTTGGGTGCTTTATCCCAAACCTCGTTTAATTTTCTGTTTTCTATTGGAATTTTTGATTTTGTAAATTTCCAGCTGTCAGCGATGATATATAATGGAATTTTGTGCTTGTATGCAAGCTCTGCAATTATTCCACTTCCTATTTTGTTTATAATTCCATTTTTCAATAAAGCATCTGCACCAAGAAAGATTTTATCTGCATATGTTTTATCATTCTTGTTTTGTTTTTCAAGTGCTATTGCTGTTGCAGAATCCACAAACATTGTAACTTTTATCCCTGCTTTTTTTAATTCCCTTGCTGTTTTTCTTCCTTGAAACAAAGGACGGGTTTCTGTATTGTAAATCTCAAATTTCTTTGCTTTTCTTTTTGCATAAATCAAAGAATTAACAACATTTGTAGAATGACAATGTGTAAAAATTATATCCTTGTTTTTTATTAATTTTAAGACAGCAATGTTTATTTTATTCTGGGCTTCTGAAAAATGAGCAATTATTTTATCTTTTGGCATTCCTTTTTCTGCCATGTCTAAAACGTTTTTCATCATAGGTTCTGTTGGACGAAGAGAAAGCAATTTGTTCTTGGAAGTTTTTGAAGGAATTAAAAAATAGGCTTCAAGACTAGCTTTTGCAATATTTGTAGCTCCTTGAATTTTAATTTCTTTTATACCTTTAGAAATTTTATTAAATTCACTCTTTTTATTCATATATTAGTTAAGAATTGGATATATAAAAATGTAATTAATGAGTATATCTAACAGATTGTCTGTCTTTTATTATTGTCCATTCACCCAAATTGTTTTTTTCATAAGCATCTGCTATTTTTAAAGCTTTATTTAGATGTTCTTCTGCAAAGACTATTATTTCATTTGACCTAACATTAATCTGAATATGCCCAATTCCTCCAACAGAAAGATTATCTTGTCTTATAAAAACTCTTTCTCCTTCTGAATTTGCAACAGTTAGATCATGAAGAGAATATACTCTCTTTTCTAATTCTGTATTTCTCTCTTCTTTAGTCAAAACTCTTACCATCCTCTTGTTTAATATAACTTACTTTTAAGCATTATCTTAATTAAGAATATATGTTGTAACAATAAGTAATAATAAATTTTCCCCAACATTTAAAAATTCTTTCTCATATATATTAAAATGCTAGAGATGATATATAATCCAAAATATTCTGAAAAAGGGCCTGTAAAAATGCTTTTTGTTGGAATAATCTATGCTTCTTTATCATTATTGTTAGTTCACTGGTTTTTTTCATCTGACCCAGAATTATCAAAAGCCTCTGGAATGATTGTTGTAACTTTTTGCGTTATGTTCAGCATTTTGTTTATGTATTTCTTGATAAGGCAGGAGGAAAAAGAAGATGAAGAAGTCGAAGGAATTTTGGGGGTATGGAAAGTACATAGTGATGCAATTTATGCTTTTATGTGGCTTTTTCTTGGATTTGTAATTGCTTTTTCTTTTTGGTATATTGTTTTGCAGGATTCTAATTTGCTAAATTTTCAGTTGCAAACATATTGCAGAATAAATAGCCCTGGAAATATTGAATTATGTGTTAAAAATTCTGGATTTCCTGAAGAAAATATTACAGGAGCTTTTGGCAATGGAAGTAGATTTATTTCAATTTTACAAAATAATGTTTATGTTATGATATTTACATTAGTATTCTCTTTGATTTTTGGAGCAGGTGCAATTTTTATTCTTGCCTGGAATGCCAGTGTAATTGCAGCTGCAATAGGCATTTTTACACAATACAAATTATCTGATATCCCAATAGGGGTTTTAAGATACATGATACATGGTTTTCCTGAAATTGCAGCATATTTTGTTACTGCACTAGCAGGAGGCATTTTTGGAGTAGGAATTTTAAGAAATGGATTTAGAAATAGGAAAACAATAAGAATTTTAGAAAATGTAATTATTTTATTATTCATTGCATTAGTAATTCTGATTCTTGCTGCATTAATGGAAGTTTATATAACTCCTATGTTGTTTTGATAGAAAATTATATATAATTCAAATTAATCCTTTAATTTATGGAATATAATACAGAGGAAAAGGAAATAATGTTAGATAGGGAATTAAGCCAATTAGATGAATTTGTTTTGGATTTTATTGATTTGTTAGATAATTATGTTATTGTTTTTGGCTATGTTTCAATTTTACTCGGAAGATCTAGGGCAACAGAGGATATTGATTTATTAATCCCAGAGATAAATAAAAAAGAGTTTGAGTTATTATGGAAGAAGATACACAAAAAGGGCTTTGAATGTATAAATACTTCAAAAGTGGAAGATGCATTTGATATGCTTAAAGAGCATGCTATAAGATTTTTTAAGGATATACCTATTCCCAACATAGAATTTAAGATTATAAAAAATGATTTAGATAAATATTCTTTTGATAATAAAATTAAGGTTATCCTAAAACAAGGAGATGTTTATATTTCCCCATTAGAATTGCAGATATGTTATAAGTTATTTTTGGGAAGTGAAAAAGATTTGGAAGATGCGAAACATTTATATAAATTATTTGAACAAAAACTTAATAAAGAAAAGCTTGCTTATTTTATTGATAAATTAAAAATTAATAGTGAATTTAAAATAATCGATAATTGGGGGGAAGATGAATATAGATTTAGAAAAATTGAATGAAGATAAGAAGAAAAATCTTAAAGAAAGGATGAACTTTATCAAATTTTGGGCAGAGTATGTAAAAACGCATACAGATAAAGAATGGAGCAAGCAACAAAATGTGATTATTGATTCTCAAATTACAAGAATCAAAAAAATGGTAGGAAAAGAATAGTTCTTATTACTGAAGTATATATGTATATCTCTTTTTTTATTAATATATAAATACCTTATATATTCTACACCATACAAAATTGCGAGGACACCTTATCGGTTTCCTTAACTCTCAATCTCGCTTTTGTTTTTGAGGCGATATCGCGAAATTGCTCGGCTTAATCTTCCCTTTATAATTCTGCTCATGGCTGATGATAATCTTTAAATAACACCAACTTCTCTTAAAAACATGAAATTTATATGCAAAAGCTGTAACTATAGATTTGATGCCAAAACAGAAACAGGAGCAAATTCATGCCCTTATTGCGGTGAGAGAAAAATAATACCAGAGCCAAGTGCAGAAGAATTGCTAGAAGAGGCAGAATAATTCTAAAATGGAAGCAGAAAATTCAGAAAAAGAGATAATTGAAAAGAGGAAAGAGAACCTGTTAAAATTTGTTAAAGATAAAGGAAATTGGATTTATTATGTTTTTTTATCAGCAATTGTCTTATTAAGCGTTTATATAAGAACTAGAAACATTTCAAAACTTAAAGATATAACAACAGGAACCTGGACATTAGGTCCTGACTTAGACCCTTTTCTTTTTTTGAGATGGGCTAAAGATATTATAAAAAATGGAAGTTTAATAAAAATAGATATGATGAGATATGTTCCATTAGGGCATAATACTTCTGCAGAAATGAAGCTTTTATCATACATGATAGCATGGTTTCACAAATTTTTAGAATTTTTTTCTTTAAGCAATGATGTGACATATTCTGCAATTTTATTTCCTGTCTTTTTTGCTGCAATAACTGCAGTAGCTTTTTTTCTTTTTGCAAGAGAAATATTTTATAAAGAAGATGATAAAACAAAAAATATTATTGCATTAATTTCAACATTGCTCTTTATATTAATGCCTTCTTTATTGCCAAGAACAATTGCAGGCATTCCAGAAAAAGAATCTGCTGCTTTCTTTTTTATGTTTATGGCTTTTTACTTTTTCCTAAAATCCTTTAATTCTGAAAAATTAAAAAATGGATTGATTTTTAGCATATTAGCAGGACTAATGACAGGAATAATGGGATTGGTATGGGGAGGAGCTACATTTGTATATATAATGATTGGAGGAACAATGTTTTTCTTGTTTATAATAGGGAAAATTGAGAAAAAACATTTTTATTATTATGGATTATGGTTTTTTATCTCTATTTTTCTGGGTATGCCCTTTAATGCGAGATTTTCCTTGATAAATCTTCTTGTTTCATTTGTTACTACAATAAATATCTTTATGTTTTTGGTTATTGGATTTCATTTCTTTGTTGTTAAAAAATTTAACATTAAAGAAAAGATAAAACTAAAAAAATTTCCTTCTCAGATAAGTTCTTTGTTAATAATTTTTATTTTTGTAATAATCTTAAGTTCTCTTGTATTTGGTCCGTTATTCATAAAAAATCAGGTACAAGATGTTATAAAAAGTACAATCCGTCCTTTAAGCACAACTAGATTTGGATTAACAGTAGCAGAAAATAGACAACCATATTTTGTAAGTGATTGGAAAAATGAATTTGGTCCTATTATTTTTGGCATACCAGTTATATTTTGGTTATTTTTCGTTGGAACAGTTGCAATGTTTAATAAATTAATAAAAAATCTAAGAAAAAATGAAAGAACAGTATTAACTACAAGTTATTTTATATTTTTATTTTGTTTGATTTTTAGCAAATATGCTCCTCATCCAAATTTATTAGATGGGGAAGGAAATTTAAGTTTACTTATGTATTTTGGAGGAGTTTTAATTTTTGTTTTAAGTTTTATATATTTTTATTGGAAAAGATATAAAGAAGGAGGTTTTGAAATATTTAAAGAATTTAATTTTTCATATGTTTTCTATTTTATAATTCTCACAATGGGAATAGTTGGAGCAAGAGGAGCAGTAAGACTTATTATGGTATTGGCTGCATTTGTCCCAATATCAATATCTTTTTTAGTAGTTATGATATCAAAAAAGGCCTTAACTGAAAAAGAAGAAACCACAAAATTCTTTGTCTGGATTTTAGCAATAATATTAATTATCCTATTAATATTCTCTGCATGGAAATATTATCAAACAGAAAAATACATGGCTGAAAATTTTGCTCCAGGAGCATATCAATGGCAATGGCAAAAAGCAATGTCTTGGATTAGAGAAAATACACCTGAAAATGCTGTTTTTGCTCACTGGTGGGATTATGGTTATTGGATTCAAAGCATAGGAGAAAGAGCAACAGTATTAGATGGAGGAAATGTTATTGTTTATTGGAATTATCTTATGGGAAGAAATGTTCTTACAGGAACCAGTGAAACAGAAGCGCTAGATTTCCTTTACACTCATAAAACCACACATCTTTTAGTAGATTCTACAGAAATTGGAAAATACACTGCATTTTCTAGTATAGGGAGTGATGAAGATTATGATAGATTTTCTTGGATACCAACTTTCCTAATAGATGAATCACAAACACAAGAAACAAAAGAAGATATTACTTATATTTATGGAGGGGGATTTGTCCTTGATGAAGATATAATCTGGAATCAAGATGGAAAAGAAATAATGTTTCCAAAGAAAAAAGCAGGAGTTGGAGCAGTAATCATTAAATTTGATCAAAAAAATGAATTAAAACAACCTACAGCAATAATGGTTTATAATAATCAACAATATAATATTCCATTAAGATATGCTTATTACAAAGATAAATTAATGGACTTTGAATCTGGATTAGATGCAGGAGTATTTGTATTTCCAAAAATAGATATTATAAATAATCAGGCAAAGGTTTCTGACCAAGGAGCATTATTTTATTTGAGTAGAAGAACAGTCCATAGTAATTTAATTAATTTATATTTATTTAATAAAAATTCAGAATATTTCAATTTAGTTCATACAGAGAGTAGCCCTTTTGTAGATAGCCTAAAAGCAAACAACATAGATGTTGGAGAATTTGTTTATTACCAGGGTTTTCAAGGACCAATAAAAATATGGGAGATTAAATATCCAAATGGGATGAAAGTAAATGAAGAATATCTAAAACTAGTTTACCCTAATCAACAATTAGAAATTGCTAAAGAAGGAGAATATAGCAATTAAAATAAAATCTTAAAACATGGAAAAAATATTAATAATCCCTATTTTGCTGAGTTTTTTTGTAACTATTTTTGCTCTTCCAAATTGGATAAAAAGAGCAAAAAAAGCAGGACTTGCTGGGAAAGATATGAATAAGAATTCCAAAGAAGAAATAGCAGAAGCAGGGGGGGTTATAGTTGTCCTATCTTTTGTGATAGGCATTTTATCTTATATTGCAATAAAAACATTTTATTTTAAAACAATTGAAAATATGGTGGAAATTTTTGCTTTAATGAGTGTTATTCTCTGGGTGGCATTTATTGCATTTACAGACGATATACTTGGATGGAAAATTGGATTAAACAAAAAAACAAGAATAATATTGATGATTTTCGCTGCATTTCCATTAATGGTAATAAATGCAGGTCAATCAAAAATGATGGGAATAGATTTTGGAATAATTTATCCTTTGTTGGTTATACCAATAGGAATTGTCGGAGCATCAACTACTTTTAATTTTTTAGCAGGATATAATGGATTAGAGGCAAGCCAGGGAATTTTGATATTATCTGGTTTAGCAATAGTCACTTTTTTAACAGATAACACATGGTTGAGTGTAATTTGCATTTCCATGGTTATTTGCCTGCTTGCTTTTCTATTTTGGAATTGGAATCCTGCAAGAGTTTTTCCAGGAGATGTGTTAACTTATTCTATAGGAGCATTAATAGCCACAATAGCAATTCTTGGAAACATAGAAAAAATTGCTGTTTTCTTTTTTATACCTTATATTTTTGAAACAATCTTGAAATCAAGAGGAAGTCTGAAAAAAGAAAGTTTTGCAAAAGTAAATCCAGACAATAGTTTAGAAATGCCTTATGATAAGATTTATGGATTAGAACACTTAGCATTAAAATTTTTAAAAAGAATAAAGAAAAGCAAAAAAGTTTATGAATCAGAAGTAGTTTTATCTATAAACTTATTCCAAGCAGTTATTATTGTCTTAGGAATATTGATATTAATATAAAACATGGATTTAAAAGATTTTTTTACAAATGAGTTATTTAAAGGAAGTTTAATTCTTTTAATATTAACAAATCTGGGAAATATATTCAGTTATTTGTTTCAATTCTTGATGGCAAGGCTTTTGGGTCCAGCAGAATATGGAATTCTTGCAGTAGTCACAGGAATAGTTGCAATATTTACAATACCAAGCATTTCTATACAAACCCTTACTTCAAAAAAAGTTACAGAGTATAAAGTACAAAAAAAATTTTCACAAATTAATACTCTATTTAAAACTCTTTTGAGAAAATCTTTCTTAGTTTCATTAATTTGTTTTCTTATTTTTATAGGAATATCTTTTATAATTTCTCCTTATCTAAAAATACCAATTTATGTGCTTTTTTTAACAGGAGTATTCTTGTTTGGAGCTTTTCTATATCCTGTTGGAGCAGGAGTTTTGCAAGGTTTGAAAAAATTTAAAGAATTGGGATTTATTTACATGATTAACACATTCATAAAATTAATAGTTGGAGTTACTCTTGTACTAATTGGTTTTAGGATTTATGGTGCTGTTCTTGGTTTTATTCTCGGAACATTGATTGCATTCATATTGATATTTCCTTTTATAAAAGATATTTTCAAACATAAAGAAGTAGGTGAAGAAAAAATAATATTCTCAAGAGATAACAAATATACACTGATATCTATGATTATTATTGTATTAATCTATAGCTTAGATGTATTTCTCGCTAAAGGTTTTTTTTCTCCAGAAATTGCTGGAAAATATGCTGTAATATCAATGATAGGAAAAATTATTTTATTTATCAATTTAACCATAGGAAATGTCATGTTTCCTATAAATTCAGAGAGATTTCTTAATGGAAATAAAAATAAGAATGTTATTAATAAAACATGGGGGCTTGTTTTGATAGTTTGCTTATTTTCCTTAATCCTATTTTATATTTTTCCAGAAAAAATTGTAGGAATCTTATTCGGTGAGGAATACATTTCTATGGCTAAAATATTGTTTTATACAGGCATAACATTTACTTTTATATCTTTATTGAACATATTTATTCTATATATAATTTCAGAAAATGAAATAGGAAAAAGACATTTGTTTATTCTTACATTATTTTTGATTTTTCAAATAATAATGCTATCCATATATAACAAGAGCATAGAGGAGTTTGTAAAGGCATTTATGTATTCTAATATAATAACATTTATAGGCACTCTTTTTGTCTCAAAAAAATGGAACTCTCAGTGATTATGCCTATGTATAACTCAGAGGATATAATATCTAATTTAAATGAAGCAATCATGTCTTTGGATAATGTTAGCAAGGATTATGAGTTGATATTAGTAGATGATGGGAGCACAAATAATTGTTTTTCAGAAGCCAAGAAATTCAAAAAAAAGCGTGTTTTAGTTGTGGGATATGATCAGAATATCGGCAAAGGTAATGCTATAAATTATGGATTCAAATTTGCCAAAGGAGAATATATTGCATTTGTTGATTCTGGAGCAGATTTAAGTCCTTCACAATTAAAGGATTTTATGAGATTAATGAAAAAATATTATGCAGATGTTGTAATAGGAAGCAAAAGACATCCAAAATCAAAAGTTCATTATCCTCTAATTAGGCAAATTATGAGTAAAACTTATCAAATAATGAATAATTTGCTGTTTGATTTGAATGTAAAAGACACGCAAGTTGGAATAAAACTATTCAAAAGAAAAGTATTGGATAAGGTTATGCCAAGAATACTTGTAAAAAAATTTGCATTTGATTTAGAAGTATTGGTTTTAACTAAGAAAAATAAATTTAAAATAATAGAAGCCCCTATCACTATGAGACACAAATTTAAAAGCAGTATTAATATAAAATCTGTTTTTTGGATGTTGTGGGATACTGCTGCTGTTTTTTATAGATTAAAAATTTTAAAATATTATGACAAAAATTAAATTTTCAATAATAATACCCTTAAAGGAATTTAACGACTATTTAGAGGAATCTATACCTAAAATATTGGATTTGGATTATAGGGATTTTGAGATAATAATTCTTCCAAATGAAAAGCCAGCAAAAATTCCAAATTATTTAAAAAATAAAAGGATAAAGATAATTTCCACTTCAAAAGTTAGTCCTGCAATAAAAAGAGATATAGGTGTAAAAAATGCAAAAGGAGAATATATTGCTTTTTTAGACGATGATGCTTATCCAGAGAAAAACTGGTTAAAAAAAGCAGAAAAAACATTCTTAGAGAAAAAAGTTGTTGCAGTAGGGGGACCTGCAATTACTCCTGAAAATGATTCTATTAGTCAAAAAGCATCTGGTTTATTTTTTGAAACTTTATTTGGCAGTGGAGGATTGAGTTTTAGATACAAACCAGACAAAAAATCTTTTTATGTAGATGATTTCCCAACAGTAAACTTGTTTGTCTCAAAAAAAGTTTTTTTGGAAGTTGGAGGATTTGGCAGTGAATTTTGGCCAGGAGAAGATACAAAATTTTGCAGAGAATTAATAAAAAAAGGATACAAAATCTGGTATTCTAATGAAATTATAGTTTATCATCATAGAAGAAAACTATTCAAACAGCATTTAAAACAAATTGCAAATTATGGAAAACATAGGGGTTATTTTGCAAAAAAGTTTCCAGAAAATTCCAGAAAATTAACATATTTTATTCCTTCTTTGTTCTTTATTGGAAATATAATCCTATTAATTCTTTCTTTGATAAATAGGATTTTCTTAGGATTGTGGATTTTTTTATTAGTAATATACTTTTCATTAATAACTATTGATGTTTTTGTTAGAACATTAAATTTAAAAAAAGGTTTTTTGACAATAATTACAATATTTTTATCTCATTTGATTTATGGAGAAAAATTTATAGAAGGTGTTCTATCTAATGATTTAAGGAGTGAATTAAGATGAAAATTTTTATTAGTTATCCTCCAATAGAATCTAAAAAAGGTATAGCACAAATAGGGCAAAACAGGCAATTTCAATGGTTTAGCCAGCATTCTGTGATTTATCCAATTGTTCCTGCATATGCTGCTACTTTATTAAAAAGCAATGGATTTGAAGTATTTTGGGATGATTCTATTGCAAAAAAAGAGAATTATGAAACTTGGATTAAAAGAATAGAAAAAGAAAAACCAGATTTAGTTGCAATAGAAACAAAAACTCCTGTTGTAAAAGATCACTGGAAAATTATAAATGAATTAAAAACTATTTCCCCACATACAAAAATAGTATTAATGGGAGATCATGTAACAGAACTTCCAGAAGAAAGTTTAAAAAAATGCAAAGCAGATTTTGTAATAACCGGAGGAGATTATGATTTTTTATTACTATCTTTATGCAATCATATCTCTAAAAGAGAAAAATTAGAGCCAGGAATATGGTATAGGAAAAAAGATAAAATAAAAAATTCTGGAAAATTTCAATTAAATCATGATTTAAACAAACTTCCTATGATTGATAGAGAATTAACACAATGGTGGTTATACAAAGAAAATGGAAATTATAAATATCTTCCAGGAACATATACAATGATTGGAAGAGATTGTTGGTGGGGGAAATGTGTTTTCTGTTCGTGGCCGTCGCTATATCCTAAATATAGGACAAGAAAACCAGAACTATTTTTTGAAGAAATTAAAATGTTAGTTGAAAAATATGGAATCAAAGAAATAATGGATGATAGCGGGACTTTTCCTGTTGGAGAATGGTTAAGAAAATTTTGTAAAATAATGATTGAATCTGGATTAAATAAAAAAGTAAGAATAAGTTGCAACATGAGATTTGGAATATTAAATTATGAAGATTACAAATTAATGAGAAAAGCAGGGTTTAGATTTTTACTTTTTGGATTAGAATCTGCAAACCAGGAAACTCTTGACAGAATAAATAAAGGAATCAAAGTTCAAGATATTGCAGATGGCTGTAAAATGGCTAAAAAAGCAGGATTAAATCCTCATTTAACATGCATGATTGGATATCCTTGGGAAAACTATGAAATGGCAAAAAAGACAGTTGATTTGGCTAAAGAGCTCTGTGAACAAGGTTATGCAGATACACTGCAGGCAACAATAGTAATACCTTATCCAAACACCCCATTGTATAAAGAATGTCTAAAAAATAAATGGCTAGAAATAATGCCAGGGGAATGGGAAAAATTTGACATGAGACAAAAAATAATGAAATCCCCTCTTACAGAAGAGCAGATAAAAGAATTAGTTGCTTCATTATACAAACTTGCTTTTAGTCCAAAATTTATATTAAGGCAAATGATGGCAATAAGAAATTATTATGATGTACTATATATTTTTAGAGGTGCAAAAAAAGTTATTGGGAAGCATTTGGTGGATTTTAAAAAATGATTAACAAAATATTTGGTAATATGTTTGAAAACTCTAGAAAATTAAATGAATTAAATATACTTGATATGTTAAATTATAATCCAAATAAAAATATTTTGGATTTAGGATGTGATAATGGGGAATGGACAATTAAACTATCTAGAAAAATGGGAACAAAAAAAATTTATGGGATAGAGATTGTTGAAGAAAGAATAAATGATGCAAAAAACAAGGGAATTAATGTAAAAAAGGCTGATTTGAATTCTAAATTTCCTTTTGAAAATGAAAGTTTTGATGTAATTCACGCAAACCAAGTAATTGAGCATATTTCTAATTTAGATATTTTTATTTCAGAAATTTATAGAGTTTTAAAAAAAGGAGGTTATATAATAATATCCACTGAAAATGGGAGCAGTTGGCATAATATATTTGCGGGTATTATGGGCTGGCAAATATTCTCATTAACAAATATAAGCTCAAGAAAAATGGGTATTGGAAATCCTCTTGCAATTCATAGAGGAGAAAAACTAAATCTTTCATCATGGACACACAAAACCATTTTTAATTTTTTGGGATTAAAGGAATTACTGGAAGCTTATGGATTTGTAGTTTATGAGATAAAAGGATCTGGATATTATCCATTACCGGCATTTTTTGGAAAAATAGATGCAAGACACGCTCATTTTTTAACAATAAAAGCATATAAAAAATAAAATGAAAAAACCATTAGTTTCAATTGTAATAAATACAAAAAATGAAGAGAAAAATATACAAAATTGTCTGGATAGTATAAAATCCCAAGATTACAAAGAAATTGAAATAATTGTTGTAGATAACAATTCTGCAGACAAAACAAAAGAAATTTCTAAAAAATATACTAAGAAAATATTTAATATAGGTCCAGAAAGATCTGTGCAAAAAAATTATGGTATTTTAAAAATAGCGAGGGGAAAATATGTTATGCACATAGATGCTGATATGATATTATCTCCTTCACTAGTAGGAGCTTGTGTAGATTTACTTGAAAAAAAGAGATTTGTAGCATTGCATATCCCAGAAATTGTTTTGGGAAGAAAATATTTTAGTAAAGTAAGAAGATTTGAAAGAAGTTTTTATGATAGCACTCCTATTGATGGGGCAAGATTTTTTTTAAGAGATGTTTTTATTAAAACAGGTGGATTTGATGAAAAATTATATGCTTGTGAAGATTGGGATTTGGATAAAAAAATAAAGAAAATAGGCAAAATTGGTTTGTTAAATCAAGAAGAAGAAGAAGAAGAAGAAGATACTTGGAAATTAAAAGAAATTATTTTAAAAAAAGGAGTAAACCCCCAAGAATATAGGTGTGTTATATATCATAATGAGTCTGAATTTGATTTAAAAAAATATCTAAACAAAAAAAGGTATTATTCTGTTAATTTTAAAGAATATATCAACAAATGGAGTAAAGAAGATCCAGATATTAAAAAACAATTTGGAGTATATTATAGATTTTTTGGAGTTTTTATTGAAAAGAATAAGTGGAAAAGGTTTTTTTCTAAACCGCAACTAGTTTTAGGTATGTATTTTTTAAGATTTTTAGTAGGAATTACTTTTGTATTAAGGAGGAAAAATGAAATTTAAAACATCAATTGCAAGAAGATTAAGTGGTAGGCACAAGGCATGTTTGAATATTAAAAAATATGAGAATATGAGAATATTAGATATTGGTTGCAGTTATGGATGGTTTGAAAAAATAAAAGGAGAACAGGCAAAAGAAATATTGGGAATTGATTTAAACAAAAAGGATTTGGAAATTGCAAAAAAAGAATGTAAAATGAAGAATGTGAGTTTTAAACAAGGTTCTGTATTAAATCTAAAAAACATAGAAAAAGATTATTATGATGTTGTTGTTATGTTTGACATTATTGAACATATTCCAAAAAAAACAGAAGAAAAAGCATTAAAACAGATTAAAAGAGTGTTGAGGAAAAAAGGACTATTAATAATTAGCACCCCTCTGAATAATTTTTCTAAATTCTTTGACCCTGCTTGGTATTTTGACCATAGACATTATTCAGAGAAAGAGCTAAGAAATTTATTAGAAAAAGAGGGGTTTAGGGTGAAAAAAATTGAAAAAAGAGGGGGTTTTTGGGAAATTTTTAGCATGATTTTATTTTATCCTTGCAAATGGTTTTTTGATTCAGAAATACCTTTTAAGGATTTTTTTGATAAAAAAAGGGATGAAGAATATTTAAAAAAACATGGGTTTTCTACATTGTTTGTGGTTGCAGAAAATGAATAATAAAAATATTAATCAAATTTTAGAATATGCAAAGGAAAATATAGAGAAAATATCAAAAACAAAATTTTCTTATGATTTTGATTCTGAATTATACAAACAAGGAATTATAGAAGACTTAAAAGAAATCAAAGAATTAAAGATTTCTAAAAAGAATGTCCTTGATTTTGGTTGTGGGAGGGGAATATTTACTTTGCTTTTATCTAAAATATTTGAAAAAAGTTATGGTGTTGATATAGAACCAATAACAAATGAAAAAGACATTGACCCTTCTGGACCATTATATAAAATACAGCCAAAAATATGGAGTATTTTTGAAAAAGAGTTTGAAGTAAAATATAAATATTATTCATCCAAAATACCTTTTGAAAACCAAAAATTTGATTGTGTTGTTGCTTATGCTGTATTAGAACATATTGAAAACAAAGAATTAAGAGATATATTAAAGGAAATAAACAGGGTTTTAA
>Ga0180009_10003904_pt1 | contig 16741 bp, 2 predicted proteins | sample OS_PC_MetaG_FD_123537 | JGI IMG/M metagenome (GOLD analysis project Ga0180009, IMG submission 123537) | Groundwater microbial communities from the Aspo Hard Rock Laboratory (HRL) deep subsurface site, Sweden - OS_PC_MetaG | ecosystem: Environmental > Aquatic > Deep subsurface > Groundwater...
CAGGGCTTGTCGCAGAGACAGACCCGGTGGAGAAGAAGGCTGTCGTGCACATGGACAGCTGGCCTGCAGAGATAAGCCACGAAAAGACCCTCTACATACCCTCGACAGGCAAAGGAATAGTGTACATCTGCCCCAACGCGACCACAATAGGAGAGGTCAATGAAGGGTGCGCAGGAAAGCTCTACGCAAGGATGGGAGAGAACATAATCTTCTCAAATGAGACTAATGAGACCGCCAACATGACAGTCACAGAAGTGCAGGTCGATGGCGCATACTACTACAAGGTCACAGGTATAACAGGGACAGGAGGCGGAGAATCCATAGAAGTGCTGAATGTCCACAGCTATCCAACGCTCGGAGGCAACTGGACAGTCATGTTCAACACCACAGGAACGGCAAACCTCACCATAACCGCGATAGAGAACACGACCTGGGCAGAGATGCTCACAGATGATGTGAACACGACTGATGATCTCGAATTCCTAGAGCTGGAGTGCGGCAATGAGACACTCAAACCCGCGCTCCAGCTCCTGACCTCCAACGGGACGGTGTACAACTACAACAATCTCACTGCAAATGATTCGATAATTGTCGAATCATTGTTCATAGAGAACTACACCTGCAACACCACAGGAAGCATCACCAACAAGGAGCTATACGGGGGCCATCACGCGCTGCTGTTCGAGTTCGGAGGGCAGAACGCCACAGCATACAACTACGTGAGCCAGCTTAGCTGCGAGGTAAAGACAAAAGCGAGCTGCACAGACACCCACGTCCTCTACCTCTCAGACCAGTTCAACGCCCACGCAGAGCTCAACAACCAGTCGAACTACGCCTACTCTGTCTGCTGCAAGGAAGCGTATGGAGAGCAGCTCGACACCAATTGCTCTGCGACAGACGCAGAGCCCATACTCAGGCTCGAGGCCCAGAACAACTCCCAGGTCGCGAAAGAGACATACGGAGGGTATGGATACCAGGTCTGCCTCTCACCATCCTCTTACTATAACATAAGCTGCGTATACACATCAGACTGCACAGGATACGACACCTGCGTAGCATCGATATCCTCGACAGAGTCAGAAGGCGACGCAAACCTCCACATAGGAAACTGCACTGGAGCGAACGCCTATTCAACAAAGATCTGTTGCGGAACAGAAGAGAAGCAGAACGAGCCCACAATCACGAGCGTAATACTCAACGCGACAGACCACCCCTACAACACCACAGACGCGAACTTGACTGCATGGCCGCAGGGCATGAGCGACCCTAACGGGGATGACATCAAGGTCTACTACAACTGGTACAGGAACGGAAGCTCGATAACAGTGCTGAACCTGATGATGAGCCAGTACGCTGGAGTGAGCAGCGACGACCAGACAGTGTACGACGTGAGTGGCGGAGGAAACCACGGACAGCTAGGCAGCGCCGCAGCAGGAGACGGCGCAGAGCCGACATTCAACAGGACGGGAGGATATGACTGGTTCGGGGCGTACCAGTTTGATGGTGATAATGATTACATGACTGGACCTAGTCCGAATATTGTTGGAGAAAGCCACCTTACAGTAGAGGCTTGGGTTAAATCTGCAAATATTGCCCAGTCTCAAAATATTGCGAGTAGAAATGGACCGTTCTTTTTGCAGATTGCTGGCTCAAAGGTGACTGGAAGAATCTACAATGGTACATGGTCAGCTCTGAGTGGGGATACTACTCTGCAAAGCAATGTATGGTATCATTTAGTGCTGACATATGATGGAACAAACATGAAAGTCTATGTCAACGGCACTCAAGATGGCATCTTAGCTAAAACAGGAGCGTTTACAAGTGCTTCTACACTTTACATCGGCAAGCCACAGGCAGTTGGTTATGATTACCCATTCAACGGCACAGTGTCAGACGTCAAGATATACAACCTATCCCTCACACCCCAGCAGATAGTTGCACAGTATTATTCTGGTATAAGCAGATACAACCTCACGGTCAGCCAGGAGACAGGAGCAGCAGGCGAGTGGTGGAACGTCTCAGCAACGCCTGTAGATGAATGGGGACTGAACGGCAGCACGGTGTGGAGCAACAACGTGACTATATCGACGGGCTCAGCGTCCGCCACTGCAGTAGATCCTCTCAACGCCTGGGTGTTGAATGACACAATCAAGTTCGAGTGCAATGCCACAAGCGCTCAGGATCTAGACTATATGCAGCTCTGGCATGACTACAACGGCACATGGTCAAACAACGGCAGCGTATCAGTATCAGGGACCTACGCAGAAGCAGAGTTCAACAGAAGCGGAATGACTGAAGAACGCCTTGTGACTTGGGGCTGCTATGCGTGCAACGACTACGGAGGCTGCGGATGGAGCTCCAACAGGACACTGACGATAGACATCACCAAGCCGACGATAGAATATGAGATACCTACCTCGCCCAACACTCAGAGGAACAGCTCATACTACAACTGGATATACGCCAACGTCACTGTCTTTGACGTGCATAACAGCAGCGCATTCATAGACTTCAACCGCAGCCTTGTAGGCTGGTGGAGGTTCGAGAACAACACCCTGGACAGCAGCACATACGGGAATGGCGGGACTGCATACGGCACTCCTGAGCTCTGGACAGGGACAAGAGGAAAAGCGTATAGTTTCGACGGAGTCTCTGACTACATCACAGTCCTTAACGATGACAGCATAGAGACACCAGATGAGCTTACCTGGTCATTCTGGTTCAACTGCCCGACGCAGATAAACAACAATTACCCCAGGATAATGGTAATAGGCGACTGCGCTATCGCATTCCCCCAGACAGCAGGCACTACACTCAGGTTCTGGCTCAACAATGGGACGAGGCAGGGAGAAATACAGTACGCGAACGCCTGTGACGAGACATGGAAGCACTTCACAGGGACCTGGAACGGCACGCATTACAGGATGTACATCAATGGAGCTCCTCAAGGAAGCGCAGTCAGCATGACCGGCACGCTCAACACAGATGGCCAGAACCTATACATATCCGTATCATCCAGCCCGTATACCGGCCAGCTTGACGAAGTGATGGTATGGAACAGGGCACTAAGCCCTTCAGAGATAAACGCCACATACAGGAGCCAGCTGTATCTCATCGAGAAGAACTTCACGAACCTGCCTGCAGGAGTGATGTACAACTTCAGCACAATAGCTGTCGATATGGCGGGGAACAAGGCGCAGTCATCATACCAGAACTACAGCGTCAACCAGAAGGCGAGCCTCAGCGGCATGAAGCTGAACAGCACGTATAACACCAATTATACCACAGAGAACCTGACGGTATGGTACACTTCTTCTGACCCTGATGGCGATACACTAACAAACATCACAGACTGGAGATTAGATGGAAGCTCAATAGCAGTACTGCACATGCCATTCGACACCAACAGGCAGGCACAGCCGGATATGACACAGGTCAAGGACTATACCACATTCGAGAACAACGGCACACTGAACGGCACAGGCCAGCTGGTGGACAACGGAGACGCAGAGACAGGCTCTACGTACAACTGGGTGTCATGGACAGGAGTGAACGACACATATTATCATTCCGGCAGCTACAGCTTCTACAGGACAAACGCAGCGACAGTATACACCAATGAATTTATACCAATAGACATAACGAAGACGTACAATATATCAGGATGGTTCTGGTCGAACGGCACAGCAGGGAACAGCCACCTGTATTTCGGATTCATACCTTATGACAAGAACTTCGTGCAGATTTCGAACTGGGACGTCAATGTTGTCTTGAATTCCCAGACGACGCTGTATGAAGACCTTGATGCGTCAAACACGACAGCAAAAATAGTGAATGGAGGCAGCTGGACCAGCGGACTCTCATACTTAAGGATGATGTTCAATGTAGACGACACAGGCAATTACAGGGACCTGCCGAACAGGAACAGGACGACGAACGGTGTGCAGTCAGTGTCGAACCAAGGCGCTTACTGGCTCGTAACGTTCTACGGAGCAGCAGGAGTGTCTGCGCCAAAAGGAACAAAGGTGAGAGAGCACACTTCCGGAAGCACCTACATGTACGACGGAGCAAGCAATGTATATGTGCCTAACACATCGTGGACGCAATACTCGGGAACTGTGAAAGGAGAGAACCTGTACGGTCCGGGCATTGGGAAGTGGTGGCCTGGGACAAAGTACGCAATAATACACATGCTTGCGAACCAGGCGCAGAGCGGAGATTACAAGCTCTTCGCAGATGACATAACCCTTACATCAACACCGCCGACATACACAGGACCGACATGGAACAGCTCTGGACTGATGGGGGGGGCTTATGTGTTTGATGGAGAGGATGATTTCATACTCACAGGCCTTGACGGCAGCGAGTTCAACACAAACTACGGCAAGACATACACAATAGAAGCATGGGTCAAGGTCAATGCGGCATCCTGCGTCAATAACGCGCCGATATTCGGCAGGAGCGGCTCAGGAAGCTGGTCAACATGGCTCTTCGGAGGATTCTACTGTGTTGGCGGGAATGTTGTTTTCGCACCAGGGTACAACGGCAGCTCATACAATGAGATGGGCACGGCATTCACACAGAACAAATGGCACCACCTGGTCGGCGTGTGCGACAACTCAACCAGCAAAGCGACATTCTACAAGGACGGCAGCCCGGTCGGAAGCGTAAGCGGAATACTCTGCGCCAACTACTCGAACAGCTACACCTCAAACTTGTATTCAATAGGCGCATCATACTACAGCACCAACGCCAACTTCAACGGATACTTCAACGGCTCAGTGGACAGCGCAAGGCTCTACAACAGAAGCCTGACAGCAGACCAGGTCCTGCTGCTGTACCAGAACCAGTCTGACAAGATACACTTCAACGAGACGAGCGTGGGCGAGAACTGGTCTGCATGCGTCACTCCGAATGATGGTTTGGAAGATGGCACAGAGGTCTGCAGCAACAACCTCACGGTCACAGAATACACTGTGTGCAGGGACATAACTTCGCCAGGCACATACTCGCTCACAGAGAATGCCTATGGAGCTGCGAGATATACCGGCGTCCAGGACGCAAACAGGGCGTGCATCGCCATATACGCAGACAATGTCACGTTCAGCTGCAACGGCTACAATATCACCAATGACGGCACGACAAACGCAGCAGCGATAATAGTGCCAGGGCCTGATGCCCCAAAGACGCAGAACGTCACGATAAAGGACTGCACAGGGATATCAGGATACAGCAAGGGAATATACTTCCACAAGTCCGAGAACAACAAGGCACAGAACATAACAGTATACAACAGCACCGACGGAATCTACGCCTACATGACCACTGAGACTAACATCACAAACTCATCAGTATACAACAGCACCATAGGATTCAGGACAAACAAGGACACAAGCACGAGGATAAACGCAAGCATGGCATACAACAATTCTTTTGTGGGATTCCTCGCAGGCAACCAGTCAAACGTTGTGCTTACGCTCACACAGGCATACGCCAACATGTACGACCTTATCGTCAACAACACCGGCGCGGAGACCGCAGGAAGCGTGACCCTGAACAACATGACATTCAAGAGGCCCACAGGATCCGACGTCAACTCGACGACCCTGGTCATGTATGACAGTGTCGCTGCAGACCATGTATACAGCATAAACTGGACAGCGGCACCGACACCGCTGCCCCCTGAGACAGAGGCCTTCAACAGCAGGTTCGTTGAGATAACCGACCACTCCTTCGGTTCAGATATAAGCTCAATAAATTGGTCATGGCAGGACGGCGAGCTGATAGGATACGACGAGGACTACTTCGAGCTATGGAAATACTCATCAGGCGAGTGGACCATGCTCAACAACACGCCGGACACCGCAACAAATACACTGAGCCTCACAGACCATTACCCTCTGAGCAAGTATGGAGTCATGGAGAACAAGACGAATAGGGCACCATCGATAAGCACAGTCGAGCTCAACGCGACAGACCACCCGCTGAACAGGACCACTGCAAACCTCACAGCATGGCCGTTCGGAATAACCGACCCTGACAGCCAGGAAGTGAAGATATATTACAACTGGTACATCAACGGCACCTCGATAACAGTGCTCAACCTGCTCATGAGCCAGAAGAACGAGTACAGCCCTGACGAGCAGACAGTCTACGACATCAGCGGATACGGCAACAACGCAGAACTCGGAGCGATCGGAGGAGGAACCGGAGACAGCGCAGAGCCCACCTATGACAAGAACGACGGATACGACGGGTTCGGGGTGTACATATTCGACGGAATAGATGACAGGATAATAGTCCCACATGACACCTCCCTCAACTTCGGCAATCGATACTCCATAGAATTCTGGTTCTATCCTATAGACACGGCAGTAGACGAGCTCGTATACAAGAGCGGCTCGTGGGAAGTGTACAAGGCCAGCGCCACCCAGATATACTTCAGGACATGGAACAGCACAGCACAGGCATCAGACCTCAACTCCGGAGCCATAGGCAGCTTCACGAACAACTGGCACCATGTAGTCGCAGTATTCAATCGGGGGACCAAGACGATCTATGTGGACGGTTCTTTCATGAACTCTGGAAGCGTAGAGAACTATTCAAGGCTCACCTCGAGCGACATAGGCATAGGATCATACACTGCAGGCAATTACTTCTTCAACGGCACGATGTCCGACATAAAGCTGTACAACATAAGCCTTACACAGCCACAGGTCGAATCGATGTACTACTCAGGCATCGGAAGGTACAACCTCACGGTCAGCAACGAGACCGTCAAGAACCAGCAGTGGAACGTATCTGCCACACCGGTCGACTTCAGGGGCAAGAACGGCACGACGGTCTGGAGCAACCAGGTCATAATACGCAACACGCCCCCTGCGGCGCCCACGCTCCTCGCACCTTCAGACGGCAACATCACCATACAGACAAGGTTCCCGACCCTCAACTGGACATCAGCCTTCGATGCCGACGGGGACGCAATCACATACAAACTCAACATAACCAGGGACGTATGCGGCGCAGACATAGTATACACCGGACTGGCCGGCTTAGGCAAGACAGTGGAGGAGCCGATACAGACATACGACGAGTGCAACCAGTGGAACAACTGGACAGTCACAGCCAATGACGGAGAAGCATACGGCACCATGAGCAGCAGATGGGGATTCAAGATAATGCCCATCATACTCTTCCAGCTCGGCCCGGCGACCACTGACTTCGGCAACAAGCTGCTCGGAGAGGTCGACGACACCACAGACGACACGCCGCTGCCGATGGTCATAGAGAACAGAGGCACAGTCACCTCTGACATCCTGAACATAACAGCCGACACCAACCTTTGGTCACGCGCAGCCTCGCCGACAGACAAGTTCCAGGTCAAGGTGTCGGACAATGAGACAGGATCGATAAACCTCACCGGATCAGCCACTGACTGGACAGACATATCATTGTCAAATGTCACGATCATAAGAGGGCTCAACTCCAGCGATGCTTCTGACTCCGCAAGGATAGACTTCAGGATAAACGTGCCGCTCGACGAGCCGCCAGGAGTCAAGACAGTGCAGCTGACGTTCTACGGAGTGCAGACATGAACACAAGAACCAGAAGACAGGCCGTGAACATCCTCATCATCATAGCAATGCTGACGATAATGTCTGGGCTCGCGCTCGCGCTGGGAGTCGGCCCGTCAAGGCAGACCCTGAACTTCGAGCCTGGACAGACAATATCCAATGAGCTGGTACTCATCAACGACGGACAGGCAGACCTCAGGATAGGAGTGTATGCCCAAGGTGACCTTGCAGAGCATGTGATCATCAAGAAACCGCTCATAGACGTCTCAGCGAGCGAGGCGACCAAGAAGGTCATGTTCGAAATAGCGTTCCCTGAGGAGCCTCCCAAGCCCGGAAACCACCTGCTGGAGATAGTGCTCAGGCAGTTCCCGCCCGAGAACGAGCAGCAGAAAGGCACAGTCATAGCGGCGACGATGGCACTGATAGCCCAGATAGTGGTCAAGGTCCCTTTCCCAGGCAAGTATGCTGAGGGCAAGCTGTTCATAAGCGGCTCTGAGGACATGGAGACACCCACAAAGTTCGGCCTCATCATCTACAACTTCGGGGAAGAGGAGATAAGGGAAGCGCACGCCAAGATAGAGGTGTTCGGCCCGACCTGGGAGAAGCTCGCAGAATTCCAGACGAACAATGCCTCGATAAAGTCCAAGGAGGAGGCCACGCTACAGGCGCTCTGGAAGCCCGACGTGAACAAAGGCACATACAGGGCAGTCGTGACAGTGTACTATGATGACAAATACTTCAAGCTAGAGCAGAACTTTGACGTAGGCACATTCGCCATCGATGTCAACGACATATCTGTCGAAAAATTCAGGCTCGGTGACGTGGCGAAGTTCGACATAATCCTCTACAACAGCTGGAACCGCGAGATAAATGACCTGTACGTCGAGATGGTAGTCGAGGACAGCGCAGGCAAGAGGATGACCGAGTTCAAGACAGCGGCCATAGACATCGCCCCGAAAGAGGAAGGCAAGCTCGAGGCATACTGGTACACCGAAGGGGTGATGCCCGGCATCTACACCGTGAAGCTCATAATACACTATGCCGAGAAAATCACGCAGAAGCAATACGAGTTCGAGGTCAGCACGAACAGGATAACAAAACTAGGCATTGCCGGCGGAGCTGTACTCAGCGATGATGAGACTGAGAGCATCAAGAGCAGCGGCGTCATCATACTGCTCATCATAATCGTGCTGGTGCTGATCATAGGGATGAACATCGTATGGTTCTACACTCTATCACGCATACTCAAGAAGAAGGGTGGCGAGAAATAAGACAAGAATCCAAAAAACAAAAAGAGAATGAGCTGAGGCAGAAGCACTTGACAGTCCCCTCATCCATATTCCTTGACAGGGAGCTGGCGCCCCTCGAGTCGATATCAGAATACCTCAAGGACGAGCGTGGGCTGACTTACCACGAGATAGCTGTGCTCGTCGGAAGGGACGACAGGACAATATGGACCTGCTACAACAGGAGCCAGAAGAAACGGGCAGAGAAGCCGAAGATGCTGGCGGGAGCAGAGAAGTCTGTAGAGATACCGCTTGATATATTCAAGAACAGGACGCTGGCGCCGCTCGAAAGCATAGCATCACACCTCAAGGAAGCGGCAGGAATGAGCTTCCACGAGATAGCGGTCCTGCTCAACAGGGATGACAGGACGATATGGACCTGCTACAACAGGAGCCAGAAGAAGATGGTGCCGAACTAAAATGAGAGACCTGGCGAAGATAGATGAAGAGCTGAACAGGATCAACACAGCCCTAGGCATGCTTGGCGGCAGCGGAGACAAGATTCCTGGTTCAGGCAGGGAGATGCTAAACCTCCTTGTCCTGCTCTCGATAGTCACACTCCTCCTTGGAGCTGTATTCTTCACTTACGGAAAGATAAGCGGCATGGCAGTAATAGGTAACGAGACGAATGAGACATTCGGCGTCGACGATACAAACATAAGTGCCATGACTGGAGAATTCAATTCCACGCAGGACAAACCAAGCGTGGCGGCACAACCCGCGGTTCCTGTCCCTGATGACATCATTCTGGATATACATGACTCTCAAGGCCGCAAAACCAGTTTCACACTCTCGCTAAGCACATCTTATGCCGTCGATGGGAATATGCAATCAGCATCAGAAGAAGCTCTTATCCAGACCGCAGCAGAAATCCCTGCGACCCTTCCCATAGGCAGGCATAACATAACTCTTGACTCAGACACTCCTGACAGCAAGATAACAAAAATTGAACTCTTTGACCTTGAGATTGTGCAGGATTCGGCTGTCGAGCTGGGTCTGGATGAAGTGGACGTGACAAAGTATCCGCAGTTCCTTGATGTCTATGCTATAGATCCTACAGCCCTCAGCTTTAGCAGCGCAAGGATTACCGCAAAAGCTAAAGGAATACGTCTGTACAAGTGCGCGGAATGGGACTTTGAATCCCAGCGCTGTGACGGCCAATGGGAGTACCTTATGCCGATAGTTCCTGGCGAGCAATACGTCCTGGACATAACCCCTGATGACCCCGGACTCGCTGAATCCAACGGCACGTTCTACGACGGGTTCGAGACGGGCAGCCTTTCAGCATGGACATCAACATCCCCTGGCGGGGGCAACCTCTGGTCAATATCCACGGCAGACCCGAACTCAGGCACTTATCACCTCCAGGTCATGCCGCAGTCAGTCACGGAGCCCGCGAGCGTGATAGAGATTTCCATAAGCACCAGGGCATACGCTGGCGTCTACTTTAGCTATTCCAGAAAACTCGTAAAGCTCGACTCAGGAGACGAGTTCAAAGCATTATGGTATGACGGAAGCTCCTGGAATACTGTTGAACAGACCGGAAGCTCATCCGCGAACAATCCCAACTACATCTTCCAGAACTTCAGCCTTCCTTCCGGCGCAGCCAACAGCACAGAATTCAGGATAAGGTTTGAATGCACTGCAGGCGCAGTCACAGAGTTCTGCCTGATAGATGATGTCCAAGTAGGCGCATCTACAGTGGTAGGAGATGTAACACCCCCACCCAAGGCGACTGACCTGAAAGCGGACAGCATCGGACAGGACTGGATATACTGGACATGGACAAATCCTCCAGAACCTGACTTTGACCATGTGGAAGTGTGGATAAATGATGTCTTCATGTTCAACACAAGCGCAAGCAGCTATAATTCCACAGGTCTTGACTCATTCACGGCCTACACTCTTCAGCTCAGGTCAGTCGATGCAACAGGAAACATCAACCAGGACTGGGCCACAAAGACAAGAAAAACCTCAAAAGTGCATATCCATGTCAACGGCACAGTAAAGGACTCAGATAACAACAAGCTTAACATAAGGCTTGAGATAAGAAACTCTACCGGCCATAAGATATACGACCAGATCGGCACAGACCATGGCCTTTTCATACTTCAGGGAGACTATGATATAACAATAACCCCGCAATCACATCTTGTAAAAAAGATTGATATAGAGAATGCATCTCTGCAGATGGACAACGGCCGTATCATCGATCTGGACGACCCTGCGGACAACAAAGGATTCTCAGAGCTGTACGCGGTCAACCCGCTGATAAACTTCACGTCAGCCATGGTCACGGCGACCGCGAAAGGAAATGCGCTCCAGAAGTGCATGGACTGGAACTTCTACACCCGTACATGCGAAGGCAGCTGGTCATGGGTCACTGGGCTAACACCCAGCCAGGAATACTCATTTACCATCACCCCTGATGATCCGGGGCTTGCGGAGACTTCAGGAAGGTTCTTTGAGGACTGGGAAACAGGAAGCGCCATCACCAACAACTGGACAATAGTCCCAGGAGGAACTTCAGGCTGGTACGTGACCACTACTGAAGGGCCTATAGGTGCTTACCATGCGATAGCGAGGAACACCGATGGAGAAACAACCCTCCAGAACGCTCTCAGCACATACAACTACGAGAACGTAAGCCTGACTTTCTGGTGGGCAACAGACACCAACGGGTTCGACGCAGCAGAATATTATTATGTCGACTGGTATAATGGATCGACATGGACCAACCTGTTCAGCTTCACTTCAGGAAGCCAGACCACATACACAATGGCAAGCTACAATCTACCAGCTTCTGCCAGCAACAACACTGACTTCGCAATCAGGTTCAGGTGCAACGTAAACCTCGGGACCGAGGGCTGCGAGGCAGACAACATAACCCTATCAGGCGACCTCATACTCAGCGACAAGTTCCCTAATGTGACGCTGATATCACCGCCGGACAACAGTTCAGCTCCGGTTGGACCGGTCAACTTCAGCTATAACGTCACTGACATCAACACAATATCCAACTGCTCACTAGTCATAAACGGAACGATAAACAAGACGAACACAACTATTCAGAGGAATACAACTCAGAATTTCACTACAAATATGGGGGTAGGCACTTATGAATGGTGGGTGAGCTGCACCAACGACCAGGGCAACACCGCGGCCAGCTCTTCCAGGACTATAACAATATTCGCGCAGGGTGAGACAATACCTCCCTACTGGTCCAATAACAAGACTTACCCTGCAAGCCCCGTGACATACAACGCAAGCCAGGCATATCAGTTCAACGTTACCTGGCAGGACAACGTGAATGTCAGCGAGGTCAAGATAGAGCACAACTTCACAGGAACACCTGCGAACTACACTGTTTCGACGCATAATGGCGATGAGTACTATTACAACTATCCTGTGCTGGCCGCAGGCACATACTACTGGAAGGAATACGGAACAGACAACTCATCCAACAGGAACACGACAGACACGTGGCTGTATGTCGTGAACAAGGCAGCATCTGCTGTGAATCTCCTGCTCAACGGGACAGACGGCAACTACACAATACTGCAGGGACAGTATGTCAACATGACAGGCTACAGGGTGGCAGGCGAGGGCAATATCTACCTCTATCTCAACGCAACCCTTCTGCAGAGCGGGACAGGACCCCTTACAAACATAACACAATTCACCAACGCTACGACCTATGCGGTCAGAGTAGACTATAATCAGACACAGAACTACACTGCGAGCAGTGAGACACACTACATCATCGTACAGCCGGACAACTACGCGCCGAACGTGACCAATGTTACTGCAATCCCCCAGACCACAGACCTCGGAGGCGCAATCAACATCTCAGCAGATGTCAGGGACAACGTGGCTGTCAAGAACGTCACGGCAAGGATAACATACCCCAACACCACCCAAACAGATTATCCTATGAGCAGCATCGGCGGATACAAATACGCATACATATTCACGAGCCTCATCACAATGCCCCTCGGGCAGTACAATGTCACGATAATAGCCTACGATCCTGCAGGTAATGTCAACAACACAGAGAAGACCTACTTCAACCTCACAGATGTCCCTCCTGTGTTCAACTACTACGGCGACTATCCGGACCCGCTAAAGGTCGGCAGCAACATAACAATATACGCCAACATAACAGACAACAAAGGCATAAGCTCTGCCTGGGTCCGGGTGAACAGCACCAACTACACGATGACGAGGAATACCACCTCGGCGCAGGTGACCCTCAACGTGACAACATCGACAGGAGACTGCACATTCGCAGCAGGCAGCACAGCAGAACAGTCGAACACCAGCGACAACTATAGGTCACTCATCAACGGTCCTACCACCTGCGGGTGGAATGTCCAGGACATCAACGACACAAGATTCGCAGGAGTGAACAACATAACAGTATATGTCGAGCATGTCGGAGAGACGGGAGTAAGCCCTGCAAGCTCGACACTATATGTCGGAAACGCGACATCATCGACAGCGTACGGCAGCACAGTGCTCAGCACATACGAAGGGAACTCCAATTCTCTCGAGGCATCACAGGGGTCAGCGGTCACAGGAGAGGGCACAGACACTTACGTGACCACTGGTGTGCCAGGCTCAGCAGCAGAGCTGAACAACATCCAGATACGAATACTGCATACTGATTCCAATGACTTGAGAGGAGCGGACCACATCTACCTTGTCGTGAACTACAAGAGATACAACGACATATACTACACAAGCATAAACACCACAGGATTCCCTCCAGGCCAGAACAACTACACCATCTACGCCAATGATACAGTCGGGCAGACAAGCCACGTGAACGGAAGCTTTATCGTAGAATACATAACGCCTCCGACCTGGTTGAACAACCGCACATATCCTGCGAGCCCGGCGACATACAATGCAAGCCAGGCATACCAGTTCAATGTCACGTGGATAGATGATGTCAATGTCAGCGAGGTCAAGATAGAGCACAACTTCACAGGCACCGCAGCCAACTACACAGTATCCACAAAGAACGGCAATGAATACTACTATGACTATCCTGCGCTCGCTGCAGGAACCTACTACTGGAAGGAATACGGAACAGACAACTCATCCAACACAAACATGACAGACACCTGGCTTTATGTCGTGAACAAAGCAGCATCAGATGTCAACCTCCTGCTCAACGGAACCGACAACAACCTGACTATTCTCCAGGGTCAGTATGTCAACATGACAGGCTACCGTGTAGCAGGCGAAGTGAACATATCCCTGTACAGGAACACCACGCTAATAGCGAACGGCCCAGGACCACTGACCAACATCACGCGGATCATACCTGTCGGAAGCTACACATTCACAGTCGTGTACAACTCCACGCAGAACTACACAGCGAGCAACGAGACACACTACGTGATCGTGCAGGCAGACAACACAAGGCCTAATGTGACTAATGTATCTGCACTGCCGCCTGTGGTCGGGCTCGCAGACGCAGTCAACATATCAGCGAAAGTGACTGACAATGTCTACCCTGAGAATGTCACGGCGATGGTCACGTACCCCAACTCAAGCATATTCTACTACCCTATGAGCCACATTGGGAGCAGCGTCTATTCGTATGTGCTCTACACGACGGTCACGATGCCCCTCGGGCAGTACAACGTGACAATAATAGCTTACGACCCTGCAGGCAACGTGAACAACACAGAGAAGACCTACTTCAACGCATCAGACTCTCCGCCGGTCTTCAACTTTTACAATGCGACCCCTAACCCTGTGGCAGTCAATTATACTTTAACCATATTCGCAAACATCACTGACAACACCGGCGTCGACACAGTCACTGTATTCGTGAACGGCTCCAACCACACAGCAGTCAGGAACATAACATCAGTGCAGAAAGTCCTCGACATAACCAACAGCACAGGGGACTGCACGTTCTCGTTCGGGAGTACAGCACAGCAGGCAAACACCAGCGACAACTACCGTTCATTGGTGCCGCAGGCCACGTGCGGCTGGAACCTGGCAGACCTCTATGACAGCAGATTCATAGGATTCAACAACATGACTGTGTATGTGGAACACGTCGCAGAGACAGGGGTGACGCCGCTCAGCTCAGCGCTATACGTCGGAAACTCGACATCAGCGACAGCATACGGCAGCACGACACTAAGCACATATGAGGGAGACCAGAACCAGCTCGAGAATGTCCAGGGCTCAGCAGTCACAGGAGAAGGCACAAACAGCTACCTGCTGCCGACAATGCCCACCACGCTCGCACAGTTCAACAACATGCAGTTTAGGGTCTACAACGGCGACGCAGGAGGCTCGGACCTCAGGGGCGTGGACAGGATATACCTTCTGGTCAACTATAACGTAAGCTCAGATGTGTTCTACTTCAGGATAAACGCCACATGGTACCCGATGGGCTGGAACAACTATACAATATACGCGAATGACACTATAGGACAGTGGAGCAGCGTCAACGGCACATTCAGGGTGGACTACCAGGTACCGCCGAATGTCAACATAACATCGCCGGCGAACGGCTCGAGCTTCATGCAGGGATATGACATAAACTTCACAGGACAGGCATATGACTTCGAGGACGGGAACCTCACGAAAGGGAGTTTAGTATGGGCTTCAAGCATAGACGGAAAGCTCGGGACAGGGAACGTGCTGCCCTTTGCCACACTAACCCCAGGAAACCACACCATAACCCTTACAGCAACAGACTCATTCAGCCTGTCCACTGTGAAATCAATACAGATATCTGTCAACGCATCAGCCTGCCCGGGAATGGAGGCAGGCCACTTCACACTTGTCAACATAACGATCGACGGAAACGCAACTGACTGGGATGCTGTGCTCACAAACCCCAACAACCAGATATCCGACGGCCTCAGCGGCGTCGATGACCTTGACGTGACACAGAGCGCGGACAGGGACCTCAGGAGATATGCGGTGACGTGGAACGAGGAATGGCTCTGGATGTATGTAAGAAGGTCTGCCAGCGGAAGCAATGTCGTAGGCATAGTCACTTACTTCGACTACAACCAGGATACACTCCTCAACTCGACGGACAAGGTGCTGATTGCCGATTGGGCAGGATCAAGCAGGCTCTACGACACATACCTATTCAACTACTCGCCGGCAAATGTCTCGGGCGACCCGATAACAGGAGACGGAGTTCCAGAGCCAGGAACAGTCACGAACCAGGTCAACCTTGAATCCAAGATATTTGGAGGCACTGACCCTGGCATCGTCCTGGAGTGGAGGGCAAGATGGTCTGACCTTGGCATGGCAGCATGCACGCCGCTGGTCGCACACGTCTCTTCGACCAGAGGCACAGGCAAACAAGTCCCCGGCAATGTCGAGGATAACATGGGGCTTTTCGACGGCAGGATATATGGCATCAAGTTCTACCCTGACAGCATAAAGAGCGGGAAGCAGGGCACCACAGTCACGCACCAGCACACGCTCAGGAACATAGGGAACCTGCCCGACCTGTTCAACTTTAACATAACAGGCACCACGCCTGGCTACAATGTTACGGTCTTCTATGCGAATGGCACACTCCTGACTGACACAGACAGCGACGGAAGGATGGACACAGGATACATACTGCCGAGCTACGGCATAACGCTCTACGTCAACATATCAATACCTATCACCGCAGTGAGCGGAGATATCGATGTGACAAAGCTGACAGCAATCTCAAAGGTAAGCAACACAACAAACGCGTCAGTCACAGACACCACTGTAGTGGGAGCAATAGCAGTCATACCAAACAATCAAGGGCTGGCCACGAACGGCTCTGTAGTCACCTACCAGCACACCATATACAACAACGACATACCTACAGTGGTCAATGTCAACATGACATCA
>Ga0180009_10003905_pt1 | contig 16740 bp, 12 predicted proteins | sample OS_PC_MetaG_FD_123537 | JGI IMG/M metagenome (GOLD analysis project Ga0180009, IMG submission 123537) | Groundwater microbial communities from the Aspo Hard Rock Laboratory (HRL) deep subsurface site, Sweden - OS_PC_MetaG | ecosystem: Environmental > Aquatic > Deep subsurface > Groundwater...
ATACATCTTGTAATTCTACTTCTAGGGGTGCTCTTAATTTCATTCTAGAAATGTAACACACATTTTAGTCGGATGCAAGAAGACAAACATTTGATTTCAGCAACTGTTTATTACCCTTAAGCCTGAGAAGAGCTGAAATTAGGTGGCTTTGGGTTAGTAAACCAAATAGCTTTACGAGACTTGGGTATAACGGGAAAAAGGCTGTTTGAAATTTCATTATGTAACCGAAGTGGGAAATGTTTTGGTAGTGCCCTCCGTCGAAGTTTAGAAGATGCCTAACTTTAGGAAAGTTTTCCTTGATCATTGAGGTCGCCTGGTATGAATAGTCAAAAAAAGCCGGACTTGAGCTTAAAAAGGTGAGGGTATAAATAATTACTGCCCAAAACAAAAAGAGTGGAAGAATTTTTTTCATTGTGAAAGCACCTGGGTGTAAACGTCTATTGTTTTCTGGGCTGTTTTTTTCCAACTAAACTGCTTGGCTACTTCTTTGGCATTATTGACGAGACCGTTTCTTTGTTTCTGAGTGAGGTTAAAGGCTTTAGTAAGGGCATTTTGTAAGCTGTCTTGACTTTGGGGGTCAAAGGTAATGGTGCCGGGTGGGTAGATTTCTGACAGACTGCTGGTGTTGCTTGAAACCAGCAAACAACCAGCGTGCATGGCTTCTAGTACTGGTAAACCAAAACCTTCGTAAAGTGACGGCTGGCAGTATAGTGTGGCTAATGAGTAAAAGGCTAAAAGCTCTTTGTTGGAGATGAAGCCGGGGGTAATTATGTGAGAATAGCTTTTTAACTTAACTAGGTCTTTTAATTCCTTGTGTGTTTTGCCTGGTGGCAATTCTTTGGTCATACCGCCACCAACTACAACTAAGGGAATTTTTAATGCTTTGGTTGCTTCTGCCAAGGCGGGTAGATTTTTATTAGGGTTTGGACCACCAGCCACGGTAAGAATAAATTTTTCTGGTAGGTTGAATTTTGATTTTATTTTCCCTACCGAGATTGGAGAGGGGGTGGTTTTGTAGATTTTGTCTGCTGCCAAAGGGGTTACAAAAACCTTTTCTGGAGAAAACATGAATAACTTTATTAAATCTCTTCTTGAATTTTGAGAGTCGGTGATGATAGCAGATACGTTTAACAAAGAAAGACGTTGGCGGATTAGGTTAAAGGTGCCCTTAAGACCTTTTGGATATAAATGGGGGAGTATTAATGGGGTTAGGTCGTGAATGGTGACCACGGTTGGGTGGGTTTTGTTAAAAGGGAGGGTGGGATAGAATAGATCAAAATAAGTATAGTGGACTATGTCTATTTGATTGGATTCTGGACAAGCCAGAATGACGGAAGGGTTTTTTGCTAGAGCCTTGGTGAGGTTTTCTGCATAAAAGCCGACTCCCCTACCCTTAGAGTGAATGCCGGAATTAAGTTGAAGCTTTATATTGTTCATTATGGTTTTTTTGTTTTCTTAGTTATTATTAAGACAGAAGAAATAATACTTAATAAAGTAAGACCCTCTGCAAACTTGTGGGTGTTTGTTTTAGTAAGTTTACCAATAAAAAGGTGGTCACCTTTGGGAATTGAAATAACTGGCATACCGTTTCTGTTTGATTCAAGGTAAGTGAAGTTTATGGGCTTGTTGTTTAATAGAAATACCCAACCAGGATAATAGACTTGATTGAATTGAACGGTGATGGGTGTGGTGGCCTGGATTTTTGCTGAAACAAAAGCTGATTTGTTTTGTTCTATGTGAACTTCACCCGAACCTTCTGTGATTATAATTTTCCCAGGCGATTCTGTGGAAACTGGGGCCGACCATTGGGGAAGGTGCTCTGACCAAGATGCGGTGGTAGTTTTTAAGTTTAGGTAATAATCTTCACCAGGATTAAACATCTCATTAATGCGCAGGTGGTTTCTGTTTGCGTAGAGAAGCAAAAATAAAAGGGGGGCAAAAAACAGTAACTTGAAACGGCTATTTTTTATTAGAAGCGCAACCAGTACAGAGGCTGAAAAAACGGTAATAGCCAGGATTCTGAACTGGTATTGAACAAGTTGAAGGAGGGGAAGATACTGCCAAACCGGAGAACTTGCCTTAAGCATTAAGAAGACAGAGGTGATGAATATTAATAAAAACAATATGACTGCTTTTTGATTTTTCTTGATAAACAATAATTTAATAGATAACAAAGTAACGAGTAAATGAGCAAGACCAATTTGAAAGGACATACCGTCTTGGTCTACACCTGGATTAGACATGCCGTACCCCCACGGGGATCTAATTAGTTGGTATAAGGAAGGAAAGTGTTTTAAATACTGGCCTTCCATTAGAGAGTTGTAACGAAGAATGCCTCTGCTGGCGATAGCCGGAACCCAGAAATATGCAGATAATCCTAAACCTAAGATTAATGATAAGGAAATGGACCTAAGTGATTTTTGAAAATTTAATGACTGGAAAGATATAAGCAGGGCGAAAAGGATAATTATTGGAGCAAAGATCAGAGCTGTAATGTTGTGCGAAAGTATAAGCAAGGCAAAAAGGAGACCTGTTCTGGGTAAAGAGGAAGGTGTTTTTTCTTGAACCTGCTTTGTTATGGACCAAAACAAGAAGGGGATAATAGCCAAAGCTAACGCCCCCCCCACAGAAGCCGATACATAAACGTTTATAAATCTAATTGGGGCGTAGAGGTAAAAGACGGCTCCTAAAATGGCTGGTAATTGACTTTTTTCTTTTAACCATTTATATAGAAAAAGGTACATACCAATGGCCGATAATGGAAGAGAGATTAACATTACTGACTTGACACTATCAACGTAACTTAACCCAAGCCGATGGAACACATCGCCAATATAGGCAGGAAGTGGGTAATTGAAGATGAATACTGGATAACCAAAACCGTTGTTTAGATCTGCATCCCAACGGGGAGGAAACTGACCTTCTTTGATTAACTTACTCATGGATATCTGCCGAACCACGTGATGGGTTAGATCATGACTGGTGTACCCACCCTTAAAAACTAAATTTTTGAATGCTGGAATACTGACCAACAATAAGAAAGAAATGGATATTACCGCTTTTTTCATTTTTTGTTTCGATAAAGCTCCCAGAGTTTCATGTAAGAAAAGGCATGGTGAAAACCGGAATATAGAGAGAAAACAAAACCTGGGAAACCGTCTAAAAAACCTCTGTGACGGATATATAAAGAAAGAAAGGTTTTGGTGGGCTTGTAAAATAGATAGTTTAAGGTGTTGATAATGGTAATTTTGATTTTCTTGTTATAGAGGAGCTTGGCCTCTAGATCTGAATAGCGATTTTCGCGCTCTAGATATCTTTCAAACCTGGGAGTAGCTAAGTGGTCTAGGTCTGAACTCAACCAACCGACTGTACCGTTGACCTTCATTTGTTCATGAACGCTTATGGCCGGCAAAATGGCTTTACCGTTTTGAAAGAGTCTAATTACCGGGTCTGGGTACTGACCAGTATGTTTTAGATATTTACCTAGAAATAGATTTTTTCTGGGCAACCAGTAGGCCGCGACGGGTTGTGATAATTTTTTAGGCTTGGGAAAGATCAATAAAGCGCGCTTAAGGGGAGATAGCCAAGAGTCTACCCCAAAATATTTTCCATTCAGTAATCCGCTTATTTCGTTTTTCATTTTTGGGGTAAGCCGCTCGTCGGCGTCTAGTTGCAAAACCCAATCCCCTGTTGCTTTTTTTATTGCTTTGTTTTTGGTTATATGAAATATAGGTTCGTGTTTAACCTTAAAAACTTTGGCGTCTAAGTTTTTTGCTAGTTGCCTGGTTTTATCGGTTGAAGATTCGTCGACCACGATTATCTCGTGGGCTAGATTTTGAACTGATTTTAGGCAATTAGTTATGTTTTCTTCTTCGTTAAAGGTGGCTAAAACTACCGAAAGGGTCTGCTTATTGATTAGTTTCATGTATGTTGATATTATTATACTAATGAATGATACACTAAGAAATTTGCGATTTTGGCTAGTTGTCTTAACTTTCATTATTTTAGCAATATTTAAACTTCATGGATATGATCGTATGCCACAGACTTCTCACGCAGAAGAGCTTTTGTATGGATGGTCAGGAATTCATTTGATTGAGACTGGAGTACCAGTGTCTTGGTCTACGCTAGATTACCCTAAAGAGAATATAGTATTTGACGGAATTGTTGGAGACCCCTCAAATGTTTATTTACCAGCTACACTTTATAAACCCTGGTTAGACGAACCGCCTCTGTACTCTTTACTTTCTGGTGGAGTGGCTCACTTATATGGAGATGATCGGTGGGATGTTTTGCCAGTATCTCATACCAGAATTCCCTCTGTATTAGCTTCACTTGTTACAACAATCTTGATATTTTTTGTTGGAAATTCTTTTTTTGGATATGGTACTGGTCTATTAGCTATGATTATTTATGGTCTTTCACCGATTATGGTATTTGGAAGCAGATTGTCTGTACCAGAAAATATTATTGCCATGGCAGTAATGATTGGATTGTTGTTAGCTAAGAAGTATAAAAAGAAGCCCGAAACAGGAATTGCGGTAATTTTTGGCGTGATAACGGTAATACTTGGATTGATGAAACCAACGGGGTTTTTCTTTGCCCCATTGGCAATGTTCTTAGTCGCCCAAAAGAAGCGTTGGAAAGATTTCTGGTTAATTGGCGGTTTAATGTTTGTGGGAATATTATTATTTCTGGCCTATGGATATTGGTTGGATTGGGATATGTTTCTTGAGATAGTTAGAATACAAGGAGGAAGGTTCGCTGGATGGAGTGGTTTGGGGCATATATTTACTTCGCCTGCATTTGATATTTTTCTAATGTTTGACGGTTGGTACATTTTTTGCATGATTAGTGCGTTGTTCTGGGGTATAAAAGGCAAGGGCAAGATTGGATTAAAATTAATTAATCTATTTTTCTTTTATTGGCTAATGGTGACTTTATTGTCTGGAACTGAAGGAGATTTGTTGCCTTGGTATCGATATCCTCTATTCCCTTTATTAGCAGTATATGGAGCCTTGGGGTTAAAGTGGATATATAAGAATATTAATTTACTGGGTCTGACCTTGGTCATTGGAATGCTATTGAGTTCTAGATATTACTTACACAATGCTTTTAGACCAACTACACCTACAATTGTATATCGGTTAAGTTTCTGCTTGGGTCTTTTACCTTTACTGCTAAACAAAATCTGGCCGAAGAAATTGTTTATTAAAATTTCTAGAGGAGTAGTAATTGTGGTGGTTGCACTAGGACTTTTCTTTAATGCTAAGTATATCTATTCTGTTTTTGAGATAAGATGCGAAAGCATTGAGTGTCCGTTTGGACCGTCGACTAAATTGTCCGAAGTTTATATGCCAGTTTTTTGGCGATGGTTTGTAATGAAAGATCCTACTGGTATGCTGGATGAAAATAGACCTTGGTTTTAAAGGTATTCTATGGTAGTTGTACGGTGGTTTCGTAGAACTTGAAGGCAGGCTCGCCATTGGGGAACGGGACTTGGTAAATTGGCTCTTCGTTACCCGCACCTTCTTCTGTGGTAATTACTAGTGCGTTTTTTTGCTGGCTGTCTTGCTCCCAATTAATTTCTTTGAATTGGTATTTACCAAAAGCGTTGACAGTAGAGAAGCCGAATTTATCTCTGGGTACCAATTTGATTTCATTTTGGAATTTGTCTGGTGGATATTGCAGGAAAAATGCCATGATTATGTAGGGTTGGTCGTAGCGGTTGGAGATAATAATGGAGTCGTACTTGTCACCATTTTCTTTTACATAATCTGCAACTTGATCAAAACCATACTGCCAAGCAAAGCCAAGTTCTTGGGGATAGTGGACGTAGTATTGGTGGAGGTAACGGGCTGTGCTGAAAGATAATAAGGTTACAAATATGCCTGCCAATGCCAAGTTCCACCCCGCCCGATGGCGGGGAGAAATCTTTAGGAAGTTGGCGATTCCGAGGGCGGTGATGATGGTAAGAGGAATTACCATGTTTTGAGAACGGAGGGCGTGGGGTGATTGAAATGTAAGCGCGGCTGCTAGTGGAGCTACTAGAAACCAAAATAGAACAACTTTTTTACCCCTAGTGTTTGTTTTGAGTAAATTAAGTATTCCTAATAGATAAAATGGCGCTAATATTAGATATGATTGCCCTACCTCTGGAACCTTGCTTCTAGCGATTTCATCGCCAGTAACAAACAAAAATCTGGGTGAATAATGTGAAAGATAGTTTGAAAGGAAACGTCTTGAGTAAGTTAAGTACTTGTTGTGGATAAGTCTGGTTTGAATTGAGTTGGGATTTGGTGATTGCCTACGCCTTTCTAGTGCTTCCCATAGTGGGCCTTGATCTGAGAATACCGAAACCCCAGAGAAACGAGAGGTGCCCGTTGGGCTTAGCATTTGTTTGGCTAAAGGTAATAACAAGATGATACCTAGAAACAATGATAAAACAAGATGTTTACCAAATTGGTGACGCGATCGCGTGAGTAGTTTGGTAATGGGTTTGTGGAAAATAACAACAAGAAATAGGAATAGTAGTGGAGTGATTATTCTCATGGAGTGGTAAGAATAAAGAGAAAAAACAAATGAAAAAGAGGAGAGATAAAAATATTTGGGAGTGTTTAGTGATTTAAAGAATGCCCAGATGCCCAGCAAAAGGAAAAACGTGGCTGAGTTTGCTTCCCAACCGCCACGGGAGAAGTGGAGGTGCCAAGGGGAGGTGGCAAGGATAAGGGCGGATAACAGACCAATGTTTTTGTTAAACAGCTTAGTAGTAAGAAGATATATTAGATAAACGGAGGCGATGCCTAGGAGAGCGGAAGGAAGACGAACTGCCCAAATATTTAACCCCATGACTTTTACAAACGGGAGTACAAGATAGAAGTAAAGGGGTGGTTTGTAATCGTCGAAAGATCTAAACACCAAGGGCCAGGAAGCCCCGTGTTCATCTTTACCTGTTTCTAATAGTGAGTAAGCGTTGTAGCCTATGGCTGCTTCGTCGGCGTTAAGACCGGCTGGGAATTTGTCTAAAGCATATAAACGCAAGGCTGCTGAAAGAAAGAGAACTAGCAGGATGAGTATGTTTTGTTTTTTCATGGTTACTTAGTAATTGTAATTGTTTCTGGGTAGAATAAGACCTACATTACCACTTGAGATATTAATGCTGTCGATAGATAAGCTTAAAGGGGAGACAATGGTAAAAACAGGATATTCTAATATGTCTTTTTTAGGTATTCTGTTATAGTATTTAAACAAATAAGGGTAGCCGAAGTCCCAACCAGGAAGGGTAATATAAGAAACAAAGAAATCATTGTTTGGCATTCTGTCTAAAATTGCTTTGACAATAAAATCTTCGTGAGCTAGGTTGGTGTGGCTAGGATAGTTCCAACGTTTAACAAGTTTATTTATATTATAAAAGCTAATGTTTACCAATAAAATAATTGCTAGTAATTTGACGGGTTTTGAATAATTGAATAAGATACCGATTGCCCCACCAAGATAAAGATAGAATAGTGTGTGTATAGCGCCAATATAATATTCTGGTACGTGGGCGGGGTAGACTAAATAGTAAAGCAGAAAAATTATTATTGTGCCGGGTAACATAACTAAATGGAAGTTACGTTCTATGGCTGGAGATAGCTTGAAAAAAAGAATTGATAATAGAACTAGAGAAATTAAAACTAGAATTAAACCTGAAGCGTTTATGCCCAAGACGTATTCTAAAGAGGCGGTAATTACTCTTTGATACATATCTAAACGATTAAGATTAAGAATTGATTTTGAGGAATCATGGGTAAACAGATCAATTACTACCTTTGTCATAGCAAATTTTCTTATGTATTCAAATACAAGTAGAGGAAGTATTGGTAGAATGAAAAGACCCAAGCTGATGAGAGTTGTTTTAAGCGGAGGTAAAATTCTTTTAATTAGGATAATAAAGATAAAAACAAAGTACATGGGGAATAGAATTGGATGAAAACTGGTAAGTAAACCAAAGATAAGGGCTAGAAGAGGAAATATCTTTAGATTACCCTTCCAGTATTGGAAAAGGCACCAAAAGATAATGATAACCGCAAGCTCACTGCTGAAAGCTGGTGTTGTAGCCCAGTCTGTTTCTATGGCTGAAAAACTGACTGCCCTAAGGAAAGCTGTGACCAAACCTGCTTTGTAGCCAAAAAAACTTTTGACAACAAAATAATAGACTGCAATGATGATTAAACCTAAAACAACAGAACCAATGGCTCCACCAATGGGGTGGAGGTTGGTGAGCATATAGAAAGGGGTAAGAAAGTAAAAGTACCACGGACCTATAAACAAACCCTGGAGCGATAGACCTTGCCCAACCATACGAATGGGGAAGTCTTTAACAACGGAGTAGGCAAAATTGGCGGCGTATTCTTGATCGAAACCAAATGGAGCCATTTCGCTTAGCTTGTATAAGCGCAACCCGGCCGCGAGTAAGAGAATGAATAAAATAGATAGTTGAGGTTTCAGATTCTGGACAAGCCAGAATGACAAAGTTTGTTTTTTCATTCTTTTGTTTTAACTAATCTAAATACGGGTTCGCTGTTGAGTATTTTAATTTCACTGAAATGCTGAACACGTTCATCGCTTGGGTCAAAATCATCTTTAATATTACCAATGGAGCCTACAAACCAGGTGTTGGGCCGACTAAAAATATCTCCGTTGCCAAACTGATGAAATTCTATTTTATCACCTACCCTATCTACTTTACCCACGTCTACACCTTGATCTATGTATGAGTTAATGGCTTGATAGGTAGCAGGGTCAAATTGATTATAAAATAAATAGTAGATGTAGGGCTGACCATAGACATCTGTAAAAACAATTTTATCCGCTTCTTCTGTTAAGTTAATTTGTTCAAAGGCTTGCTTGTAGCCATAGTTGAATTGTGGAGCTAAATCTTCAAATGAGTGGTTAAAGTAAATATTTAAGGTGAGAATTGAGTTTAAAACGATGAATGCAAGTATGGGGAGAAGAATAATTTTATTGATTTTTTTGAATAAATAATCTAAACCCAGAGCGGTAATAATACTTAAGGGTACAACCATAAACAAAGCCCTAAAGGTGGAAAACTCCGCCAAAGTTAACGAGGCGGGTATGGGGCTTAAAAACAGAAGTAAAAAGATTAAGGTTTTTGATTTTTTATTTTTTAATTTAACTAGAGCTGTGAAACCTAAAAGTAATAGGAAGGCGTCGGTAATATAAAGCATGCCTTGTTTGGGTAGATTACCTCTGTCTGTTATTACGCTTCCTTGATAAAACAAAACTTCTGGAGAGAAGTGATATAAGTACCTTGAGCCAATCATTTTGAAAGTTAGTTGGGCTTGATTGTGGAAAAGTTTGTTGCCTTGAAGTTCTGGTTTGTAACCAAAGATACTTAGGCGGGTTAAGCGATTGCCTGCGGGGCCTGTTAGGTTTTGAAATAATAGAATGGAGAGCAAGAGGCCTGTGAGAACAAGAATAACGCGATTGATTTTGGGAGCCAGCCAGTTGGGTAATGTTTTTTTTAATTGCGGGAAGTAGATGGTAAATAAACTTAAAAAAATTAAAGGGGTGAGCATTTTGGCGCCTTGGTATATAAGTATGGAAGATGCTGATAGTAGAACCCAGGGAACAAAATATTTGATGTTGTTAAGGCTTTTTATGAAAAAATAGACGGCAAAAAGAAGAAAGGTGACATAGACATTGACTTCCCATGCTCCACGGGAGAAGTGGATGTGCCAAGGGCAGATGGCGAGGATGAGGGCGGCAAGGAGGCCAAATTTGTTTGAGGTTCGTAACCTTAAACTGTTGGCGAGGAGGTAGATGCCGAGGATGGCTAGGGTGCCAGCGATGACCGAAGGTAGGCGGACGGCAACTTCTGTAAGACCTAAAATTGCAACAAATGGAACCGTTAGATAGATATAGAGACCAGGCTTGTAGTCACCAAATGATTTGAAGGTTAATGGCATAAAGATGCCGTGCTCGTCTTTAGCGGTTTTAAATATTGAGTAAGCGTTGTAACCTATACCGGCCTCGTCCCAGGTTAGGCCAGGTGGTAGACTAGAAAGTTTATAGGAGCGAAGAAAAAAACCTAGAACTAAAATGAAAATCAAGAATATATTGTGTTTTAGATTCTGGACAGGCCAGAATGACAAACTATGTTTTTTCATTTAGGTATGGCAATTATAAAGGCTGGAGAGCCGTCTAGGAAGTTGATGGTTTTTAGGATGGTTACGTTTTGAGGTAGGCTTTGGGGAGAAACTATTAATAAACTATTTTTGAAACTTACTTCTCCCCCACTTTCAAGAGGCATGGTGTCTTCTATTATTTTTGGAATTTCCCAGTCGTTAACAAAATAGATATTATTTATTTTATCTGTCCAAAACCAATCTGACTGTTCAAAGCGGAGATTGTTACCACCTGGTTGAATGACTAGTGGATTTAGTTTGGTGAAAAAAGCGTAGAAAATGTGCGGTTCGCCGTAGTGTTTGGTAAAAATTACGTTATTATAGTTTTGACTATTTTTTTCTACGTACTCGATTGCCTGTTGATAGCCGTACTGCCAAGACCAAGAGTAGGTTTTAGGGTAAGTAGAGTGATAAGAATTTAGATAACGAATGTAACCTACTAAACAGCTAAAAATTATTGAAACCAAGACCGCCTTTTGCGCCCAGCGATGTTTTTTAAATAAATCAATAATCCAGTAGGTACCAAGGCTAGCAAAAATTATTATTACTGGAATCAAAGGGTTGGGACGCAGTGCTTGGGGAGGATCGGCCGTAAGAGCGGCGGCTACGGGGGAAAGAAGAAGCCAGGAGAAGAGGAAGATTCTGGACAAGCCAGAATGACGGGGGCTGAGTAATAACCACACTCCGCCGATTAGGGCTAAGATGGTAACTGGTAATGTAAATAAATTTTTGCCTGGGATGGAAAATTGATACTGAGCACCTTGGGACTGATAGATAAACTTGGGGGAAAAATAGGATAAATAGTAGTTGGTAACTTTAGTTACAAAATAAAGCGGACGGTTGTAACGAAGTTTAGCAAGTACTGGTGGTAAGGGGCTATTTGAACGGGCTTGGCCAAGTTGATAAACGGCCGAGTCTGAAAGTATGGCTAATTTGGAGTAACGGGCGGTGCCAACACCAGAGAAGACTTGGTAGACAACCATTGATAAGGAAAGTCCGAGAATGGCTATGGGAATTAAATAGGTGGCTTTTAGCCTTATCTTAGGCCTATATATATAGAAGAAAGCAAGAAGTAAGAGGGGGACGAAGACACGGGCGACGTTGTAGGTGTGAAGAGACAGTCCTAGTAAAATGGATGAGAGTAAATAAAATTTTGGATTCTCTAAAGCTTTTAGTAGCGCCCAAAAGCCAAAGATGATTAAGGTTAGGGCTAGGTTGGCTTCTAGAGCTGGTCTGCTGATGAAATAATGCCAGGGAGAGATAGCTAAGAGAAGAGCGGCAAGGAGACCTATTTTTTTATTGTTTAGTAGCTGAACAACAAGAAGATAGATGGCGGGGATGGCTAGGGTGCCGGCTAGGACGGAGACTAAACGAACGGCGATTGGAGTAAGACCTAAAAAATAAACGGGGATGGCAGTTAGATAGATATATACAGGTAGTTTGTAGTCTCCAAAAGCTTTGAAGATTAAGGGGAACCTGGCTCCCCACTCGTCGGCGCCGGTTTTTAGGATTGAGTAGGCATTGTAGCCGTGGCTGACTTCGTCCCAATTTAAAGACGGAGGATTGGTTTGAATTTGATAAAATCTTTGACCGAAGGCAAAAAAAGTAATTAAGGCCAAAATTAACCAGGATTTTTTTAGCATGCAAGTTTATTGTACTACGAGACTATAGACGGGCTTTGATGAAGCCAGCTTTGATGGCTAGTTCTTCTGTGCAAAACCAGCGGTCTTCTTTGTCGAATCTGATTACGGTGTTTTTCCAATAGCGAGATTGGGGCAGAATATATCGTCGTTGACCTCTTTTATCTACATTCCCTTTAACAAGACAGCCTTTTTGGGGATCTGGAGCACAGGCTGACCAAAGACCTTTGATATTATCGTGACCATCTTCGGCGGCTTTGGTTAAAATGTCTTGATATTTTAGGTTAACGGTATCTATTTGGAACTCACCCACCCCGTCCTTGAGTAGTTTCTTATTTATGAAGGTGCCGTCTTTTAGAAATACGTAGGCTAAAGTACGACCAAAACGGTCCATGTTGTTGATATCGGTTTCTATTTTTACCTTTTGATCTAGCAGAAGGTCTGTGGATATTTTGGTTGACTGTTCTCTGAAACACTCTCCTTCTTCTGGAGTATCGACGTTTAAGAGTCTAATTCGTCGACCGTCTTCTGTTTCAAAATTGTCTCCGTCGATCATTCTTACTACTTTAAAGTATTGCGGTGTTTTAATTTGAAGACCGATTAGGGTAATAATGGCGGTGGCCAAGATAGCCAATAGGCTTTTTCTTTTTAGGTTTGATGTTGATTTTTTAGCCATTTGACATTAAGTTTAGCAAAAATGATAAGCTTAAATATATGGCGACTGAGAATAGAGAGGTAGTGATGAGGTTTTATCAAGGTGGAACGGTGATATGGGTGGGTGTTAAAAAGGGAGATGTGGTTAAGAAAGGTCAGGTACTGGCCAAGCTAGATGACAAACTTGCCAAAATTGATTTGGAGATTGATTTGGCAAACTACAGGCGAACCAGAGCTGAGTTTGAGGAGGTGGCTAGAAAATTACCAAACCCTGGAAACGAGGAAGAAAAGGGAATAAAGGAGATTGCCCAAGCAAAATTGGATGTGGCGGTGAAAAAGGTGGAAAGACAAAAATACGAGATGGAGAAGTTGGCTTTGATAAGCCCGGTTGATGGGGAGATTGTTGATGACAGTGAGCTAGTGGCGGGAATGAATGTTACGCCGTCGGGTTTCCCGATTGTTATTAAGACTACTTAGGGGTAACTAAATAAAATAAAGGGTTGCCAAATACGTCATTTGAGTGCTCTAAGACTTTTAGTCCACTTGGAGGTTCTTTTGACCAGTCCCAGGCACCATCAACCTCTTCTAGTTGAACAGCAAGGTAGATGTCGCCAGGTTGAAGAAACCCAAGTAAATTGTCAAGTTTTTTAGATTTACCAAAGTAGTATTTGTCGGCGAACCTGAAGCCGTCGAAGTCATTTATTATGTTTTCTTGAGAAATGTTGGTGTTGAAATTTTGCTGGAATTTTTTTGGTGGGTATTTAGCGAAGAAGGCAAATTTTATTAATGAGGGCTCGTAGGTGTTGTTTATAAAAATTCTGTTGGCTGAGTCTAGGTAGGGTATGGTTTTTTGGAATATTTCTTTGTAACCATGTTGCCAGTGACGGGCGGACTCGAATTTGTAATGGGCGGAGTAGCGATGCCAATAGGCGGTAATGTTTACTGTCGTTGCAATTACAAAGATTCCCATGAACAGATTCCACTTCGGAAGAGAAATTTTCAGCCATACAAACACTTGGTGGATGCCCAGGGCGGAAATAATTATTAGTGGTGGGAGCGTGAGAATTAGTCTAGTGGCGTGCATGGCCCCGTCTGATGTAAGAGCAGAAGGAATGGGAGATAGTAAAAGCCAGGCTAAAATTAATTTATTCTCCTTGTTGTTAATTTTTTTTATTAAATGGACAAACCCAAGGACTAAAAATGGGGCGGTGACCCAAAGGAGTTCGCCAAACCTGCCCACCGAGTGGCGAAAGTTGGGGTCACCTGAGATAAATAGAAATTGAGGTGAAAAAGCAGACAAGTAATTTGAACCAATTTTGCCAGCGTAAGAGATGGCTTTATTGTGAAAGAGTTTTTCAGTAAAAGCGTTTTGATCTACCCAAGGTGAAGTACGTTGATTGACTATGTCATAAATTATTTCGTTGTCTGAAAAGACACTGATTAAACTAAACCGGCCAGCGGCTTGACCTAAAGTGAGGTGATAGGCAATAGGCAAAAATAAGATGAAATATAGTCCAAATAAAGTGAACGATCGTTTAAGTAAGTTGGTGAGAGGTGGGCGGTAAATGAGGAATAAGGAGAGGGCAAGTAATGGAGTGAAGAGGCTGGCAGTGGAGTAGGTATAAAAAGTAAGGATGAAACTTATAATTGATAGTGGGTAACGTTTTTTAATAAAAAATAAGGTGCCGGATAGGAGCAGGGTGAGAAGAAGGGTGGATTCGAAGGCGACTCTGGAGTAGTGGATGTGCCAAGGAGTGAGTGAAAGAATGAGGGCAGAGATTAACCCCAAAGATTTGTTTTTGAATAATTTATTTGCCAGTAGGTAAACAAGATAAATATTAAGAACGCCCAACAGGGTAGTTGGTAGACGTACGGCAAAAGGTGTTGGTCCCAAGATACCAACAAACGGAGCGGTGATGTACATTAACAACGGGGCGCGCCACTCTGAAAGACTTTGAATGTAAGTGGGTAACAAATTCCCCATGTAGTCGCGACCGGTAGTGATTAAGGACCAAGCGTGATAACCAACGTCGATTTCGTCACCGAATAGGGAGATAGGAAGGGTACTAAGTTTATATAAGCGCAGAAAAATAGCAACAAGTAGGATTGTTACCAAACCCCATGATTTTATTAACTTCATAAACTATTGCATCACTGTTGGTAAAAACGACTGATAGGTATTTTTGGTCTGGGTCAAGAGGAAAATCAAGTTCATTTTGGTGAGCATAGATATAGTCTATATTATTATCTTTTAGATAATTTGCGTTCCATTCTGTGTCTGACGCTTTAAAGAATTGTTTGCCGTTTACTATTTTGTCTTTTACGTCATAACCGGTAATTTGAAGTTGCTCTTGTGCACTAAATAGAACTTTTCTATCGGTGTAGGCAGTTACATAAGGGGTGCTGTACCAAGCATATATTGGCATTGGTTGTTGGGTGTATTGGTAGTGAGCGTTTCCGTCAAATGGCCTGGTTAAAACAAGACTGTCTTGAGGAGTATTGTCTTTTATCCATGACAAGGCTTCTATTTCTGCATTACTTACTTTGGCAAGTGGGTTGTGGCCGGGACCATAGAAGTCAAACAGACTACCAATGGCGGTGGGAATAGTGAAAGCCATAACACCAATAACAATAGCGGTTTTTAGTGTTTTATTTTTTGTTGCCTTAAGCCATTTAGCCATAGTAACACCTGCGTATATACCCAATAAGTGCAGATATATTTGCATGAACTGAATTAGATTGAAAGTTATACCAGCCTGTACAAAAAAGAGGATGAAGACAACTGAACCAATACCAGCTGAGATAAGCATGAGATCAAGGGTTTTATTTTTTTGTTTGAATAAATTTTTTATGGCGGTAAACAGGCCGATTAGACGCATACCTGAGTTGCCAACAATAAAGAGAAGTATTGCGGAGCCTTCTAGTTGAATTATTCTTAACCAGGCCTTAAAGGTCCCTAGTGATAAGTAATGTTGGCGACGTAGCTCCCAGTCTACGTTATCTAACTTAACAACCATCATGGTTCTGGTAAACCAAAGAGGCTCAAAAATTAGAAAAGACTCTGCGGTTGGAGAAATAATTTTTAAGAGAAGAAGGTTGCTGACTCCAAGGAGCAGTGAAAGTTTAAGTAATTGTGAATTTTTGTAGCGAAAATAATAATATAAACCAACGACACCGACCGAACCAACTAGAACCAAACCTGAAGATACCTTAACAATAGCCAGACCAAATCCTAGAAGAAAGATTAGTTTTAACCAGAAAGTTGTTCGTTTCTTTTCTTTTAGATAGACCGAGATGACGGCGTATATGGTTGTAAGCCAAATTAAACCCATGGTGTGGGGGGGGTTGCCTAAAATTGTGTGACCTTGTGACGCCCAAAAAGTTGATTCACCACTTAGGAAAAAATTTCCCCGAGCAATTGCATACAAATAGCCAAAACTGCCAGCAAAAAAGGTAAAAACCATTGCCCAGTAACCTGAAACCTTGCCCCAGTTAATTTCTGCGAGTGCAAATACTGAAAGCCCTAAGAGGAAGGTTAGTAAAACAGGAAAGAACCTGAAGTACAGGTCGAAAGGACTAAAGAAGGAGAATATTCTGTAAAACTCACCAAAGAAGATATCGCTGCCAAAGTGATAGTTTTTAAGTAACTCGTTTGGCAGTAATGGGTTTTGAATAGGAAACTGATGACGAACGGATTGCATAACGGTTACGTGCCATAAACCATCGTGCCCTTGAGAACTCCAATAAAGATCGCCTGTGGGGTAGTTTAGACCGCTGGGGAAATTAATAAAGCCTAAAACAATAATACCTAGAAGGAGAATGAGAACGAAAATTTTGTCTTTAAATAGATGAACAAAATTACTAAGAAGCTTTTTACCAGACTGACGGAAAGAAAGAATTGAAAATATGATTGTTACTGGAAGAGTAAGAAACCTTAAGTTTAGCAAAGCAAAAATGACTGCCAAAATCACAAAAACTGTTACACCCACGATGAAAGAAAGTAGTATTTGAAAATTTGTTGATAATTTTTCAATTTTTCTCCCCAAGAAGAAACTACCGGGAAAATATAAACAGATGACTGAAAGAATGAGAAAAATGAACAATAAAAGGATTTGGGGGAATATAGTTGAAATCACCTGTCTTCCGCAATGGGACACCCTTGAAGTTTAGAAGTTAGGCACGATTGTGGATAACGTCATAGAGTAGTTTTTGTTCTTCATCCATCTTAAGTAGAGTTTTTGTTTTGACCTCTTCTC
>Ga0180009_10003906_pt1 | contig 16738 bp, 10 predicted proteins | sample OS_PC_MetaG_FD_123537 | JGI IMG/M metagenome (GOLD analysis project Ga0180009, IMG submission 123537) | Groundwater microbial communities from the Aspo Hard Rock Laboratory (HRL) deep subsurface site, Sweden - OS_PC_MetaG | ecosystem: Environmental > Aquatic > Deep subsurface > Groundwater...
GACTGGATTCCGGTTTCCACCGGAATGACAGCCCCTGCGGGGCTGTTCTCAAGAGTGCCAAGTGCCAGAGGTCGTTTCTTCATACTGCAGCACGTAGCGCTGTCATGCCGATGAAAGTCGGTATCCAGATCATCTGCATCTGTGAAGGACTGGATTCCGGTTTCCACCGGAATGACAGCCCCTGCGGGGCTGTTCTCAAGAGTGCCAAGTGCCACAGGTCGTTTCTTCATACTGCAGCGCGCAACGCTGTCATGCCGACGAAAGTCGGTATCCAGAAGGACTCCCTCGGAGCAAGACTGGATTCCGATTTTCATCGGTATGACAAATTCGAGGACAGTTTGAAATGACATCTCAGCTTTCTCCACAGATTTCAGGATACAAATCCCTCCACTCTGGGTTCATCTTCTCTATGAGCTCCAACTTCCACTGTCTCTTCCATTCTTTGATGCGCTTCTCCCTCAGAATCGCCTGCTGGATGTCTTCATGCACTTCGTAAAAGACCAGCTTGTCGATACCATACTTACTGGTGAACAAAGAACCCATCTTCTGCTTGTGCTCATATACACGCTTTATGAGATCGCCCGTGACTCCAGTATAGAGAGTTCCGTTTCTCTTATTGGCCATGATATAGACATAATACTGCGCCATTTCCCATCACTGGATTCCGATTTGCATCGGAATGACAGTCCCTGTCGGACTGTCCAAAACTCCATCACACATCCAGATTCCTGACATACCGGGCGTTCTCCTGGATAAACTGCCGGCGTGGTTCGACAGCATCCCCCATCAGCGTGGTGAACACCTCGTCAGCCTCCGCAGCCACACCAATCGTCACCTTCAGCAATGTCCGCGTCTCCGGGTCCATCGTCGTCTTCCAGAGCTGGTCGGCATTCATCTCACCGAGACCTTTGTATCGCTGCAGATGTACTCCCTGACGCCCCACCCGCTCGAGCACCCGATCGCGCTCCTCATCGCTGTAAGCATACGTCTCCTGCTTTCCCTTCTTGACCAGATACAACGGCGGCTGAGCGACATAAACATGACCATGACGAACAAGGTCGGTCATGTACCTGAACAGAAACGTCAGTATGAGCGTGCGAATATGCGAACCATCAACATCGGCGTCGGTCATGATGATGACCTTGCCGTAGCGCAGCTTCTCAAGATCGAACTCCTCACCACCGATGCCGGTGCCGAGCGCGCTGATCATAGTCCGAATCTCGACGTTGGATAGTATCTTATCGAGCCGCGCTTTCTCCACATTGAGAATCTTGCCGCGCAACGGAAGAATAGCCTGGAACCTGCGGTCCCTGCCCTGTTTGGCAGTGCCACCCGCTGAATCACCCTCTACAAGATATATCTCGGTGAGTTCGGGATCGCGCAGCGAACAATCCGCAAGCTTGCCCGGCAATGACCCCGATTCAAGAGCGGTCTTTCTGCGAGCGAGCTCTTTTGCCTTACGTGCGGCATTACGAGCCGAGGCTGCGCTTGACCCCTTGTCGATGATCCTTTTCGCCACCGGCGAATTCTCGTCGAGAAAATACGCTAGTTCCTCGCCGACCACCTGCTCGACTAATCCTTTTATTTCGGAATTGCCGAGCTTGGTCTTCGTCTGCCCTTCAAACTGTGGCTCGGGCACCTTGATCGAAATAACGGCAGTCAGTCCCTCCCTGACATCTTCACCTTGAAGGCCACCATTGCTGTTCTTTCCATTCTTGAGCAGGTTGTTCTTTGCGGCGTAGTTGTTTATGGTGCGCGTGAAAGCCGTCTTAAATCCAATCAGATGAGTTCCACCCTCGATCGTGTTGATGTTGTTTACATACGAGAAAATATTCTCGACATAGGAATCATTATGCTGCAGGGCGAACTCCATCTCTACACCTTCGCGAGAGGCAGAGAAAAATATCGGCTTTTTGTATAGAGGCGTTTTGTTCTGATTGAGCCACTCGACAAATGTCGTAATCCCTCCCTTGGCGAAGAAGAACTCCGATTTGTCCTTCGCGGCATCTGTGATCTGAATCTTGAGTCCCTTATTCAGGAATGCCAGTTCGCGCATTCGCGCTGCAAGCACGTCATACTTGAACACTATCTGGGGGAATATCTTGCTATCAGGCATAAATGTCGTCTTGGTGCCTGTCTGCTTGCGCTGACCTATTTTACGAAGGTCCTTCTCTGGCTTACCTCTGTTGTATTTCTGATAATAGACATTGCCATCGCGGCATATTTCAACCTCGCACCACTCGGAAAGGGCGTTGACCACCGACACTCCAACTCCGTGAAGACCGCCGGAGACTTTGTAGGACGCATGATCGAACTTGCCACCGGCATGAAGCTTGGTCATCACCACTTCGAGTGCGGGCCTCTTCTCAGTCGGATGTTCATCAACTGGAATCCCGCGGCCATTATCCTCAACCGTTACACTGCCATCCGTATTGATCGTCACTCCAATCGAATCGCAGAAATCAGCGAGAGCCTCGTCGACCGAGTTATCGACAACTTCATACACAAGATGGTGCAGCCCTCTGGTACCGGTATCTCCGATATACATCGCCGGGCGCTTGCGCACAGCGTCGAGCCCCTTTAGAACCGTAATCGCTTTGGCATCATAACTGCCGCTCACGCCATTATTCTTGATGGCATCAGTGTTGCTCATATCTTGATCCTCGGTTGATTAGACGTTACACAGCCCGTGTCGTCACGCTAACGAAATCGAATGTCAGTGATGATCTTTTCGCCGAGTCGCTCATTCAGTTTCCGGATTATTTCCCATTTCATCATCACAAGTTCCTGTCGCCAGACAGAGTCCCTGACAATGACTTTCAATAATCCATTCTCAACACCTGCAACTTGCGTCACCCGATCAATGTCATCTCCAACTATCTCAGCCCAGACATGCGCGGCGCCAGCCTCTCTGACACGCTTATCGATCTTAAGAGACTTGAACAGACCACCTAAAGCGTCCTTGATTTTGACCGGCTTGGTCATGGGCAAAGTTCCCCTAACCCCTTATCATAACGGAAATTAAATCGATTTGCAAGTGATTTTTGAGGTTTTTGCAACTGCAAGAAGCTATCATTTAATGAGTTACATTTGCGACTTGTGTTTGTTGACACGTCCTTCGATAATGCTGAGTGAATTCTCAAATGCATCTAAGTCCCTCACCTCCTCTAACTTAGAAGTGGTAACCAACACCTGAGACAGGCCGGGAAGCAGCAAAGATAGGGAATCGAGACGGTTCCGATCCAGATCGGAGTAGATCTCATCTAAGAGGAGAATCGGCGTCTCGCCGCAAAGAGCCTTGATATGTTCGAAGACAGCGAGTTTGATCGCCAACACCGCAGTCTTAACCTGTCCTCGTGAGGCAAAGCTCCTGCAGTCGACATCGGACAGCAGGAACTGTAGATCATCGCGATGAGGACCGTACATCGACTGTTTCATAACGAGCTCCCTGCGACGTCTTGATGCCAGCTTCTCCTTGAATGCCGCCTCGGTCTGTTCTTCGAGACGCGGTGATGCAGTGTACTTTATGTCAAACCTGGAGTCTGTGTTTACAAGCTTGCTGTGGAAGTCTCCCGCGAGCTCGGAGACCCTTTGAATGAACCGTGCTCGCGCACGATGGATCGCCAGACCAAACTCGATCAGCCTCTCATCCCACACACCCAGCAACTCGTCTCCGTCGACCGCACCGAGCGAATCGTAGGCCTCTCCAAGTTCTCGCAGCAACGCATTTCTCTGAGCCAGAACCTTTCGATATTCCCACAGAAGCGAAATGTATCCACGATCAAGCTGGGCTATCGATATATCGAGGAAGCGCCTCCTGACTGTAGGTGGTCCGTACACCAGCTCCACATCATCAGGTCCGAACGAGACTACCTTCAGGTATTCGTAAAGGGTCGACAGTTTGGTCTCAGGCACATCATTGATCTTGATACGTTTCTTCTCGCGCGGCTTATATGCGATTTCAATCTTCAGAGGACTGTCGTTGAGAGAACCTTCTCCCACCAACCTGAAGAACTCCGATTTATCTCTCAGGAGAACATCATCTGTGGCACCACGAAATGACTTCGCCGTACAGAGGTAGAATATGCCTTCCAGAAGGTTGGATTTCCCGGAGCCGTTAGGTCCAAACAGGAGGTTTGCACCTGGAGAGAGCTCAACTGTCTCTGAGTCAAAATTCCTGAACCCGGACATACTTAGCCGTTCGATATGCATGGTAGAATATATATAGCTAAGGGTTAATCACAAACACTGAATGAAACGAATACGATATCATCGCGAGTTACGAGGTGACTTGGTGATCTCTTAGTTGACGCGGTTACAGGTGGCTTGTTTCTATCTTTAGACGCAAAGCAACACGCAGAGCCATGGCAACTGCACTTACTTATTGGAAATGTCAGATTTCTTAATGCGATAATCGTGCAATATCAATCCGCCAGACGAAGCGGCATAATTAGACAGAGATAGTCATCGGTACGATCTGCGGCATAAATGACTCCCGCCGACACAGGCGATGACAGTTCGAACACAACTTCCTCGCTGTCCATCTGCCGGAGGATCTCTTCGACATAAGTGGCGTTATATCCAAGCTCCATCTTGTCATGCTTGTACTCGCATACAAGCTCTTCTTTCGCTTCACCGCCGAGATCGATATTTGTCGCCGACAGGAGCAGCTTATTGCGATCAAGCCCGAATTTCACCTGGTGAGTCAGTGAATTCGAAAGAATGGAAACACGTCTGACCGCAGCGGCCAGATCATTCTTGGAGAGGATTAAGCGCTTGTCATTGTCGGTTGGAATCACTTGATCAAAATTCGGATACGGTCCTTCGAAAAGCTTCGAGGAGATGATTGTCGAGCCAACCCTAAACATGATATTCTTCTCGCCGAACACCACACCGATTTCTTTTTTCTGATCACCGATCAGTTTTACAACAGCGTTCAGGGCTTTCGGTGGGATGATCAAGTCTTCGGCTATTCCGCGCAGCTTCGTATTTTCAAGAGAGATTTTTGCGAGTCTGTGACCATCTGTGGCTACCATAACCATCTTCTCGCCGGAAGTTTGCCACAGCACGCCATTGAGAGCAGGTCGCGATTCATCTGCCGATACAGCAAACGCTGTCTTTCTGACCATCCGAACAAACTCTTCACCCGCTATGCGTATCTCTTTCGCAGAGGCATACTCCGGTATTCTCGGGAATTCATCGGCAGCTATTCCGGATATCTTGTATTGACCGCTCTTGGTAGAAATTTCCATTCTGTTATTTTCCGACGAAATGGAAACTTCTGTTTCAGGCAACTCACGAATTATCTCTGCAAACGTTTTTGCCGGCACCGTGAGAGAACCCTTCTTCTCCGGCTTTATTTCAATGATGCTCGAAATGGAGATTTCCAGATCTGTTGCAGCGAGCATGATGCCGGTGTCTCCTGCTTCCATCAGCACATTTCCAAGAATCGGCAGAGCTGTCTTGCCGGGAACCGCTCCGAGTACTATCTGCAAATATTCAAGCAGTTTTGAAGACGCTATCTGAAATTTCATTGCTCTCTCCTGAACCATTCACATTCTGATTAGTAATTCCTTTTACACTATATAACATAAATAACAACAATAAGTACGTTAACAAACATGAAGTACCCTAGTAACCTGTTTGTGTGCATTCGGTTCAAGCCCACAACAGGTGTTGACAGGATGAGCGGTTACTAACACTGTACCCGCTTTGCAAACATATACCATATTGGATTGACAATATCAACATAATTCAACAGACTTTCACACACGCCCTAAATATAGAGAGAATTGATCAACTGGTCTATACGTAGCTTCAGATTCACGTCTTTTTTCATCATATTGAGAATCGTCTTGTGAGCATGAATAACCGTCGAGTGATCTCTTCCGCCGAAAGCGACACCGATTGCTTTCAGTGAGTTGCTGGTAAGCGTCCTACAAAGATACATCGCAATATGCCGTGCCAACGCAACATCGGCCGTCTTTTTCTTAGCTAGCATCAGCTCAGGGCTCAAGTTGCAGGATTCCGCGACACGTTTCTGGATCTGCTCGATAGTCACCTGTTGTTTGGAATGCGGAATTGTATCCTTTAATACAAGCTGAGCCAAGTCCACGTTTATTTCTCTGCCCCGAAGAGATGCATAGGCCAACAAGCGCGTCAGGCAGCCCTCGAGATCCCTTATATTCGTCGAGACCGAGTCGGCGATAAATGTGAGAACCTCGACGGGCACACTGCATCCCTCCGACTCGGATTTCTTCTGAAGAATAGCAATGCGCGTTTCGAGTGATGGCGGCTGAATGTCGGTTACGAGTCCCCAGGAAAATCGCGAGAGGAGACGCTCCTCGAGTCCCTTGATATCCCGGGGTGGTCTGTCAGAAGTAAGCACGACCTGTTTGCTGTTTTGGTGAAGCGTATTGAATGTATGGAAGAATTGCTCCTGGGTCGATTCTTTGCCGGTGAAGAACTGAATGTCGTCGATTATCAAGACATCCGCGGACCGATAGTGATTGGAGAAATCTGCAACTGACTTACTGGTGATAGAGGTAATGAACTCGTTGGTGAACTTCTCCGATGTCACGTAGATAATCCTCGCGTGACCATCTCCGTTCAGCAGAATGTGATTGCCGATCGCCTGAGCGAGGTGAGTCTTGCCTAAACCGACACCGCCGTAGATAAACAGAGGGTTATATTTGGTCCTTCCCGGTGATTCGGCGACTGCGAGGCTTGCTGCATAAGCAAACTCGTTGGAATCCCCGACCACAAATGTATCGAAATCGTACCTGTGCGACAGGGCTGTGCTTGCAACGGCTCGCTTGCTGGTCTGAGGCGCTGTGACTGTCACGATTGGGACTGGCGTTGCTGCGGCCATATCGAATATGTCAGTCTGACGTTGGGATAACTGCGAGCTGATAACCAACTCGAAAGCGCATTCCTTGTTGGTCACTGATCTGAGCGCATCACCTATTAAGTCGCCGTAATGTTCGTCAAGCCAGTCAGCAACAAACTTGTTCGGTACGCCAATATGAAACTTGGCGTCATCCCCGCTGAGAGCGGTGGTGGGCTTCAGCCACGTGAAGAAGCTCTGCTTGTTCACTCTCCTTGACATGAAAGAGAGGCATTCATCCCAGATCTGATTCTGATTGAGTTCCATCTATTTCTCCGCAGACTTTCTTAACAATTGTGGACAACTACAACTCCAGGGTTGTCATGCATTTGTCGCTACTTTGCATCCCAGTATGAGCCACTTATCCACATTCAACAGCTTGAAATGACCAAGTGAATGTGAGAACTGGAGACCATTTCGCCGAATCATGACGTTATCAACATGTTGTTAACACATTAATAACCAACAAGTTCCGAAAGCAAATGTTGTCAAAAAACGAGGACTTGTCAAGTTTCGCAAGGTATAAAATAGCCGTATTGTAATGGTGTGATGCACAAGCAATTATGGGCAATGATTGACAGGGAAGATCTCTGTGTTCTCCACAGTAGATACACCCCGACCGTAGGCGTCGGTCTATTAACCGGTTATTGAAGTGCTGCGGGATGACTTCTCCAATAGCGGCTGCAGATCACCTCATCTACAATCGCTGAACTCGTGAGTCGTTCTGGCTGATGATATCCTCGAGGGTCGTCGATTGGATGATATCCTCGATCGACGATTGGATGTTTCTCCATACGCCTTTCAAAGAGCAATTCTTCACAAATTCGCACTGATCAGGGCTGGTGAGGCAGCCGTATGTTACGATTGGCCCCTGCACAGCCTCGATTATTGTCTTCAGTGTGATTAATTTAGGTGAGTGATTCAGGGTGATTCCACCCCCATATCCTCTAGCGGTCTTGACGAGTCCTGCCCGAGAGAGGTCGCTTAGTATGTGTGCGAGGAATTTTGGGGGGATCTTCTGATTCAGTGCTATGTCTTCAGACTTGCAGAGATCTCCGGATTTCGCGAGCTCCCACAACGCCCTTATTGCATATTCTGTTCTGTTGGATATCATGACTAATTTGTCTTAAGACAATCCACGATAGCATATTCGCAGTCCCAATAATACAGCATTGAGTCGCGATGTCAATCGGTTTCTGAGGGCCTGACGACAGGATAGGGGCGTCGTTCGGGCAATTAAGCAGTCACTGTCCTTCCGTAGCTTAGGATCTCTCCGTGGTGATCTTCTCCAGTGATTGATCGAGGTTACTGTTGGGTGCTCCTTCTTCTATGTTCGGCTGTTTGCCGTTCGTTCAGCAGCGTGGAAGTAGTCCGCACGGGCTTCTGGAATCATGGAATGGCGTCAACGTCTATTCCTGGAATCTGCTGCTCTTGCAGCACTCCGGGGACTTGAAACAGCAGTTGCAAACCTTTGGACTTTTCATCAAGAGGAAGCACTTTCATTCTGGTTCTCCGTTTGAGGTTGACAAACTCGAACCGTTTGGACTTCGAATAAAGAAGTTGCAGGGTACACGCCAGGGCCTCTATCAAATCAGTCAGGCATAATATCGTGAATCCGAAATTGCTTCTGTTATTGGCCACGGTGATTTCAGGTTCGTCGTAGCTGAGTCCCAGAAGATCTGGATGCTGCGAATTACCATCGAGGCGTTCGCTGCGCGACGGTATGATTGACTTCGATGCAGAGACGGCCTCCAGTGACTTGCTCGGGACATCAAATCCGATGATGAAACTCGAAAGAGACTTTGGAAGCGGGAGAGCAGAGACCAGCACTGATTTCATGATCGCGCCGAGATCATCATGGTTGCAGCCCTGCTGTAGTATGAAGCGGACTGTCTCGGCAGCTTCACGCAAGTCGTCAATCGACGTAACAAGGTACCGTATGGTTCTTGGGGCTCCGTACGTTTCTAAGATATGCGTATCCATAGTGCTTCACTATCAGTATCGGCACAAGGCACCAACACTTTTGTGAATAATCCGGTTCCAGCCATCGATTCTCGTAGAATCTGCAGGGATATTGTCAAAGTGGACTGGCGGATGAGTATATCCACAACAAAACCGCCCCCGCATATTGCGGAGGCGGTTAATGTCAAAGAAAACACAGTCAACTATGGAATGTCGACCGTGAGACTTATCCTGTGGTTTTCTCCGAACGCATCGCTAGCTTCAGTGATGTAAGCATAATCAATGCTGTATCTTCCGGCGATCTTCAGACCGGCACCGATAGTGAAATCACCATCATTGACACCACCGCGGACCGCTCCCCAGTAGTTCGTTCCGAACTGAGTGGCATATTCAGCACCTGCTCTGAGCTTGATCTCAGAACGATGCTGAACCTTCTCAATCTCGATCGGAATGGTGAAGCCTGTGGTCGGGAAGACAACCGCTCCGACACGGAACGTCATCGGAACATAGTCACCGACTTTCGTACCGAGATCGGCAGCAGTGATACCCAATTGGGCAGTACTGCTGATGTTGTACAGAACGCCGACATCGAAGCCTACGCCCGTCTTCGTGTAGTCGTCAATCTTCTGATAGACGACCTTTGCAGTCACACCCAACGCCAGATCTGTAGCCATGTTGTTGCCCCACGAGAACAGGAACGCATGATCGTTAGCGTTGAAATCAGCTTCACGAACTCCGTTAGACGTATATGACGCGATGTCCGAAGTCCCGGCATTGAGCCAGGAGAAGCCGATCGTACCGAAACGGAAGCCCCCACCTGCGATTGACAGATAGTTGTACTTCCGATCCACTCCCATATTCGCAGCAATCATGCTGGAGAAGGAGAATTTTCCAACATGTGATAGGCCTGCCGGGTTCCAGTAGCCCGCCGTAGCGTCATCTGCCACGGCTACGTAGGCACCACCCATACCAAGAGCACGCGCCCCCACACCCATGCGCAGAAATGGCATTGCATGGTTGTAGTCCTTGGCTACAGCAACCTCTGAGCAACCCACCACCATCAGGATGAAAAGCGCTAAGCTTAAAGCTAACGTCTTTCTTGAGTTTCTCGTCATTTCTGTATCATCCCTTCTTATAAGGTGTCCACAAGTCCCGGGGTATTACCCCCGGGACCTGCAGGTGAGTTACTTTTCTATAACGGCAATCTTCACGGTCTTGTGATTGCCGTCGGCGGTTTGGACGTATGCGAAATAGACACCATTCGCAACGAGCTCACCGTCATCGGTACGACCTTTCCAGGTGGTCTGACCAGCCAGTAGTGACCGTACAAGCTCACCACCAAAATCGTAGATCTTGATCGTGATCCCGTTGCCGTTGAAGCCCGTGACGATCGTCGTCTCTTCTCCAGCACTCGGGTCAAACGGGTTCGGGAAGTTGTACGCATCTCCGGCGTCGGTGTAATCACCCGGACCGAAGGCCGACCATGTACGAACGGTCTTGTTGCCGGTATCATCGTAAGCGATGATTGTCGTCTGTACTCCCGCTGTCGGACAGTACGAGATGTAGCCGGATTCCTCGTCGAAGCTGTACTGACCAGCTTCGAGATCGCCTGCGACCTCATCGATTGCGACGCCATCCTCGAGTACCTCGATGCTCTCGATACCGGCGCCGTCATCTACGACCTGGATCATGACCGGACACGTCTTCGGAAGCGCATCGAACAGATTCGACTCGCTTTCGCCCTGAGCGAAGACAGACGGGCCGAAGTAGTCGACAGCCAGAATCTGGAACCACGGATCGGTTACGTTGTCCACGCAATCCCAGACACCGTGACCGTGCAGGTAGTATTCATCCCATTCGCCGTAGGCGACCGGGTCACCTTCGCTATAGTAGGCAGTGTTGTCACTACGTGTGCCGTCGTAGATCGCGACACCAATTGCGCGCTTGTGTTCAAGCTCGTAGTGAGTCGTGATCGTGATCGTGTTTCCATCGCGGTAGTAATCTACCTGACCCGGGAAGAACGTGCCGAGGAAGAACAACTGCTCGGTCTGATTCGGATTCATCGGATCCGTGCTGGTTGTCTGAATCGCTACGACGTCGACGAATACGTGATCCCAATCGACACCGGCGCCTTCGCCGTCATCGATCGTGAATGTGATCGTCGGGTTCTTCGAGACATAGTAGTTCTCGAATACCACTGTCGGAGGAGTGCAATCAACCTCGAACGTCCATGTCAGCGTTGCAGTGTTGTTCTGATCGTTGGTGGCACTGATCCAAAGTGTGTTAGTGCCACATGGCAATGCAGGAGCATCGTTGTTCATCCAGATACCCAACAACTGGCTGACCCCGTCGTAATTGGTATTCCACATCTCGGAATCGCTACCGTTTCTGTGGATGTATGTACCGTTCAGTTTGACCACGAAGTCGAAGTTGGACTCCGAAGTGCCTGCGAATTCATCGACCACCTTGAAGACGAACTTCGGAGTTTCCTCCCAGTCGGCATCCCACTCGCCGTAGTAATACGGGTTGTACGGACCAACGAAATCGTTGCATAATGGATATGCATCGAAGAACTCGATGGTAACCGGACCCGGGTCGTCATCAGGTACGATTGCGACTACAGCATAGATACCGTACAGACAGTCGGTTGAGAACTCAACCCACCGCTGTTCACCAACCGTGTAGAATCCGGCATCGCCATTGAGGAAGTAGATTCCGCTACGGTTCCATTCCGAGTAGTCGGCGTTCCAACGAACAACCAACAGCGACTCGGCCGGAACATCGGAATCGAACGTCATATTGATGACTGCATAGCGATTATCCGGGAAGCAGCAAGGTGTGAACAGACTCAGGTCGCCGCCGTTACCCTTGATCGGTGCATCGTACTCTTCATAACAACCGATGAAGTGGGCGAGTCCGTTCTCATTCGGCACAGGTTGCCAGGTATCCTGCTGAGCGCCGGATCTCGGCAGCCATGTTTCGAGAACCGTCAGACATCCACCGTAAGTGCCGTCCGGTATGTAAACCGAAGCGCTTCCGCCGTTGCCATAAACGGTACCGTTCGTACCCAGATCATCGTAGAATGTGTACGTATTGACAGTGGTGTACTGGGCACTGGCACCATCCGCGGCACCAACCATGAACACCGCCATACCGTCACAGTATACCGCATCAGGATGAACATCTTCCTGGAAATACTCACCCTGGAGGTTTTCGTTCAGCGAGATAGATTCATACGAGAAACTTCCTGCCTGTTCGTAAACACCCAGCGCAGCCGGTGCGTCACCTGAAGCGGCCGCCACTCGGAGTACCAATTCGAAGTAGTCATCCTCGTAGTTCTTGTATGTTGCGAGACCGGAGAGTTCCTCGCCGGCTTCGAACACCAGACCACCCGCGCCATCTGCGACAGCATCGATAATCAATGCATTACCCGGAAGGGTATTGCCTGAACCATCAGTGGCCTGCATGCGGAACTGGAGGTCGCCATTAACCGAGCTCGCATCGAACTCAGTCCACCAGAAGTCGCTTACGGCGACGGCGCCTGTACCAACTCCGTACCAGCCATTGCCATTGTTGTACTCGAAGAGCACATACGAGGCATCACTGGACCAGTCAAAGCCGTACAGTCTTCCATCATGGTAACCGACAATTGATGTCCACGGTGCGGACTGATCAGTGATAGAACCACTGACCGGGCCAACCGTGTCGGCATTTCCAACAGCATCCCAACCGTAGAAATAGAACCTGTAGGTTCCGGTCGAGAGTCCGGAGATATTGAACCAGGCTCCGTGGATGCCGTCCGTTGCCGGATCGATCAGGCTGTACATCATCTGGGAGCCGGTGCTGTTTCTGATCTCAAATGCGACCGCGGCCATTCCTGAATTGGCCCCAGTTGAGGAACCATTATCAAAGAATGAGCCTTCCACCCAAATCGTATCCATTCCAGTCAGATCGAGCGCGGGATCATTACCAGCCTCGACATCCTGACCGGCGATCTGTGTGGCAGCAATAACCGGGTTGACCGCATCATAGTAGAATGTCCACCTGTCGGAATCAGTGTAGCGTCCTGCACGGTTCCAGGCCCTCACTCTGAAGTGATAGGCACCGTCCGTCGGGCTGCCCAGTGTTGCCGAGTATGGTGGGTAGTAATCACGTGCCCAGGTTGTCCACGATCCGCTCAGTACGTTCTTGTACTGGAACCAGATCGAGTCGATCGGAATGTCGCCGTTGTCGGCTGACGCGCCGAATGTGTAACCTGCACCGATGAAGCCGGAGTCGGCAACGCCTTGTGGAGCAGTCATTGTCACTGTCGGCAGTGCATTCGCGATGTAGATCTTGGTCGCAGTCGGGTTTGCATCACGATTGAATGAAGAATCAACCGCAACAGCTCTCACCCAAACCCAACCATCGGCGACATTGCCGAGTGTTGGCCAGGTGATCGGGAAAGTGCCTTGGCTGCTCGATGAGTCGATCGGCATCCAGGTAGATCCGCCGTCTTCCATATATTCATAGACGACTTTTCTGAGCTGGTAGCCGTTGAGGGCGGCAGCCGTCAGGCTGACGTTACCCCATACGTACTGTTCCCAGGTGAGGCTGGAAATCAGCGCCTGATTAGGATCGACGTCGAGAATCGTGATTGCGATTGTATCGGCTACGAACGCTCTGTTGAGACTGTCTTCCTTCTGGACAACCAGAGAGCTGCCACCGTAGAAGTTGTTTTCGACGTTTGCGTCCGTGTAGATGCCGAGATCGTACGGGTTAAAGGTGGCTTCGTACCACGGCTCCGGTCCAACCTGAGCCAGAGGAGTCAGCGTGCCGGAGTTCAACCAGTAGTAGTTAACTCTGGTGACCTCAAAAGAGTCGGCCATTGGGATGGTCTGCGACCAAACCGTCATGTCCTCTCTTGCCTGTGCGAACACCGAACCCGCACCCATCAACTTCGTCGACGGTGTGTAGAAGGTGACTCCACCAGACTCGAATTGCCTGAAGGCAAAGTCGGCCGGTGAGTTGTCAACCATCCAGGTGCCGTCTGAGTTGACGTTCAGGGCATCAAATGTGTTGTCATCCGGGAAGCCATCTGCGTCATAGTCCCACATAACATTGCCGGTTATGTCGGTGGCTATTACGCGGAAATCATTGTAGATATCCGACAGAGTGGCTGTATTGAAGTTGTACCATACATACACGCCTTCATCAGTCGCCGGACCCATCGTACCGATCAAAGTCCAGTTCGTGAAGATGTCCGGATTCCAGCTCGGCTTCGTATAGAGCTTAAGCGACGCGAAGTCATTGTAGCTCTCCTGAATCTCAGCGTAGAAGTCGACCACTCCGGCCAACATGCTGACGCCGTTGATCGAAGCGGCGTTCGGACAGGTAAGCATAATGTCCGTAGCCGTCGAATCGAGCTGAACCGTGATTACCGGTGTGTATGAAGTATTCTGAACATCATCATAGAACTTCGCACACAGGTAGACAATTGCGTCGCCCGCGAATGCGCGGTTATCCCACGATGCAGTGTAGACGCCTGAGACCGGAACGGTCTGGACATCAAACACGCTGTAGGCAGCATCGTATTCGAGCGAATGCTCAAAGTCGACACGTGTCACCGACGAAGGATCATAGGAGTTCGGATTCACCATCGCCGTGACAAACAGTGGCTGTAGTGCACTGTTCATGCGGCGAACTCTCTGGCCGTCGACCGGAGCGGTGATCATACCCCACGCTGCATCTTCATCAGGTGTGCAAACTTCGAACATTACCCAGCCGATCTTGCCATCGGAACGGGTTACCTTGACGGTGACGTCTTCGGTGCCCTTCGGGAAGTTCGTGCAATCGAGGTTGAACGTGTAAGGCATCGTAGTGACGGCCTCGTCGTAGAACACTCTGTTCGCCCAGCTTGTGTCATCGACGGTCACGGAGACGATAAACTCTTCGCCTGCGATGAAGTCGGTCACGTCAATCTCTACCACGTTGTTCGCGTCACGAGTGACGTTATAGCCGCAGGTGCTCTGTGGTGACACGGTGTCATTCACGTCAAGCACCACAACCGGCAGACCTGTGTAGAACCAAGTGAAACTGTAGGCTCCACACGCGATATATCCGGCAGGAGCTGTTGTCACATTTCCTACGTCATCAACCGCAGCAATTGCGAACTCGTATGTATCGTCAGCGGTCGCACCCGGGAATGCTCCAAGCATCAAAGCGTTGGTAACAGTCATGGTGAACTGCTGTCCGCCACCTACCTGGGTCATTCCGCCGAGCGAAATCCATGCGCCCGGAGTGCCGGTTCCAAGATCGGCATCGCGAACGAAGAGAGTCGCTCCATTAATATCAGGATCGGGTGACTCTGCCACGACCGTCATCGGATTCGTGATTCCGTACATTCCGCCTGACGCCGGGAAGTTGATGCAAGCCGTTGGAGCTTCGCAATCAGCTACCTGAGAAACGCGCGTGAAATTCCACTCGCGGTTGTTAGCGTCATCGATTGTACGAACCACGAATTGATATGTCGTTCCGTGAGTCAGAATGACCGTACCATCGGTTGTCCAGGAAGTGGTCGTGGAGGAACCGACTGCTGAAGTCGTATCAGCAGCATCCCACACGCCGTCGCCGCCGTCCCAGAAGACCAGGTAAAGCGAGTCATCGGGATTGCCTGCAGTCCAACTCAGGTTGATAGCGCAGGCACCCTGCGACGGAGTCAAGGCGGTTACTGGCAGAGGTGATCTGGTGTCGACCGGGAAAATGATCACGCTGCTTGTAGCAACGGTGGTATTACCGGCGTCATCTTCCAGAGTCGCTTCGACCGTGTGCAGACTGGCCGCAGTGTCCACGCCGAACGCGCCGCCATCGGCGACTGTCCAGGTGTAGGAGTACTCACCGGTTACGAGAGTGTCCTCCACGCACTGCGTCTGACTTCCGCCAAGACCGGACATAAACAGATCCAACATGACCTCACAGGTCGCAATCAGATCCGGGGTGGTTGAAGCATCAAGCGTAAACTTAACTTCGTCTCCGATATTGATAACATTGTTGGAGTCGAGATCAAGATTACGAGTGTATGTGAAGCTCACTGGAGCCGCAGGCGGCTGATTGTCAATTGCGAAGTGAGCCACATTAGAATCTACATTCCAGTTACACGCATTATCCCATGCCCATACCCAGAAACGTGATCCTGAAGAGTCAGCTATAAGATCAAGCGCTCCGGCGGTAAGTACCTTCTGGGCAGTGAATCGACGATCGCCCGAGGCGTCATCGAGAGTTGTCCAGCCGGCATAACCCCAATTCGTGAGATCTGCCTGAACCGTAATAACCTCGCCGTATGCGTTGCCGGTCATGTATGCGTAGATTTGAACGGTGTCTCCGACAGCAGCGATGCCGTCGCCATTCCCATCTCCGACCAAACTGACCCATACCGAGTCGCCATCGAATACCGGCTTCTGGTTGTCGATTGCGAATGGGACCAGAAGTGAATCCGTTAACTGGTTGCCTGCCATGTCTTCCACTTTGACAACCAGGTACCAGAATCCGGCGGCAACATCCAAAGCGGGTGTTATTGACGCCTCCGGAAGTTTCCATCCGAGAGTCATGGCCGAGTCAGAACCGGATACAAGTGTATCGGTGAATACCTGAGCCGACCCGCCTCCAAACACCTGTATGGAAGCGTAGGCTTTGTATGTCTCGAACTCGCCTACCGTATCCCATGCGGTAATGAATATCGAGTCACCAAGGTTCACTATTCCGTTACCGCCGCAACTGTCATTGTCAGCAGCGAGTGCGAAATTGATCGTCAACTCTGGCGGCTTCGTATCGAAAACCAGCACGCGGCCATCACCGACATAGCCGGTACTGGTCTCGGTGGTGTGCGGCCAGGTTCCACCAGAATTGTATCTC
>Ga0180009_10003907_pt1 | contig 16738 bp, 12 predicted proteins | sample OS_PC_MetaG_FD_123537 | JGI IMG/M metagenome (GOLD analysis project Ga0180009, IMG submission 123537) | Groundwater microbial communities from the Aspo Hard Rock Laboratory (HRL) deep subsurface site, Sweden - OS_PC_MetaG | ecosystem: Environmental > Aquatic > Deep subsurface > Groundwater...
CACTCCCCGCCTCATAGGAGCGCTACTTCTGGCACTGCAGGCCGGACGAGCTCTTGCAGAGGTCTGTCGGCTTGCAGTAGACGTAGGTCTTGTACGAGCCGCTGTAGTAGTAGCCGCACTGGGGCCCGCCCGCATTTGGATAGGCGGTGTAGACCGAGCCGGCCGGGCAGGTCGTCACCACCTTGCACTGCATCCCCGAGGAGCTGTTGCAGTAGTCGCCGCCCTTGCAGTAGACATAGGTCTTGTACGAGCCGCTGTAGTAGTAGCCGCACTGGGGGCCGCCCGCATTCTTGTATGCGGTGTACGCCGCACCGCAGGCCGTACCGGCGAAGGCGCACTGCATGCCCGACGAGCTCTTGCAGGTGTCGCCGCCCTTGCAGTAGACGTAGGTCTTGTACGAGCCGCTGTAGAAGTAGCCGCACTGCGGTCCGCCAGCGTTCTGGTAGGCGTGATAGATGTCGCCCACCTGGGTGGTCTGGTACTTGCGGCAGCTCCGTGCAGATGAGCTGAGGCAGTAGTCGCCGGGCTGACAGTATTGATAGGTCTTGTAGGATCCGCTGTAGACGTAGCCGCACTGCGGCCCCCCGCCGCTGGAGTAGGCCGTGTAGGTGTCGATGCAGCGATTGGAGCTGCAGCTGAAGCCCGAGTAGCAGGTCGTGTTGCAGCTGCCCCACGCCGCCCAGTTCCCGCTGCTGTCACAGGTTCGTGTCTGCGTCCCGCAGGCGCAGGACTTGGTCTCGGTGGTCCCCGGGTAGCAGGGAGCGCACTGGTTGTTCACGCAGTAGTAGGTGCCAGTGCAGTAGTACTGGCAGCTCGTCCATCCGCCCCACGTCCCGTCGGCGAGGCAGGTGCGCTGGTTCTGCTGGCACGGGGCGCATCCCGCGCTCGACTTCTCCACCTGCCCGGGTTGACAGATGCACTGGCCGCAATCGTCGGGACAGCTGACACAGTTCTCCCCCGGGTCGCACTTGTTGTTGTTGCAGAAGGGGCCCATGTCGGGCGCTGGGGGCTGGCTGTCCGCCGAGGGCTGCGACGAGCCATCCAGCTTGGGCGGCGGTCCGCCCTCGGTGCCAGGGGCGGCGGGAGCAGCACCGCCGTCGGGGGAGGCCGGTCCGAGGATCGAGCTATCCCACCAGCCCAGCAGGCCATCGCCAAACAAGCCCAGCTGCTCGCAGCGTCCTCCAACACAGACCCGCCCAGCGGCGCAGGTGACGTTCGCGCAAGGATCGACCCCGGCGCTGCCGGGGCAGCCCGTCCCCAGCAGGGCGAGCAAGGTCAGCATCCTGTGTCCCATGCCCACCTCCTACGCAAGGTCGATGCCGAATCCGACCGCATGATTCCGGAATGTTACAGCCGCGCAGGTGGGGTCTCATGACCCCGCGGGGGCCACACCTCTCCCCAGCGCGTCAGTAGCCCTGGACGATGTAGGTCTTGGGTAGATGAACAGTGTAATCCAGGGTCAGGCTGTTCTTGCCGCGCGGCGGGATCGTCAGCTCCCAGGTGACGATGCCGTCGGTCTTGTTCCACTTGCCTGGCTTGGTGGAGTCGTCGGCGAAGGTCACCTCGACCTCCCGCACCTGCGAGACCGGGACGTTCTCCTGCACCAGCACCTTGCGCCTGTTGCGCGTCCAGTTGCCGATCTGGATCACGTAGCGGTGGCGCAGCTTCTTGTCGTGGCCGTAGCCCCGCTTGCCCTCGACCTTCTCCTTCTTGACGTAGCGCTTGACCTGCAGCTGGTTGTCCACGCCGAGCGAGAAGGAAAAGGGCTCGTTGGGGGCCCGCAGCTTCATCGCGGTCTGGCCGATGAAGGTCCGGCCGCTGAACAGCTCGACCCGCCCCGGCAGCAACGTGAAGGAGAAAGGATTGGTGACCGAGAGCTTGTGGTAGACGAAGGGGAACAGCTTGGGCACCGTCTCCAGCTCGAGCCGGCCGCCTACCACCTTCTGCTGCAGCACCACCATCGTTCGACTGCCATCGCCGGGCACCGTGACCTTGTGGGCCGCGGTGAGCTTGAAGGCGATGCCGGTGTCCGGCTTGCCCCCGGGTTGATCGCCAGGAGGCGGCTCGCCTGCCGACTGCTTGAGGCTGTCCTTTTCCGAGGCGGTGGTCAGGTGCCGGCGCATCTCGAACCGGCGAGTCAGGACCTTGCGCGTGTCGGCGGGCTCGAAGGTGCTGACCTTCATCTGTTGCAGGCTGGGGGGCAGGTTGCGCCGCTGGAGGTTGGCGGTGGAGACCGCCAGGGTGACGTTGCTCCAGTCCTCCCCGGTGCCCTGCTGCACCGCGGCCTGCACCACCAGGGTCGCCCGGCCGCTCCCGGCCTGCGCTCTCAGCTGGTAGCCCATCTCCCAGGTGGCGTGGGGCACGACGTAGGACAGCCTCACCGTTCGACGGCCCGCGCACTTGACCAGCGTGGTCACCGCCAGGGTCGTCCGCCGGCGCTTCTGCTCCACGTTCTGCAGCTGGGCGCCCAGTCGGTCCCGCTGCCGCTGCAAGGTGCGGCGTCGGCTCTGTGCCTGGCGCTGCCGGACCCTGGCGGCGAGCTCCTGCTGGCGCAGCAGGTCCAGCGCCGCGTCCCAGGTCTGCACCGCCGGCTTGCGTCCCGCCGCCTGCAGGCCCCAGACCTGGCGCATGTGGCGCTTGAAGCTCTCCAGCTTGCTCAGGATTGCCTGGGCTCCGTTCGCCTCGTCGCTGGTCGCCACCATCTCCTCGTCCAGCTTGCGGATCTGCGCCTGGAGCGTCTTGGCCTCCGGCCGCGGGCCGCTCGCCTCCTCCCGGTGGGTCAGACCAGTCACCTCCCCGCCCCCGCCTGCCAGCACGCCCCACAGACTCCTGACGTCCAGGTTGGAGGGCAGGCCGGTGAAGACCGCCTCGCCGGTGGCGCAGTCCGCCGCCAGGCTGCGGGTGACCTGGGCGCGGTCGGCATAGACCACGACCTCGGTGATCGGGGCCTCGGCCGCGACGGCCGAGGGGCAGGCGAGCGCGACCAGGGTCGATGTCAGCCACATGCTTCGCGTCATTGTCGCTCTCCTAGGAGCTTGATTCATGACCTCGGACCGAGCTGAGTGCGTCAATGGGCAACGCTGGGTAGGCGCGAGGCCGAAGGAATACTGGTGGTATTTCGAGCGCCGAGCAACACCCCCAGCGTCGGCCAGGGGCGTGCTCAGCGACGGGAGAGTGTCGCGAATCAAGCTCCTAGCCATCGTGCTGCCTCAGCTCCCAGTCCTTGGGGCGTACGATCTGGAACGTGAACTTGAGCTTCTTGACCGACGAGGCGCCCACCTTCCCCTCCCACGTCACCATCCCCTGCTTGTCGGGCTCCTTCATCTTGGGCTTGGAGGAGAAGGCCTTGACCTCCACCTTGCGCCCCTGCTCCAGCGGGATCTGGTCCTGTAGCTCCACCTCGATCGGATAGCGGTGGTGGTTGGCGATCTCGATCTCGATGGTGTACTCGCTGATGTCGTCCTTGAAGATCACCCCCTCCGACACGGTCCGCTGTCGGGCGTGCCGCTCGATCTTGACGCCGTCGTCCACGCCGAGCGGCAGCTTGATCGTCCTGCCAGGCAGCGAGGTGTTGAGCCAGCTCCGGCCGCTGAACATGTCGCCGGTGAACAGGTTGGCGTGGCCGCGCAGGATCGGACGGCCGGTGGTGTTCTTCACCTCGGCCATCAGGTAGGCGTAGGTGCTGCCCCCGGGCCTGATGCCGTAGTAGGGCCGCACCTTCAGCTCGCGCCGCAGCACCGGGATGCGCATCCGCCGCCCGCCCGAGGGCACATTGTGCAGCCCCGGGGCGTAGAGCGTGAAGCGGTAGCCCTCGGCCGCGGCCGCGGGGAGGTCCGGGTCGAGCCGGGGTGGCTGGTAGCCCTCCTCGCTCCAGGGCAGGCTCTCGGTCGGCTTGTAGGTCGACCTTTTCCCGAAGAGCGAGACCCGGGAGCGGGCTGGCGCCTGCGCGGCCGGCACGGCCCCGCCGCTCGAATCCGCAAACGACGGCCCGGGCGACGGCGGGGGTGCCATGGACGGCGAGGAGGGCATGACCTCCCGCTCCGCCGCCCTCTCCTCCAGCCCGGCGTCGTCGGACTCGTCGCGGTAGTACTCCTTCTTCTTGGCTGCCGGCTTCGGCTGGACCATTGGCGGCGGCCGTGACGGCCGTCTGTCCTCCATATCGGGGACGCCGTTGCGATCCGAGTCGGTCTTGCTGGTCGGTCTCCCCATCGGCCCTCTCCCCTGCAGCAGGCCGCGAAGATGCTCCACCACCGGGTCTGTCGGGACCTCCAGCTCGGGGGGCTGCCACGGGCTCGGCGCCGCCTCGTGCTGACGGTGAGGCGTGGGCATGAAGTCGCGTCGTCGCCCCAGGGTCCAGGTGGAGAGCTCCGGGACGGCCAGCAGCTGCGTCGGCATGGCGGTGGAGAAGCGCATGCGGGCGCGCTCCCAGTCCGCCCCGGTGGACTGGCTCACCACCGCGTAGTAGGTGGCCTCCACCACGCGGCGGGCGGCGTCGTACCGCAGATCGTAGGACGGCACCCAGCGCACCTCGTCCACCAGGTAGGAGACGGTCAGCTGGTGACGGCCCGGGCGAGGCCTGAGCGTTGCGACCACGCGCTGCACCGGCGTGTTGACGGCTTCGAGGTCGAGCTCCCTCGCCGCGACCTGCAGCTTGTGCAGCCCTTTCTGCTGCTCGAGCCGCTGCCGCGACAGCGCGCGCAGCCTGGCTCGCACGCGGCTGGTTCGTCCCTCCATCCAGGTCAGGATGCGGCGCCAGACGTCGGCAAACAGACCCTCCTCGGGAGCCCGCTCCTTGCGGGTCTCGCGCCTGAGGCCGAGCCCGTTCAGGATGGAGAGCTCGTTCTGCAGCACCTGCCGCTCGTACTCCAGATCCTGCAACCGATCGACCGCCGCCTCGATCTGCTTGACCATCTCCTCGGTCTTGACCTGGCGCGGCAGCTTCCCCCGGCTCTGCACCACCTCCACGCGCATGACATCAGCGCTCTTGGATGTCACCTGGACCGAGTCATGTCGGGCCGCGGTCGGCAGATCGACCAGCTCCACCCGACTCTGGTTCGCGGCCAGGATCACCGACGCCACGTGATACACCCGGGCCTGTGTGCTGTAGACCAGCACCCTGTCCAGCTTGTCCGTCACCTGTTGCCCGGCCGCCTCGGGTATCCAGAGCGCCGCCAGCAGCAGATACACCATGGTCAGACGTCGAGCTCCACGTCTCATGCGCTGCTCCTGTGTTTATTCGTTGGTCGCGAGCTAGTATACGTCCGGTCGGGGGGGATCTTACACCTACTACTTGACCTGCTGCAGGGCCGCTGCCACGGCCTCGAGCAGCGGCTTCTCCGACAGGTCGCTGCCCACCGCCTGGCGCATCCAGACATCGGGAGCCAGTCGCCCCAGCACGCACATCCGCTCCATCTCCTGCGCGAGACCCTTGCCCTGCATGTGCTGCTCCACCTGGAAGGTGATCAGCTTGCCCAGCGGGTAGTCGGGAGTGTAGAGGCCGTAGGCGATGATGTGGGAGTAGATCGCGGGCAGCACCTGGTCCTTCACGCCGAACACCGGGGCGTAGAACCGGTTCCACAGCCTGGCGGCGAGCTCCAGCGTCGCCTCCCGCAGCCGGGCCGGCGTCGCGTCGGGGTGCTCGTACATCCAGTGCCAGATCTCCATGTCCAGCAACGCAACTCCCGAGATCTCGAACGCGGCCCAGAAGCGCTCCAGGGTCTGGAGCGCGGCGGCCTGCGGGTCGGGCGTCGCCAGCCCGAGGAGCTCCAGGTCCCGCGCCTGGAACAGGAAGGCGAAGGCCTCGGTGAATCCGGTGTTGGGCACACCCTCCAGCAGCGTGTGGTCGATGCGAGTCATGGAGAACACCTGCTCGACGTTGTGCCCCAGCTCGTGGATCGCGATGTTGTAGCCCTTGTAGTTCATGCCGCCCGGGCCGATGCGCGTCCGCAGGTGGGCGCTGTCGTCGCGTCGTTTGGGACCGTGGGCGTGGCCGGCCCCGCGGGCCGGATCCACGACGATGTGCCGGGCCAGGTAGGCCGCCGTCTGCTTGTCGAATCCGAGCTGCCCCAGGATCCGGGGCAGGTCCTTGCCGAACGCCGCGGCGTCCGGGTAGCGCTTGCGGGTGATCCGGTCGAGCTCCGACTCGGTGTGCTGCGTGCCGGTCCTCGCGCCCCTGGCGGGGCGCTCCGGGGTGGAGCGGCACGCCCTGGGGCGAAAGCCGTTGTACCACAGGTCAAAGGGCTCCAGCGGACGGCCCAGCCGCTTGCGGATCAGCTCCGCGGTCTGCCTCGCGACCCGGGACTTGAGCACCCCCTCGAGCAGGCGGCGCACCCGCCGCTCGGGGATCTCGCGCTCGAGGCGAAACACCCGGTCGATGTGGGTCGGGGCATCGGGGAAGAAGGGATCGAGCCTGCGCTTGGCGGAAAAGACCTGCCGCAGATGCTCGTAGCGCCTGTCCGGCTCCCGCGCCCCCTGTCGCCACTTCCCCTCGGGCTCGCGCACCTTGTTGGTCACCGGGTCCCACAGCAGCTCTGCACGATCGATGATCCGCGCCGGGATCTGCTGCCGGATGATCTGCTCCATCACCTGCGTGATCAGGCGCTGGCGGGCCAGGCCGTCCTTCCCCTGCTCGTAGAGCCCCCGGATCTCGTCACGCAGGCCCCAGTGCGAGATCAGCTTCAGCCCCTTGCGGAAGGGCTTGCTGCCGTCGGCCAGCTCGATGTGGTCCAGCAACACGTTGTAGCCGTCGATGTAGCGATCGGCGTCGGCGCTGACCCGGTCGATCTGCTGGATCACCTCCGCCGGGACCCTGTGCTCGAACCGCGCGGCGAGACGGGCCGCGGCCCACTGCTCGCGCGACCAGTCGGGGCCCCGCTTCAGGCGCTCGTCGAGGGTGGTCACCGGAAAGTTGAGCAGCGCGACGAAGGCGATGCGGCTCTTGAACAGGTCCTCGATGATGTGGGCGGTGGGGCTGAAGGCCGCCAGCAGGCTGTCGACCGGCCGCTGGGGCCCCTGGTCCAGCACCTGAAACCGAGCCATCTCGCGCGCCACCTCGTTGGCGTGGCCGTCCAGCATCTCGAGCGCGTACTCCAGCCGCGCGGCTGTCTCCTTCAGCACCCCGGGGTCCGAGACGAAGTGCTGCTTGACGAACGCCGTCAGCTCCTTGAGGGAGCCGTCCGCCCGCCGCCAGCGGGCAGCCACCTGCGCCAGCCCGGTGTGGATCCGCCGGGCGCTGCCCTTGCCGTGCTGCTGCACCAGCTCCTGCTCGAGCCGCTGCAGCGTCTTGTCGTCTGGAGAGAGGAGGGACTGGGGGGACTTGGTCGTGGTCTTGGGCATCTGTTCTTTCGTGGCGGTCCGGCGCGGCGAGCCGCAGCTGAAACTCAGCAGTGCGAGAGCCACCGGAAGGGATCTAGCGTATCGTCTCATCAAGCGGGAATCTAGCACGCTCGGTGGGACAACCCCAGCCCGCCCGGTCGACTCACACGGACCCGACGCAGTGGCGCCTGACGATCGTTGAGGGGTCGCCACAGTCTCCTCGAGCGGCCACGATCCGACGCGGCGCAAGCGCGTGGCGCTTCCGAAGCCCCCTCGCGCCCCCCAACGCTCCTACGCCACGAGCACCACGCCCCGACGCTCAGCACCCCGGCCCTTGCACGGGGTCGCCACGGCCTGCGCGGGCTCGGAATGCTGTTCATGCCCTGATCCTCGGCCAAACACTCGGGCGCCGCGTCGGTCGTGGCCGCGATCGTGAAGGCGACAGGGCGCCAGGCCGGTTTTCAAGGCGAAGTGTCACGCCGGTGTGACGAAACTCCAACGCCAGGCCGGTTTTCGGGGCAGAGCGTCACGCCGGTGTGACGTGACTCCAACGCCAGGCCGGTTTTCGAGGCAGAGCGTCACGCCGGTGTGACGAAACTCCGGCACCAGGCCAGTTTTCGAGGCAGAGCGTCACGCCGGCGTGACGAAACTTCAACCAGCGGCCTCTTCGCCGCGGAACCTGACTGTGCAGGCAAGCTCCACGCGGTGTCTATGCTGGACTGGCCGTGCCGGGTTGCTTCCATCTCTACAGACAGTCCCCGCCCCCAACAGGCTTGACGCACAGGTAGACCTGGTTCGGCGACTCGGCCCAGGAGAAGGGCCGCCCGTCCGGGGCGCCCGCCACCCGCTCCACCTGCAGGCCCGCACGCGCGAGCATGCGACGCAACACCTCCTGGTCCTCCTCGTCACCGAGGAAACCGAAGGCGGTGTACAGGCTGACGCACCCCTCGAACGGGCCGAGGTCGTCCAGGTCGCGCATGTCCCGTTCGAGCCAGCTCAGGGCGACATCCTCCCGCCGTGCCGTTTCCCGCGCCTGCGACAGCAGGGTCCGGCTGAGATCGAGCCCGGTGACCTCCAGCCCCAGCCGCGCCAGCGCCACCGCGTAACGGCCGGTGCCGCAGCCGAGGTCCAGGACCCGTTGCCCCGCCCCGAGCCCGAGCAGGTCCGCCACCTGGCGCGCCGCGTGTGCGGCCACCGGCTCCCGTCGTATCACGGGGTAGAACGTGAGGTAGCGCTCGTCGAAGAGCTGCTCGTACCAGAGGGTCACGGCTCGTCCTGCCCGGCCCCCGGCTCCAGCAGGCGGATCATCCTGCCCCGCTCGAGCTCTCGCAGGAAGAAGACCACCCGCTGCAGCAGCTGGTCCTCCCCGTCGAATTCGGCCTCCATCGACTCGACGATCGCGGCCACCGTGGTCTGGCCGTCGCAGCGCCTCCAGACATCGCTGCCCAGGGCATCGAGGTGGACCTTGAAGTGCGGGCTGCGCAGTCGGGGCTGCAGCCACCACGCGAGCGGGCCGCGGAAATAGCGTGGGCGCAGCACCACCACCAGATCGCCGGCGGCCACCGCATCCACCGCCTGCTGTGGCACGCAGGCGAGGAGGTCCACCTGTCCTGAACGGGCCATCACCGATCCGGGTAGCGCGATGGATCTGTCTCCGCGCGCGCGGCTTCGTGCTTCGGGTGAGGCTCCCCGCCCGCGCGCGCTGTGATCACCGTGTGGATGCCGCCACGCACCATGAAGTCCCCCTCCACGCTGATCCGCCGCGGGGCCAGGGCCTGCACCAGGTCGTCGAGGATCTTGTTGGTCACCGCCTCGTGGAACGCCCCCTCGTCGCGGTAGGACCACAGATAGAGCTTCAGCGACTTGAACTCGACACACCTGCGGTCCGGGACGTACCTGATCCGGATCGTGGCGAAGTCGGGCTGACCGGTCAACGGGCAGAGACAGGTGAACTCCGGACACTCCATCCGGATCTCGTAGTCCCGCTCGGGATTGGGGTTGTCGAAGGTCTCGAGCTTCCTGTCGGGGCGCGTCGGCATCGGTGTTCGGTGTGGTCCCCTACTCCTTGTCCTTCGCCTCGGGCAGCGGATCGTTGGCCGCGCTCAGGGAGCGGTTGACCATGAAGATGGCGAGGAAGACGATCACCGCCGCGCCGATCCAGTAGCCGGTCGTGGCGCTCACGATCGGCTCCTTGGTGATCTTGATGTCCCCCGCCACGAGGGACGCGATGATCAGCCCCATCAGCGCCTCGCCGGCGACGAATCCGCTGGAGACCAGCAGCCCCTTGTTGTTGATCGCCTCCACGACCCGCTCGTCCTCGATCCCCTTGCGCTTGGTCATCAACGTCGCAATCCAGCTGATGACCCCGCCGACGAAGATCGCCATGGTGGTGGGGAACGGCAGGTACATCCCGACCGCGATCAGCATCGGAGACGGGGCGCCGATGAAGATCAGCGCGACCGCGAAGAAGACCCCCACCAGGATCAGCTCCCAGGGAAGCGCGCCGGAGATGATGCCCTTGGCCATCACCGCCATCAGGCCGGCCTGGGGAGCGGGCAGCGCGTCACCGCCGATGCCCCGACCGCCGGTTGCGATGTCGCTGTTGTGCAGCAGGGTGATCACCACCACCAGCACCAGCGAGGCGGCGATGACGCCGATCACGCCGCCGACCTCCATGCGCCAGGGGGTGCCGCCCAGGTTGTGACCGACCTTCCAGTCCTGGGCCATGTCGCCGGCCACGCCGGCCACGCAACAGACCACCGTCGCCACACCGAGCACGGCGAGCACGCCGGTGCGCATCGCCTCGCTCATGGTCTTGCCGTCGGCCTCGTAGCCGCCGCCCATGCCGAGCAGGACAAGCAGCCCGGCGGCCAGCAGCAGCGTCGAGAGGGTCAGGCCGGAGATCGGATTGGAGGAGGAGCCGATGATGGAGACCAGGAAGCCCGCCACCGCGGCGAACAGAAAGCCGGTGATCGCCATCACGATCGTCATCACCAGGGAGACGCCCACCGACCCGCACAGGATCTTGTACAGCACGAACATCGCGCCGACCATCAGCAGCACGATGGCCATGACCGCCTTGATGTTGATGTCGCGGTCGGTGCGCTCCAGATCTGCCCCCTTGTCACCTGAGCCGCCAAGCGAGGAGAAGCTGCGCTTCAGGCCGGCGACCAGGTTCGCCCGCATCTTGAACAAGGTGAAGAAGGCGCCGACGATCATGGCTCCGATGGCGATCATCTTGATGTTGTCGCCATAGATCGACTTGAGACCGATGAAGTCCGTGGCGCCGCCGAAGAGCGTGGCGTAGTCGCCGGAGGCCACCAGGCCCGACACCTTCGCGAAGAACGCGGGGTCCTGCATCGACATCATGTAGAGCAGGATCGGCATCAGGAACATCCAGCCGAAGATGCCGCCGGAGGCCGTGATCGCACCGTACTTGGGGCCGATGATGTAGCCCACGGCGAGAAAGGCCGGCGACGGGTTGGGCGTCAGCAGGGGAATGGTCCCCTGGCCCATGCTGAAGGCTGACTTCACCGGGCCGCCGATCAGCGGCACACCGGCTCCGTTCTTGAAGAACTCCAGCAGGCCGGCCAGTCCCATCGAGCCGAACACCGTGCCGGCGCCCGACTGTCCGCCCTGCCCGGCCTTGACGATCTCGGTGCAGGCCGCCGATTCGGGGAAGGGCAGCGTGGCATCCTCGACGAAGGTACGCCGCAGGAGGATGACGAAGAAGACGCCGAGCACCCCGCCCACGGCCAGGAGCGCGGTGGCGAGGAACCAGTTGGCGGAGAAGAGATCGATGTTGTCCCAGGCTCCGACGATGACGAAGGCCGGCACCGTGAAGATGGCGCCGGCAGCCAGCGCCTCTCCCACCGCGCCGGTTGTACGCGCGATGTTCTCCTCCAGGATGTTGCTCTTGAAGGCCCTGAGGACCGCCATCGAGATCACGGCCGCCGGGAAGGTCGCGGCGACCGTCATGCCCGCCTTCAGGCCAAGATAGACGTTGGCGGCGCCGAGCACGACAGCCATCAACGCCCCGAGGATGAGCGGAGGGACCGTCAGCTCCTTCATATCGCTCTTGGGATCGACGTAGGGTTTGTACTTGGAGTCCTTGGCCTTCTGCCCTTCGGTCATCTTTCGAGACCTCTCTTGGAGCGTGTGGGAGGATCTGCGACGTTATCGACGCTCGGCGGCAAGCTAGCCCGAGGGGCAGGGGCGAGTCAATTGTCCGCTCCGCCCACCCGCCCACCGGACTGCAATTGTCCGCTCCTTGTGCTCCACCCACCTACCTTGCGAGTACAATGCAGTCCGCTCGTTCGGGTGCGGTGCGGCAAGAATGCTTGGGATCCGGGGCATTTGGTGTTAGTTTCCCCGGATGGCAATGGACAAGTATGCGAAGATGGACCTGTTCATCCGCACCGCCTTCAGGGACTTCTGGTGCGACAAGCACTCCTCGGCCCGTCAGAAGGTTCTGGTGTTGCCCGCGTTCGAGATCCCCAGATTCGGCACGATGGACCTCTACATCCTACCGAAAGGCGGGACCACCCTGGGCCTGGTGCTGCGGTCCGACTACGTCGCTGCATACAAACATGCCGTGGGGCAGGTTATCGGTGGTCTGGCCCACTACCATCGGATGAAAGAGCGAGAGATCAGGGAGGCCGTGCGCGCCTGCAAGGACCATCCAGACATCGCGGAGCTCAAGCAGGCAAAGATCGACGCGCTTAAGGTCTCCAAGCAGCTTCAGGCCGACCGGAAGGCAGGCAAAATCGACATCGTCCTGGCGACCGACCTGCCGGACGTCCCCCAGCAGGCAAAGGAGCTCGAGGCCAACTTCTTCCCCATCGCCCAGATCCTGCAGACTGGCCTGACCACGGCGATCAAGAAAAAGAAGCTCTGTCAATCTGTGGAGTTCTTCGCGGTGTCCCAGGGACCCGATGCCCCAAAGGTGGCTTTGCTGGCCGATGCGATCAAACCCCTGCTCAAAGCCGCGGCGAGTTGATCCGTTTTCCGTCGACAAACGAGGGGTTGCAAATCCTTGACGTTTCCGATATAGACCTGATGTCTTGGGCGTTTAGCTCAGTTGGATAGAGCGTTGGCCTCCGGAGCCAAAGGCCACAGGTTCGAATCCTGTAACGCCCACTGGATCACAGGGGTCTGGGATGTGTGACTCACCGCCTGAAGACAAGGACACCAAGGAATCCAACGACCGTCGTTCTGCGCGGCGCATTCCAGTAGAGATGTGGGTCGAGGAGTCGACCGACCGGGAACTCTACTTCCAGCGTGGTGCGAACATCAGTGTCGGTGGCATCTTTCTGGAGCGAACGATCCCTCATTCGAAGGGGACGGTGGTCAATCTCCGATTCACCCTCCCCGAGGACACCTCACCGATCAAGGTGAAGGGAGAGATCGTCAACGTCGGCGAGGATCCAAGCGAGCTTGGGATGGGGGTCAAGTTCATCGGCCTGACCGACGCCGACCTCAAGCGCATCGAGCAGTTCATCGAACGAGCCTCCGAGAAAAACGGCGAATGAACAGGCGAGGTGGGCTTGGGGACATCCTCGTCGAGGAACGCCTTATTGCCCGGGAGCAACTGAATCAGGCCAAGCGGGCGGCCGATCGACTCGGCACGCGCCTGGTGATGATACTCCTCGACCAGGGACTGGTCTCCGAGTCGGCGCTGGTGGACGCCCTCGTGCGCTCGCTGAGGATGGAGCTGTTCGACGTCAACACCACGCCTGTCGATCTTGACGCTGTCCGCGAGGTGCCCTTCGAGGAGGCAGACCGCTACCGCCTGCTCCCGCTGTCAGTCCGGCAGCAGGGCAACCAGCGTGTGCTGAAGGTCGCCATGGCGGATCCCCTGGACACAAATGCAATCGAGGACATCGAGTTCTCCACCGGGAGCATCGTCGAGCCGGTGATCGCCCGCTCCTCCGAGCTGGCGGATGCGATCCGACACTACTACCGGGGGGTCGTGACCAAAGTAATTCCGGTTCCTCGCGCCCCTGCGGGGCGCTCCGGCGGGGCCGGAATTCCTCGTGGCCGCGGTCATACCTCCGAGCCCCTGGAGAACACGGCGGCGCCTGCCCGTCCGCCGCGCCAGGTGTTTGGTGGTGGGCTCGATGACCAGAGCCTGAGGACGAAGCCGGTGCAGAGGGTGCAGAAGATGGCCAGCCCGGTCCAGCGCGTCGACGCCCTGGTCTCTCTCCTGGTTCACAAGGGCCTGATCTCCCAGGAAGAGTACGAGGACCAGCTTCGCTCGTTGATCAAGGCCCCAGAGGATGAGCGGTGAGTCCAGCAGCATGGCCCCTTGTCCCTCTTTATCCGCCACAAACCTGTGGTAAGATCCAAATCCATGCGAACAGTTAGCTTCTGTATATGTGTTGGAATGTGGGTGCTGCTCTCGCCCCGATTGTGGGCGGCAGAGGTGGCCCCGCTGGTCCCCCTGGTCTCCCCACCCAAGGCAGCTGAGATCCTCATCCAGTTCCACGACGCTATGGCCAAGGGGCTCAAGACCGGCGGCCTCACGGTCATGGCGCCCGAGACAGTCCGGACCCGGCTCAAGCTCGGGGTGGAGAACGCTGGCTGCTTCGAGGGCGGCTGCATGCAGACGGCCCGCACCATGCTGGGCGCCGCACAGCTTGCCACGGCCAAGATCGAGACCGTGGGGAAGAACTACACGTTCGAGGTCCGCCTCTACAGCAGCGGCAGCACGCTGCTGAGCAAGGCGACCGGCCGTTGTGACATCTGCAACGTCGCGGAGGCGGTGGAGTCAATGGTACGGGTCGCCACGGAGGCAGGCACCAAGGGAGAGGAGCCGCCGGGCCCGACGCCAACTCCGACTCCGACCATCACTCCGACGCCGACGCCAACGCCGACCCCCACACCGACGCCAACACCAACGCCAACGCCAACCCGTCCGGTGGCCAAGAAGCAGTGGCCCCTGTGGCCCGGGATCGCGCTGGCTGCGGTCGGCGTGGTGGGCATTGCGATTGGGGCCCCGCTGATCGCCATCGATGGCAGTGGCACCAACTGCATCGGCGATGCGAGGCCCGACAACTCCAACTGCGCCCGTCTGTACGACACGGCGGCGGGCGGGTGGGTGCTCACCGCCATGGGCCTCGGCGCCATCGCCGGCTCGGGCGTCATGTTCTACCTGCACTTCAGCTCCAAGCCGAAGGAAAAGGCACGAGCTGGTCTGGATCGCTTTACTATGGTACCGACATCAGACGGTGGAGTCGTCCTTGGTGCCTCTGGTCGGTTCTGACATCGGACGGCGGGTGCTCGACGAGGGTAGTGCCACATGAAGACCTGTCCCAAGTGCAAGCAGGCGCTTCCTGACGACGCCCTGTTCTGTCCAATGGACGGGACCTCGCTGGCATCGGCAGAGAGCGACCCTCTGCTCGGTACGGTCATCGCCGACCGGTACGTGTTGCTGGAACGCGTGGGCCAGGGCAACAGCGGCACCATCTACCGCGGCGAGCACGTCGTGCTGCGCCAGAAGATCGCGGTCAAGCTGCTGCACCACAAGCTGAGCAAGGACGAGGGCGCAGTCGATCGTTTCCGCCAGGAGGCCGCAACCCTGGCGCAGATCGACAGCGATCACATCGTCAGGGTCAGTGACTTCGGCGTCGCCGAGGATAGCCGGGTCTTCTTCGCCATGGAGTTCCTCGACGGTGAGACCCTGGCGGCGGCCCTGGGGCGGGAAGGCAAGTTCAAGGAGGACCGAGCGCTCCACGTGCTGGAACAGATCGGCGAGGCGCTGGGCGAGGCGCACCGTCTGGGCTACGTCCATCGGGACATCCGCCCCCGCAACATCTTCCTGTGCGAGCGCAAGGGCCGGAAGGACTTCGTCAAGCTGCTCGACTTCGGGCTGGCCAAGCTGCTGGAGCAGCCCAAGGGGGCCAAGACCGCCCTCGGCACCACCCTGGGAGACCCGCGCTACATGTCGCCGGAGCAGGCGCGCGGCGACCAGGTGGACCAGCGCAGCGACATCTACTCGCTGTCGATCATCGGCTACCAGATGGTGACCGGCTCGCCCCCGTTCGTCGGCGCCGGCACCTTCGACGTGCTGACCAAGCACCTGGAAGCCCAGCCGGTCCCGATCCCGGACAAGGTCAGCGGCATCTCCGTCCGCTTCTGTGGCTCCATCGACCTGGCGCTGTCCAAGAAGCCCCAGGAGCGCTACCCGACCGTGGCTCGCTTCCTCGACGCCCTCGCCGGCCGCGCGTCGGTCGAGGTCAGCCTGCAGGAGAAGGCCAAGGCACTCAACATCGCCTCGGTCAAGGACGCCGCGACCGCACCCAGTGGTGCGAGCACCTCCCACGAGCCAGCCCAGACGCTGATGGGCACCGGCGCCGAGGCGAAGCAGATAGTGGAGGCCCTGCAGGAGGCGGAGCAGGAGAAGAAGGCCTCCGGCAAGGCGGCGCTGGTCCAGGCCTTCGCGCCGCAGGAGGTCAAGCCCAGCAAGTCGCTCAAGATCGCCGCCGAGAGCTCCGGCCTGATCGAGAAACAGAAGCTGGCGGAACTCGAGTCCGCCAGGTCTGGCGCGTCCCCGGCCGCGAGAGCTCCGGCCGCAAGAGCTCCGGCCGCACAGGCCCCTGCCGCGCTCAAGGCCGCGCAGGCGCAGGCCGCACAAACGCAGGCGCAGGCCGCACCCAAGGCCACGCCTCAGCCCAAGGCCGCCCAGCCCGTCGATCCCAAGAAGCCAACGCTCACCGATGCGCCGGCCGTCGCGGCGAGCCCGCCGATCGCGCTGACCATGCCTGCTGCGGTCGCTCCCGCAGCTCCGGCTCCAGCCTCGCCCGCGCCCGCAGTCGCGAAGGCTCCGACCCCAGCTCCCGCCCCCAGGCCAGCGGCCTCGGAGACGCCGGCGGAGGTCGCGCCGACCACGGCAGGGGGGCTGCGCAAGACACCCACGCACCCCGGCTTCGACCCCGACGTGCAGACCTACGATCCCGCGAGCCAGACCGGCAACTGGTTCGCCCAGGGGCTGGCCGCGGAGCAGCAGTTGGCAACCGGCACCAAGAGCGGCCCGCTCCCGGCGATCTACGATGCCCTCGACGACGACGACGACCAGCTCAAACGAGGCATCCCTGCGGGTGCCATCATCGGCGTGGTGGTGGCTGCGGTGATGTTGTTCCTGTTCCTGTTCCTGTTCGTCTTCAACAGGAAGGACGAGCCCAAGAAGCCCACGCTGGCCAAGGTGGTCAAGACCAATCCGGCGACCGAGAACCCGGTGCCCAAGGTCGAGCCCAAGGTCGAGCCCAAGCCCGAGCCCAAGCCCGAGCCCAAGGTGGAGCCCAAGCCCGAGCCCAAGGTCGAGCCGCCCAAGCCCGAGCCCAAGGTCGAGCCGCCCAAGCCCAAGGTCGAGCCGCCCAAGCCCAAGGTCGAGCAGCCCGAGCCCAAGGTCGAGCCGCCCAAGCCC
>Ga0180009_10003908_pt1 | contig 16729 bp, 12 predicted proteins | sample OS_PC_MetaG_FD_123537 | JGI IMG/M metagenome (GOLD analysis project Ga0180009, IMG submission 123537) | Groundwater microbial communities from the Aspo Hard Rock Laboratory (HRL) deep subsurface site, Sweden - OS_PC_MetaG | ecosystem: Environmental > Aquatic > Deep subsurface > Groundwater...
AACGTCTGTCCGCATGGCGTCCACGCGGCCCCGGGCGGCAAGATTCTGCCGCCCCGGGACAATCTCTGCCTCGGGACATCCTGCAAGGACAACGACTATTACTGCGTCAAGCACTGCCCGACGGGCGCCTTGAGCGTGACGCTGAATCCGGCTTACGAGGTGTTGGGAGACCGGCGCTGGACCCCGGACCTGCTGGTTTCCACCTGGCACATGGCCGAAACCGGCGAGCTGCCCACCGTGGACCTCGAATACAAGATCGGCGATTCCGGCGGCGGGTTCGACCGGATCGAGATCGTATTCCCCGACCCGGCTCCGGACGGAATCGACCCGGCCGAGGTCTCCATGGCCGTCCGGCTCAACCGGCGCCGTGACGGCCGACCGGAGTGCGAGATGCCTCTGCCGGTTTACGGCGGCGGGATGTCCTACGGCTCGGTTTCGGTTGCGACCATGCTCTCCCGCATGAATGCCTACGCCACCCTGGGGAGCTATTGTTCCACGGGCGAAGGCGGGTTTCCGGACGAACTCGTGCCCTACCAGGACCATATCATCACCCAGGTGGCCACCGGTCTGTTCGGCGTACGGGAGGAGACCATCCAGCGCGTGCCCATCGTCGAGTTCAAGTACGCCCAGGGGGCCAAGCCCGGACTGGGCGGCCACCTGCTGGGCGACAAGGTCACGCCGGGCGTGGCCCGGATGCGCGAAGCCATGGTCGGCAGCGCCCTGTTTTCGCCCTTTCCCTTCCACAGCGTCTATTCGGTCGAAGACCACAAGAAGCATATCGACTGGATCAAACAGATCAATCCCCGGGCCCTGGTCTCGGTCAAGGTGTCGACCCCGACCGACGTGGACATGGTGGCTGTGGGGTCATATTACGCCGGGGCGCACATCATCCACCTGGACGGTTCGTACGGCGGGACGGGCGCGGCCCCGGACATCGCCAAAAAGAACATCGCCATGCCCATCGAGTACGCCATATCCAAGGTGCACCAGTTCCTGATCCAGGAGGGCGTCAGGGACGAAGTCACGCTGATCGTCAGCGGCGGGCTGCGCACGGCCTACGACGTGGCCAAGGCCATCGCCCTGGGCGCGGACGGGGTCGTGACGGGAACGGCGGACATGGTGGCCCTGGAATGTCTGCGCTGCCACAACTGCGAAAGCGGGCGGGGCTGCCCCCGGGGCATCGCCACGACCGATCCGGAGTTGTCCCTCATGATCCATGAAGAGTGGGGGACTCAGCGAGTAATCAACCTCTTTACCGCCTGGAAGAATCAACTGGCCGAAATCCTGGCCCGGCTCGGCATGAAAAGCATCACCGAACTGGTCGGCCGGACCGACTGCCTGAGACATCTGGATTACGACAACCGGCCGGCGAGGAACAACCTATGAGCACGCGGCATCGCGATAAAATCGAAACGGCCCGGGCCCTGATCGAGGCCCGGAGCCACCTGGCTTTGGAACAGCGCCCCCTTCCGGATCGGAAGCGGGAGGAGGAGGGCGGGTGCGGCGTCACCGGTTTCGCCTCGAGCGTCAAGGTCAAGGGCCGACACATCTTCGAGCCTTCGAAACAGATGCACAACCGGGGCAACGGCAAGGGCGGCGGGATCGCGGCCCTGGGACTGGACCACGACGATCTGGGGGTTTCCAGCCGGATTCTGGACGAGGACTACCTGATCCAGATCGCCCTGATCAATCCGGAGTGCCGGAAGGCTGTCGAGGAGCGCTTTCTCGATCCCTTTTTCGAACTGGATCACACTTCCGCCCTGGCGCCGGTGGACGATTACCGGGACGTGGAGGGTCTCGATGTCAAGCCGCCGGACGTGGTCCGCTACTTCGGCCGGGTCAAGGAGTCCGTCCTGGACCGTTTCATCCAGGAAAAGGAACTCGGACACCTGGAACGCCGGCGGGCCGAGGACGAGTTCGTCTATCAGAACAGCTTCCGGCTGAACAGCGAGTTCTATGCCGGCCGGGACCAGAACGCCTTCGTGCTCTGCCACGGGCGGAATCTGATGGTCCTCAAGATCGTGGGCTATGCCGAACGGGTGGTCCAGTACTATCAACTGGAAAACCTGCGGGCCCACGCCTGGATCGCTCACCAGCGTTACCCGACCAAGGGCCGGGTCTGGCATCCCGGCGGCGCGCACCCCTTCATCGGGCTGAACGAGGCCCTGGTCCACAACGGGGACTTTGCCAACTACTACAGCGTGTCCGAGTATCTGCGCCAGCGGGGCATCTTTCCCTTGTTCATGACCGACACCGAGGTCAGCGCCCTGCTGTTCGACCTGCTGACCCGGACCTACGGCTACTCCCTGGAACACGCCATCGAGGCCCTGGCGCCGACGACGGAAATGGACTTCGAGCAGCTGCCTTCGGCCAAGAAGGACGCCTACGGCCTGCTCCAGGCCTGTCATGTCCACGGCTCTCCGGACGGCCCCTGGTTCTTCATCATCGCCCGCAACGACATCGAGAACGGACGGCTTCAGTTGATCGGCATTACGGACACGGCCATGCTTCGTCCCCAGGTCTTCGCCCTGATGGACGGCGAGGTCAAGATCGGGCTGGTCTGTTCGGAAAAGCAGGCCATCGACGCCACCCTGAAAAGCCTGGCCGACGAAGACCCCCGTTTCGGCCGGGTGGCCGACGTGTACTGGAACGCCCGGGGCGGTTCCCACACGGACGGCGGGGCCTTTGTCTTTAATATCAAACCGGGTAAGAACGGGAATCCGGCCGAACTGATCTGTACGGACAAGTTCGGGCAGCCCATCACCGTGCCCGACGACCAGCAGCCCTGTCCCATGCCGGCCCCCCGGCCGGCCCCCGAGGTGGGCGTGGACCGGTCCGACCGTTTCGAGGAGCTCCTGGGGCGGGCCGACGCGGCCGGGTTGTTCAAGGCGGTGACCGATGACCTGTCCGAACCGGGTTACGACCGGTTCCTCTGGGCGGCGGACTGGCTGTCCGAGGCGGCCGGCCGCGGGGACGGCGACAAGGCCGCGGTCCTGGAGGCCATGACCCTGCTCCTCGACCGGCGCTACGACACGTTCGACAAGCGGCGGCGGAGCCTGATCGAGGTCTTGCAGGGACGCATCGACGCGCTCCTGGCGGCCTGTCCCTCCATCGCCGGCGAATCGTCCGGGCGGTACGTGCGGATCGATTTCGAGACCCGTTCGAGCATCCGTGCGCCCCGGGACGGTGAGGCGATACTGGTCATCGACGCCTACGGTTTCGAACCCGAGGGGGACGACTGCGACGCACGCGTCCAGGTCGAAGCCCACCTGCTCGGCTGGAGGCGTTTCATTTGTTACGGCTATCGGGGACAGCGTTTCACCGGCGTCGGACTCGGGCCGGAGACCGACGGGGTCCGCTTTGACGTGTACGGCAGTTCCGGCGACTACCTGGCCTCCGGCATCGACGGCCTGGAGATGTACGTGCACGGAAACGGCCAGGACCAGATCGGCCAGATCATGAAGCGGGGCCGGCTGGTGGTGCACGGCGACCTGGGACAGACCTTCATGTACGGGGCCAAGGGCGGCGAGGTCTACATCCTGGGCAACGCGGCCGGCCGGCCCATGATCAACGCCGTCGGGCGTCCCCGGGTCGTGATCAACGGCACATGCCTGGACTACCTGGCCGAATCCTTCATGGCCGGGGACCCGGTCAATGGAGGCGGCTTTGTCATCGTCAACGGCATGACCTACGACTGGCGCGGCCGATTCGTCGATCTGCCCACGCCGTACCCCGGCTCGAACCTCTTCTCCCTGGCCTCGGGCGGAGCGATCTACATCCGGGACCCCTGGGGGAAGGTCGTCGACGAACAGCTCAACGGCGGGGTCCTCGACGTGCCGAGCCCGGAAGACTGGGCCCTGATCCGGCCCTACCTGGAAGAAAACGAAAGGCTGTTCGGCATCTCGGTTCAAAAGGACCTGCTGACCGTGAATGGAAAGGAAATGCCCCCGGAGAAAGTCTACCGCAAGGTCCGGGCCGGCAAAACCGCCGTCCTGTCCGCGGCCCGGGCCGGCCGCCTGAACGAGTAGCCAGGAAAGCCGGAAAACAGACGCATGAACGGGGGAGCCGGCCGCTCCCCCGTTTTTCTTCGCATAGTGGTCCGGGTTAAGGCTTTCCCGACCATGCTTTTTTATGGTAAAAAGGGCCCATGGAATATCGAACCGGAGAAATCCGACGCGTCTTCTGGGCCCGTTTCAACGATGGCGAGAATCTGCGCGCCGGTCTCGAGGACCTGGCCCGCCGGGAGAACGTGGAACAGGGACTGGTCATGGTTCTCGGCGCTCTGGGCGAGGCCCGGCTGGTGGTCGGGCCCAAGGAAAAGACCCTGCCTCCGGAACCGGTCTGGACCGGGTTTCAGGACGGCCGGGAGATTCTGGGCCTGGGTACCATGATTCGGGGGCCCGAGGGTCCGGACCTGCACCTGCATCTGGCCGCCGGCCGGAGCGGCCGGGAGACCCTGGCCGGCTGCCTCAGAGAGGACGGCCTGGTCTATCTGGTCGTCGAGGCCGTGATGTTCGAGGTCACCGGGCTGTCCGTCCGCCGCACGCCGGACAAAGCCTCGGGGTTGAACCTGCCCGGGTTCTTTTGACCGCCCCCGACCGCCCGTGTCAAACTTCCCTCCAGCCGAGGAGGCGACGATGAACGTTCCCATCGACCCCGAATATCCGCTGGCCCGGTTTATCGACCAGACCCTGCTTCGGCCGGCGGCCACGGTCGATGAAGTCATTGCCGCGGCCGAGTCGGCCGCCGGGCACGGTTTTGCGGCCTTTTGCGTGGCGCCCTGCTACGTCAAGGACGTGGCCCCGATCTTGCGCGGCTCCACTGTGGCCGTGGATACGGTGATCGGCTTTCCTCTGGGTTTTCAGACGACCACGGTCAAGCTTTTCGAGGCCGAGGAGGCCGTCAGGCTGGGCGCGGAAGAGATCGACCTGGTCTGCAACCGGGGCTGGGTCCGGTCCGGTCGGGACGAATTCGTGGAGATCGAGTTGCGGACCATCGCCGAAGCCGTTTCGCCCGTCCCGCTCAAGGTCATTCTGGAAACGTCGGACCTGACCCCGGAAGAGGTCTTGCGAGTCTGCGAAATCGCGGCCCGGGCCGGGCCCGAGTTCGTCAAGACCTCGACCGGCTTTTTCGGGGCCGGGGCTGAGCTGGATACGGTCCGGGCCATCAAGGACCGGATGGGCAGCCTGGTCAAGGTCAAGGCCTCCGGCGGCATCCGGGACCTGAAGACGGCCTGGGCCTTTATTCAGGCCGGGGCTCACCGGATCGGCACCAGCTCCGGGATGGAAATAATGAAAGAATTCAGTCTGTTGAAGTAATGACGGCGGCCGGCCGCTTGAAAAAGGGTCCGTTCGGGGTTATGCTGCGAATATCCGCGAATATCCATACTTGCGGCGGAATGATGATCTGATCGAGATGATGGGACGTAACAAAAATCGATACTCCGGCAAGTCCGGGACCTTGCCTCACAAGGCCCTGCTGTTGTTCCTGCTGCTCAGCGTGGCCCTGTTCCTGATGCTCCTTCGCTTCAACGGGCAGGCGCCTATCGAGGCCCGCGACGAACCGGTTTCCCAGGATGCGCCATGCCCGGTGCAGTTGACGGCCGGTCCGTTTCAGCGGGAGGCGGAGCAACGGGCTCGTTCCAGGCAACTTGTTGAAAGAGTACAAAAAGGCGACACACTCGGGCATGTCCTCGACCGGCTGGGCCTGGACCGGGGGCAGGCCTATAGTATCACCAGCGCGGCCGAGGGACTGCTGGATTTGACCCAGGTTCGGCCGGGGGACCAGATCGTGCTATGGGTGGACAGGCGGACGGGCCAGCCCGAGCGGTTCGAGTTCTGCCGGACCCAGTCCGAGCGCCTGATCCTGATACGGACCCCGGCCGGATATGCCGGCGCCTGGCAGAAATACGACCCCCTTATCGTCAAGGGCGCGGCCGAGGGCCGGATCGAAGGATCGTTGTGGGGCACGGCGGTCGAGCGGCACGGGCTCGATCCCGAACTGGTCTTGGGTTTTGCGGATATTTTCGCCTATGATGTCGATTTTTTTACGGATGTACAAAACGGGGATCAATTCGCCCTCCTGTTCGAGAAGGAGTATTGCCGGGGAAGCTACGTCAAGCCGGGGCGGATTCTGGCGGCGCGGTTCGTCAACGGCGGCCGGACCCTCGAGGCCTTCCACCACCGGAATGCCAAAGGCGAAGACGGATACTACGATGCCGAAGGCCGCTCCCTGAAGAAGATGTTTCTCAAGTCGCCGCTTCAATATCGTCGAATTTCCTCGTTTTTTTCCCGTTCGCGCTTTCATCCGATCTTGAAAATCTTTCGGCCGCACCTCGGCGTGGACTACGCCGCGCCCACGGGGACCCCGGTCTCCGCCCTGGGAGCGGGCCGGATCGATTTCATCGGCTGGAAAGGTGGATACGGCAAGTTCATCATCATCGAGCACGGCAAGTCTTTCACGACGCATTACGGGCACTTGTCCGGATTTGCCAAGGGACTGAAGAAGGGCAGCCGGGTCAGCCAGAGCCAGTTGATCGGGTACGTGGGTTCGACCGGCCTTGCCACCGGTCCCCATCTCGATTTCCGGGTCAAGAAAGGCAAGGAGTTCATCGATCCGCTTTCCTTGAAGAGCGAGCCCGCGCCGCCCATCGAGGGCACGGAAAAAGTCGAGTTCGAGAAGGAGGTTCAGGAGGCCCGGGCCATGATGACCCGTTTGGTCGCCGCCCGGCGTTAAGCTCGGCCCTTGCGGGCGGGGAACCGGAAAAAGTTGGCCGTTTTTACTTGACAACCGGGCCGGGATGTAATTTAGTCCAATGCTTGAAATGGTTTGCTTTGTGGGGAATTTATTTTTTTTACATAATTTGTGTGCAATTTTTCACTTGGCCCGAGCCGGGGGCGGCGGCCAGACCGACCGAGGGTCCCGACCGGCCGGGCCACGAAGACAATTCAAAAGAGGCGGCTAGAAGCCCAATAAGGAGGTAGGAACCTTGGCCTTTGAAATCACGAATGTGAAATACTCGGGCAAAATCAATCCGGTGAAGCTGGGCGCGGCCCAGTCGTTGACCGTGGGGGGAGAAACCGCGTACAACTTCATGACCTTTGAGGGGGAAATGCCCCAGAAGCCCAAGATTGCCATGGAAATCTGGGACATGGACCCGGGCGACGAATGGGCCGAAGCGGCCAGGGCCCCGTTTGACGGCGTTTTGGGCGACCCGGCCGCCTGGGCCAAAAAATGTGTCGAGTACGGCGCGGACATCGTCGTCGTACAGCTCAAAAGCACGGACCCCAACTCGGCCAACAAAGGCGCACGGGACGCCGTGGCCACCGTCAAGGCCGTTGTGGAGGCCGTTGACGTGCCCGTGGCCGTGTACGGCGTGGCCAACGAGAAGAAAGACATCGAGACCCTGAGCGCCGTGGCCGAGACCTTCCAGGGCAAGAATCTGATCCTTGGCCCGGTCGAGGAAAAGAACCACAAGCAGATCGGCGCCCAGGCCCTGGCCTACGGCCACACCATCGCCGCCAACACGCCGATCGACGTCAACCTGGCCAAACAGTTGAACATTCTTTTGGCCAACCTGGGCGTGAAAAACGACAAGATTCTCATCGATCCCACCACTGGCGGGCTGGGTTACGGCATGGAATACTGCTATTCGGTCATCGAACGGATTCGCATGGCCGCCCTGGTCCAGCAGGACGAAAACCTCCAGCAGCCCATCATCAACAACATGGCCCAGGAAATCTGGAAGTCCAAGGAGGCCAAGCAGTCCCTGGACGAGGCCCCGACCCTGGGCGAACCGGATGACCGGGGTGTGATGATGGAAGTGACCCAGGCGGTGGCCCTGCTTCTGGCCGGTTCGGACGTCATCTTCATGCGGCATCCCGAAGCGGTCAAGATCATCCGCCAGTACATCGACCTGGTGATCGAAGACGGCCCCGTCCAGGCCGAAGGCATCAAGGTCATCCAGGCCGTGGCCGCGGACAAGCTGCCCAAGGTCGACTTCACCCCGTCCGGACCGCCGGTCAAGGAAGTCAAGGCCGCGGCGCCCGCCGCCAAGGCCGCTCCGGCCAAGAAGGCTGAACCGCCCAAGGCCGCTCCGGCCGCGCCCAAGGCCGCGGCGCCGGCCAAGGCTGAGGCCGCTCCGGCCAAGGCTGAGACCGCCAAGGTCGTGTCCATAGACGATGCCAAGGTCAAGGCCGAAGCCGATGCCAAGGCCAGGGCCGATGCGGAAGCCAAAGCCAAGGCGGACGCCGAAGCCAAGGCCAAGGCGGACGCCGATGCCAAAGCCAAGGCGGAAGCGCAAGCCAAAGCCAAGGCGGAAGCCGATGCCAAAGCCAAGGCGGAAGCCGAGGCCCAGGCCAAAGCCAAGGCCGAGGAAGACCTGATAGCCCTCCGGGCTCAGCGGGCCAAGGAACGCGAAGAGATCGAGGCCAAGCGGGCGGTCCGGACCGGTCCGCGCAAGATGAAGAAGTCGGACGAGGTGGTCGAACCCGAGCTGGTCGTGGCCCAAAGAATCGTGGCCTCCCTGACCCGGGTCCACATGCGCACCAAGAAGTATTAAACCGTTCCATCGAAGGAACGATTCGTTCGGGAGGTATGTGAGATGAGCGAGGAAACCAAGCAGGAAGCCCTTGAGGAGGAGTGGGTGGAGCGCCAGCCCAAGAAGGCCGACCGGATCGTGCCTCAGGAGGAGCGCGTGTCCGAGCAGATCATGGCCAGTCTGGACCGGGTGCACCGCCGCATGATGGTTTAGACATGGTTGTGTATAGACATTATCACGTTCATACGATATATTTGTTGCCGACCCGGAAAATTCCGTTCGGGAACAATCAGAAATAGAGGAGGAACCTCTCATGGCAGCTGAAGAAGCCAAGGAAAAACAAGCCAAGACCTACAAGCCGGAAGAAGTGAGTGTCGACACCGCCAGTATCAAAATGATGAAAAAGGCGCAGGCGGAAGGCATCGAGACCATCTTCGACCGGGCCCTGGTCATGAAACCCTGCAACATCGGCGTCGAAGGCATTTGTTGCAAGAACTGTTCACAGGGCCCCTGCCGTCTTCCCTTGACCAAAAAAATCAAGGAAGGCCTGGAGCCGGACACCCGCAAGGGACTTTGCGGGGCCACCCCGGAAACCATTGCCGCGCGTAACTTCGCCCGCATGGTCGCCGCCGGCGCGGCCGCCCACTCGGATCACGGCCGAGGCGTGGCCGAGACCTTCCTGGCCATGGCCCGCAAGGAGGCCCACGACTACACCATCAAGGACGAGCAGAAGCTGCTCGAGATCGCCCCCTATTTCGAGGTGGCCACCACGGTCAAGGAAGGCGACGAAGAGTTCCCCCGCGACATTTTCGACATCGCCGTCGAGGTCGGGGAGAAGGCTTTGGGCGAGTGGGGCAAGCAGCAGGGCGAGATATACTTCGCCAAGCGCGCCCCTGAGGCGACTTACGAAAACTGGAAGAAGCTGGGCGTGGTGCCTCGGGGCATCGACCGCGAGATCGTCGAGATCATGCACCGGACCCACATGGGCGTGGATCAGGACTACCGGAACATCACGGCCCAGTGCACCCGGGCCGCCCTGGGTGACGGCTGGGGCGGTTCCATGATCGCCACGGACCTGCAGGACGTCATGTTCGGCACGCCGTATCCCCTGCATGGCCAGATCAACCTGGGCGTGCTGGAGATTGACAAGGTCAACATCATCGTTCACGGTCACGAGCCGCTGCTGTCCGAGATGATCGTGGCCGCGGCCCAGTCCCAGGAGATGCTTGACTACGCCAAGAGCAAGGGCGCCCACGGCATCATCCTGGCCGGCATGTGCTGCACGGCCAACGAGATTCTGATGCGCCACGGCATGCCCATTGCCGGCAACTACCTCCAGCAGGAGCTGGCCATCATCACCGGCGCCGTGGACGCCATGGTGGTTGACGTGCAGTGCATCATGGAAAACGTGGCCAACGTGGCCGACTGCTACCACACCAAGCTGATCACGACCAATCCCCGGGCCAAGATCGAATCCGGCAACAGCACGATTCACATCGAGTTCGACGAGCATCACGCCTTCGAGATCGGCAAGCAGATCGTCAAGGAGGCGGTTGACAACTTCCTCAACCGTCGTCCAGAACAGCCGATCCTCATCCCGAGCGAACGGGAGAACATGGTCGTCGGCTTCTCCCAGGAGGCCATCAAGTATCACCTGGGCGGCACCTTCCGCGGTTCGTACGTCCCGCTGAACGACAACATCATCAACGGCCGCATCCGCGGCATCGGCGGCGTGGTCGGCTGCAACAACTGCCGGACCATCCACGATTCGGCCCACCTGATCGTCGTCAAGGAACTGCTCAAGAACGACGTCATCGTCCTGACCACGGGCTGCAACGCCATGGCCTGCGGCAAGGCCGGCCTGTTGACGCCGGAAGCGGCGCGGGTCTTCTGCGGTCCGGGCCTGGCCGAAGTCTGCGAGACCGTCGGCATCCCGCCGGTCCTGCACATGGGCTCCTGCGTGGACAACTCCCGCATCCTGATCGCGGCCTCGGAAGTGGTCAAGGCCGGCGGCCTGGGCAAGTCCATCGCCGACCTGCCGGCGGCCGGATCGGCGCCGGAGTGGATGAGCGAGAAGGCCATCAGCATCGGCCACTACTTCGTCTCTTCGGGCGTGTACACGGTATTCGGGGTGACCCTGCCCGTGACCGGCGCTCCGCGGTTCCAGAAGCACCTGTTCACGGAACTGGAGGACCTTTACGGCGGCATGTGGGACCTGGTCGAAGACCCGTACGAGCACGCGGCCAAGATGATCGCCCACATCGACAAGAAGCGCAAGGCCCTGGGCATCGACAAGGCCCGCGATCGCGTCCTGATGGACATGGCCGACCGCCAGAAACTGGATGCAGCCTAAGAGAAAGCCCTTCTAAGAAAGGAGGATCGATCAGTGTCGAAACTAGTAGCCTTCGCAGCCATTCAGGGCGCGTACAACATCGTTCAGAAAGCGGAAGGAAAATACAAGCAGGCCCTGGCGCAGTACGGTCCGGACCAGAAGCTCGAATTCCCCAACACCGCTTATTATCTTCCCCTTATCTATTCGTTGCTGGGCATTCCGGTCAAAAACCTGGGCGACGCCAAGAAGCCCCTGGACATATGCCGCCAGTTGCTGCCTCCCCATGTGAAGAACGTGAACCATCTGCCCTTCCTGGGGCCGTTGCTGGACGCGGGCATGGCGGCCATCCTGGCCGAAGAGGTCGTCGAGGCCATCCGTTACGTGGATGATCCGGACTTCTACCTGGTCAGCGAGGAAGTCGACCTGGACAACGGCAAAATCTGGCTGGGCGCGGCCGAGGACACCGTCTTCCGGAAGCGCGGCGTGGAGTTCGTGGACGGCACGGCCCCGGGTTTCGCGGCCATTGTCGGCGCGGCCCCGACGCCCGAGATCGCCAAGGAGATCGCCGAAGAGTATCAGCGCCGGAACCTGTACGTCTTCATGGCCGCCAACCAGTCCGGGACGACCTTTTCCGAGCAGTTGATCGAAGCCGGCGTGCAGATCGGCTGGAATACCCGTCTGGTTCCCTTCGGTCCGGACATTTCGGCCGCCGTCTTCGCCCTGGGCTTCGCCAACCGGGCGGCCATGGCCTTCGGCGGCATCAAGCCGGGCGACTACCAGAAAATGCTCCTTTACAACAAGGACCGCATCTTCGCCTTTGTCAACGCGTTTGGCGAGGTCAACGCCGAATGGGCGGCCAACGCGGCCGGCTGCGTCAACTGGGGTTTCCCGACCCTGGCCGACACGGACATTCCGGAAATCCTGCCCACCGGCGTGTGCACCTACGAGCACGTCGTGGCCAACGTCGGGTATGACGAGATGGTGACCCGATCGGTCGAGGTCCGGGGTCTGAAGACCACGGTTTCGACCATCGACATCCCCTTGTCCTACGGCCCGGCCTTCGAGGGCGAGCGCGTCCGCAAGGACGACCTCTTCCTGGAGATGGGCGGCGGCAAGACCCAGGCGGTCGAGCTGGTCCAGATGGCCGAAATGAACGAGATCGAGGACGGCAAGATCGAGGTCATCGGTCCGGACGTCAAGGACATCAAGAAGGGCGACCGTCTGCCTCTGGCCATTACGGTCAAGGTCGCCGGCCGCAAGTTCCAGGAGGACTTCGAGCCCATCCTCGAACGCCAGATTCACCATTTGATCAACTACGCCCAGGGCGCCATGCACATCGGGCAGCGCGACATCGCCTGGGTCCGCGTTTCGGACGCGGCCATCGACAAGGGCTTCACCCTCCGGGACATCGGCGTCATTCTTCACGCCAAGTTCCACCAGGACTTCGGCGCGGTGCTGGACAAGGTCCAGGTGGCCCTGTACACGGAAAAGGACAAGGTGGCCGAGATCACGACCAAGGCCCGGGGGATTTACAAGACCCGGGACGCCCGCGTCGAGAACATGACCGACGAGGCGGAGAACATCTACTACTCCTGCACGCTGTGCCAGAGCTTCGCGTCCAACCACGTCTGCGTGGTCAGCCCGGAGCGGACCGGTCTGTGCGGCGCCTACAACTGGATGGACTGCAAGGCCTCCTACGAGATCAACCCCAACGGCCCCAACCAGCCCATCGAAAAGGGCGAGGTCCTGGACGCCAAAATGGGTGTTTTCAAGGGCGCCAACGACTTCATCTACAAGGCCTCGCGCCAGGCCGTCAGCTCGGTCTGCTTTTACAGCATGGTCCATTCGCCCATGACCACCTGCGGCTGCTGCGAGTGCATCGCGGCCATGCTGCCGGGCCTCAACGGCGTCATGACGGTCCATCGCGACTACACGGGTGAAACGCCCTGCGGGATGAAGTTCACGACCCTGGCCGGCGTCATGGGCGGCGGTCAGCAGTCCGAAGGCTTCGTGGGCCACAGCAAGTTCAATATCATCCAGCGCAAGTTCCTCACCGGCGACGGCGGCCTGCTCCGGATGGTCTGGATGCCCAAGTCCCTGAAGGAAGAGTTGCGCGACCGCCTGCTCAAGCGGGGCGAAGAACTGGGCATACCCGACCTGATCGACCGCATCGCGGACGAATCCGTGGGAACCACCGAGGATGAAATCCTGCCCTATCTCCAGGAAAAGGACCATCCCGCTCTGAAGATGGATTCCCTGATCGCATAACCTGACAAGCAGGATGGCCCCCGGCCCGTTCGCGGCCGGGGGCCCTTCCCGAATTTTGATACATGAGGAGAATACGATGGCCCTGACTGGTATTCAGATATTCAAACTGCTGCCCAAGACGAACTGCGGTGAGTGCGGCGTCCCCACCTGCCTTGCCTTCGCCATGAATCTGGCTTCGGGCAAGGCCGAACTGGACGCCTGCCCCTACGTGTCTGAAGACTCGCGGGCTCAGTTGGCCGCGGCTTCGGCCCCGCCCATCCGGCCGCTGACCGTGGGCTACGGTGACACGGCGGTCAAGATCGGCGGCGAGACGGTCCTGTTCCGTCACGAAAAGACTTTTTTCAACCCCCCCGGACTGGCGGCCCTGATTACCGACGACACGGACGCGGCCGCCATCGAGGCCAAGTGCCAGCGCTACATGGCCTACCAGTACGAACGGGTCGGGTTCAACCTGCGCCCTGAGCTGATCGCCCTCAAGTGCGTTTCCGGCGACGGGGCCAAGTTTGCGGCCGCGGCCAAGCTGATCGTCGATAAGTGCGACCTCAGCCTGATCCTTATCTCCGAGGACCCGGCCGTGATGAAGGCGGCGGTGGACGCCGTGGGCGCCTACAATCCGCTGCTATACGCCGCCACGGCGGACAACGCCGAGGAGATGGGCAAGCTGGCCCTCGAGGCGGGATGCCCCCTGGGCGTCAAGGCCGACGGCCTGGATGCCCTGATCGCCCTGGTCGACAAGCTGACCGGCATGGGCCTCAAGGACCTGGTCATCGACAGCGGCGCCCGGACGGTCCGGCAGTCCTTCGTGGACTCGGTGACCATCCGTCGGGCGGCCCTGATGGCCCAGAATCGTTCCCTTGGCTTCCCGACGATTACCTTCCCGTGTGAAATGACCGACAACCTGGCCATGCAGGCGGCCATCGCCGCCGGCTTGGTGGCCAAGTACGCCGGCCTGATCGTCATGTCGGACTTCGAGGGCTCGACGGTCTTCCCGCTGGCCCTGGAACGACTGAACATCTACACCGATCCGCAGCGGCCCATGACCGTGACCCAGGGTATCTACGACATCAATGGCCCGGACGAGAACTCGCCGGTCCTGATCACCTCGAACTTCTCCCTGACCTATTTCATCGTCTCGGGCGAGGTCGAGGCCAGCCGCGTCCCGACCTGGCTGCTGATCATGGACACCGAAGGCCTTTCGGTCCTCACCGCCTGGGCCGCCGGCAAGTTCGTCGGCGACGCGGTGGGCATGTTCGTCAAGAAGTCCGGTATCGCGGACAAGGCCAAGCACAACAGCCTGGTCATTCCGGGGTACGCGGCAGCCATCATGGGCGACCTGGAGGAGGAACTGCCTGGCTGGAAGGTCACGATCGGTCCTCGGGAAGCAGCCCATATCCCGAAATTCCTCAAGGAATATAAAGCTGCCTAAAATAAATCTTCTCTAGGAGACAAGACCATGCCCGACAACAAGTACATGAAAACCATCGGCGAGAATCTGAACGTGATCAACAAGCAGATCGGCCAGGCCTTCAAGGACAAGGACCCGGGGCCGATTCGGGAGATGGCCGAGAAACTCACCGCGGTCGAGGTTGATTACATCGATATCAATCTCGGGCCGGCCCGCAAGGGCGGCGAGGAACTGATGACCTGGGTCGTCCAGACCGTTCAGGAAGTGACCGACACGCCGCTCTGTCTGGATACCTCGAACATCGACGCCATGGCCGCCGGACTCAAGGTTTGCAAGAGCAAGGCCATCATGAACTCGATCATGTGCCGCCCCGAGCGGTATGAAAAGATGCTGCCCATCTGCGCCGAGCACGGCGCCAACATGATCGCCCTGATGTGGGGTCCGACCGGTATGGCTCGCGACGCCAACGAACGGGCCGAATGGTCGACGGAACTGCTCATGGCCGCCCAGGCCCTGGGCATCCCCACGGCCGACATGTGGGTCGATCCCATCGTCACGCCGGTCAACATTCAGCAGGATCAGCTCATGGAGAGCCTGGCCTTCTTCGAGATGCTGCCCGACATCGTGGCGGCCATGGATCCCGAGGGCGGGCCGATCAAAAGCACCAACGGGCTGTCCAATGTCTCCAACGGCAATCCGGACCCCCTGCGTCCCATCCTGAACCAGACCTACATGTGCATGCTGGCCCGTCGCGGGATGTATTCCAGTATCGTCGACGGTTTCGACCCGGTCATCATGGACATCTGCCGCGGCAAGCGTCAGGACATCGTCGACCTGGTCTACGGCGTCATGGACGGCAAGGAATACGACTACTCGACCATGGACAAGGAAGCGGTCGATTACGTCAAGACGGCCAAGGTCCTGTTGGGCCACAGCCTGTTCAGCGAGTCCTGGCTGGACATCTGATCGAAGTCCCCCGCGGGTCCGCCCGCGGCATCGTAACTTAAGGAAAGCCCCGCGTCCACAAGGCGCGGGGCTTTTCCTTATGGTCCGGTCTCATCCGAATTCGGGTTCAATCCGGATAATGAGGGTGTCCGGCCTTCGAAGGACCCGTCTCAAGGCGTGGCGGGCGGCGTTTCCTTCATGGCAGACCAGATTGGGTGCTTCGTCGCCTGTGGCTCGCAAAGACGGGCGTGAGCGGGAGAAAAACCAGGGACCTGTTTCTTTCTCAAATCCCCCAGGCCGAAACCCGGATGCGGGGCCGGGTGCGGCCGATTTGTATGTTCATGCCAATACAGGGTCTCAGTCTCAGTCCTTGTGGTAGATGACGATGATGGCCTGGGAGGGGCCTGGCCCCAGGGAACGGAAGGCGTGGGCCAGGTCGGATTCGAAATAGAGGCTGTCTCCTGTTTCGAGAAGGTAGACCTGATCGTGGGTCCGGAACTCCAGGCGGCCGGAGAGCAGGTAGACGAACTCCTCCCCTTCATGCGAGAAAAAAGACATGTCCCCGGCCGCGATCTCGTCGAAGGTGACGTAGAACGGCTCCATGTGCTTGCTGGCCTTTTTGACTTCCAGGGCCTCGTACATGTAAGGCACGACGCCTTTCTGGTGGTGAGGCCGTTTGGCCGGCGATCGGCGTTCGTCTTTCCTCGTGACCACGACCCTTTCCCGGGTATCGTCCTCCTGGAAGAAATGGCTCAAGCCCACGCCCAGGGACCGGGCCAGTCTGAGGAGAGTGGCCACGGGCGGAACGACCCGGTTGTTTTCGATCTGTGAGATCAAGGGACGGGACAGCCCGGTGATGGATGAGACATCCTGGAGGGTGTATCCCTTTTTCTTGCGGAGTTCCTTGATCTTGCCGCCGATCTCCAAGGCCATGACGTCCACGTCGCCTGTTCTGCCCATATGCACCCCTTTGGCCGAAGTCATTGCGGGACGCACCCGCCCTTTATAATTTATCGCCAGCGTCTATTAAAATCAAACCATTTTTGATATAACTAAATATACGGTCCCTCGGGGCCGGTTACGGGCGGGCCGGGAGGCAGGGCCGCCCTTCATTTCACAGCAATAATGGGTGAAAATTTTTATTGAGTGTTGGTGGTGGTTCCCGGGGGAGTGTGAAATAATTTTTCGTAAAGTCGTTTTGAGGGGGACGGGAGCCGGGTAGCCGGTAACTAATTGAAAT
>Ga0180009_10003909_pt1 | contig 16724 bp, 8 predicted proteins | sample OS_PC_MetaG_FD_123537 | JGI IMG/M metagenome (GOLD analysis project Ga0180009, IMG submission 123537) | Groundwater microbial communities from the Aspo Hard Rock Laboratory (HRL) deep subsurface site, Sweden - OS_PC_MetaG | ecosystem: Environmental > Aquatic > Deep subsurface > Groundwater...
CCAATTAAAACGACTGTAAAAGGCTTTATTACCAGCAAATAAATCTTTCAGATAAAGAAAAGCTGTGGAAAACCGATGCGGATATCCCGTCCCTCACGATTTTTTCAGAATATAAAAGCCATATGAGAAAGGGTGGGGAAAGGCGTATGAAAAGGAATGAACTGATAGACCGAACCTAAAACCGCGTAAACCATATCTCTGTTCTACTCTTTTCCTTTGGTTTGTAATTCGCTCATCGTTCTTGGTAACGCCAGCGCTTTGCTACATCAATGAGTTGAGCGTTAGTCATGTGAGAATTCTGCCACCCTTTGTCGAAATCGATGTCTTTCGAACGCGGGAGCTTATCTGCAGATAACTCGCGGATAAGAATCCTTGAAGGCAGCATTGCTGCTTGTCCAACAAAAATCGCTTCCCTGCGCCTTAACCCAGACAACATCTTGGTCAATCCTGATACCGAATCAGGTAAAATACCTCGTACTTGCTCACGATCAGCGTCGTTGGTTATGCGATGAACAATCCAACTATTGCATTGGGAGAGAACGGTCGCTTCAACTTCACTCGGTCTTTGAGATACCAAGAGCAACCCTAACCCGTATTTACGGCCCTCTTTTGCTATTCGGCGAATGGCCTCTTGTGCAGCCTCATACTGAGCCTCACCACGATTTGGCACATAGCGATGGGCCTCCTCGCAAACCAACAAAACAGGGTATTTTTCTCTCTCTGAAGTAGACTGCCATACCTTCAAGTAAAACAATGTCCGCGCGATAACTGCACTCGCAATACCGGCAACTTCATTTGGTACACCAGAGAGATCAATAATACAAACCGGTTCGCCTTCCCCAACAAATTGGGATAAGACCTTGGGGAATGGGTCATTTATATTATCCCAAGGCTTCAGCATGAACTTCATACGCGTGTCGCGTTGAAGCGTCTCAAGCTTGTTAATAACCGAATTAAAAGGTTCTTGTTCCTTTTTATCTTTTCCAGATGGTCGTTGGGAGTTAACCTCTTGTTTGAAAGTGTCGAGCGAATAGGGCGTTGGGGAATCGACAGAAATCTTAGTTATATCGATGCCGATGGATTCCTCCACCGAGTTACGCGCATTTAAAAGGGCTGTTTTGACGATATTCGCTTGTGATGTTGCGACAAATTCCGTCTTCCCGATGACGAGGGCAATGGTCTCTTGAAGGTTCAATAGCCAATAAGGTAATTTAAGGCTTCCTTCATCAGTGGAGAGACGCAAATGGTTTGTGAAGGCAGATCCATATTCGTTATGAGGATCAAGAATCACGATCCTTGGCTCCCAATTGCTATGCCCAGCTGTTTGCCCCCTCTCTAATATACTATGGATGATAGTCGCTATTGTTCCTGATTTACCTGCACCAGTTGAGCCAAGCACTGCTGTGTGTTTTCCTATTAGCTCGTTCATGTCAGCATAACACTGTGTACCTCCAGATCCTACATGCTCTCCAATATAAACGACCGGCCCCTTTCCCCGACCGTAAATGTAGCGAAGTTCAGATTTTGGCGTGAGATAAACCGTTTGTTGTGGAAGGGGGTATGTGGCAACTCCTCGTTCGAAATGTAACTCCCAGCGAGGTGGTGATACTGATGCATCATGAGTCCACTCTCCTTCACCAAAGAGATCTGCTTCTACAATTCTCTCATCGGCAGAGGCTTGAGGCAAAATCCCGCGCTCTAACTCATATTCGGCCTTCATGCGCAGCCGTCCAACGAAAGCGTAAATGATGCGTCTTCCAAAATGTATTTTTATTATTGATCCGAACTGGCCAATCGGATATGTTTCACCAGCATAAACTCGTGAAAGTTCAGTTAGCTTGGGCTCCAACTCGGCAATGATATGAGCCCCGTCCACTTCGATGATTTTCCCAATCTCGAGATTTTCGACAGGATCGCTTGGGTTCCGGATGTCAGTATTCATCGTTCACCTCCGAGTATTCGTGTGATGTTTTCGAATTTCCACCATGGTAAGTCATAATCTGTGTGCACAACTTTGTCGTTGTGGTAAAAGCCACGTTTGGCGAAAATTAGAACTTGCTCGCTGACAGAGCGGTCTTCATGCCATGATTTAAGTTGCCTGGGTAATTGAGTCTCTGATGTAAAGGCAATCATGGTGAGATGACCTGACGACTCCCTGAGTGCCTTGTCGAGCTCAAGATTGATATGTAAATCGCCGAAGCTGTAGCCGCAAACCACAAGTACCTTTTGAGTACGATCCTTGGGCCTAAGAGATTCACGTGCAATCCCAATAAGTTGTGCAAAAGGATCTCTTTGGGTTTCACGGTATTTTGTAGACGCTGGCCAAATCAAAACATTTCGATTTGACTGTGCGGGAATGCACAGGGACTTCGAAACTCTACGCGGTAATGCATCATCAGGGAATTCACACCAATTGATAGATCCGTGCAGTTTAAGAACACGAGCGTCCAGACCGTCTTGGTAGAAGGTTGTAGGATTCCACCATCCCGTGACGCCGCCGTCCAAGCCGTCCGCAAACTGAATCTTCTCAAGGGCCAAGGCGTCTTCAATCAATGTATCATAGTTAAGGATCAAGTAATCTACCGGTTTATTTGATATGGATGTACCGGGGCGAATCGGCCGATGTACTGCCTTGATAAACTGCCAATGGATTTTTATGTCTATTAATTTGTCAAGGATGGTGGCTATTGCTATCTTGATTTGCTCGGTTGTTCCACGCAACTGATCAGCTGTATATGCCTGCCCGTTCAATTCTATATCATTTTTAGTGGCGTTCCGTAACGATCTCCGTTCAGCAATTGATAACAGATCAATTAGATCACTAAGATAGTCCTCGATGTTTGCATCGGTTGCACCGGCGAACTGAGACTGCAAGGCTTGAAGTATCTGCTTTGAAGAGGTATCTATCAAAGGGCTTTGTAGAACTTCCTCTGTAAGCTCGGTAGTCAGTGGAAGTCCTGCACATTTACTGCATCCGGCACCGACTAAAAAAGCTCTCCCGCTCTGCGTCATTAATTCTTCAAGCTTTGCCACCGCCTCCGCTAAGAGAGTCGGTCTAAGCACTGATAAGTCATCTGGCATAGACATGATTCATTCTCCTTCGATTAATCAAGTTCTGCAGATAATCTTGTGAAGCTGGAAATAATTTCTAACTTTTTTTGTCCAGCATGGTAAACAACTTATTAATGTATTGGTCACGATCATCGGTCATAAAAAGTACATGCATTCTTTCCAATTCATCTTGCAACTTATCCCACTTAAGTTGTGGGTACCGTGACCAGGACAGAATGAAACTATTAAGAATAACTTCAGGATCATTCAGTCGCTTTTCAACATCTTTGATAGTCTTAGCAAATTTTACTTTTTCGCTTCCCGGCCCCTCATGTAAAAGTCCATGCGGTTCAATGAACGACACATATTGCTTCTTGTTTTTAAGAACCCACAGGATAAAATCCGGGTGAAAGTTGCCGGCTTCAAAAAAGCCAACGCCTTTGCCACGGCTCATATTTCGTAAAAGGAATATTTCTGAACCGTCCTTAACAAGTTTGCTTTTATTTTTATCACTCCAGTTTTTAAGATCCACGACAAATTGATATTCACTTTCATTTAAAGCAACGGGCATTATTGTTATTTTACCACCACGACGTACATGAAAAAGCGGCTGATAAAGGTGTGTATTCCACTTGCAGGCTTTTAATTCACCGGGGCTGGAAAAGTTGCACAAGTATTCTTTATTTTCTTCAATTTCCTTTTTAATCTGTTTTATATGCTGAATAACCTGTTCTTCATCACCATCAACAATAAGTCGGTATTGCTCTTCAGATGGAAAATTATCATCTTCCAGCGTTAATTCTCTGAGTTCTAATCTGGGCTCGATATATTCCCGTTTCCGGTAATTATAATAGTGATCACAGTATCGTTTGAGCAATTCTGTCACTACTTGTTGGATCAGTAAGACGTCATTAAAACTGGTGGGCCTAAGTCGTTCATGCGGCATATAAAGGGTGTACCAGTTGGGATTAACCAAAAGCCGGCGAATACCGTCTTTGGTAATATTCAGATTATACCAGCTTCGTTCACGTTTAAAGCGCTCCAGTTCAAAAAAGAGTTCGTCGTAATTGAGCAGTGCCAGATGTTCTTTACTTAATTGGGCATGTTCTTTTTGGACAGTCGTTAATGTCCCTCGGGACTTTACAAACTGAATTCGTGGATACCAATCGGAAACAACGGTGTTTTGCATTAGATATTCAGGAATTTCGCCAATCGCCGGAACCGGCGCATCTTTTTTGAAATCATATTCTTTCCCATCAGCAGATTTTCGTTTTGGGCGCAGGATTTTCAGCTTTTTACCGATATCATAGGTTACATTAAGTGGAATGGTAATGATCTTTTTGCGTTCATTGCCTGGAAGCCCTTCCTCTCTGAGAAAATCACGGAATTTTTCCATAAAGTCCGCTTCAATGCCAAAGACGTTCAGTGTTTCCAGCTCTTCAATAAACAGGGGACGTTCCGGTGCGAAAGTGTGTCCGCTTCTTTTCAGGCTCCAACCGTATCCTTTTAATCGAACGCCACGGCCAAAAAGCTGTATTATCTGGGTCCCTTCACTTTTACCAACGTGCATGAGACCCATGGTACTAACACGCCAACAATCCCAGCCTTCTATAAACTTCTTGGAGCCAATCAATATAGTTATCGGCGAAACAGAATCATTGATCGATGCGAACATGGCTTCAGTAAATTCGCTTTCTTCGATTGATACTTTTGTATCATATTGTTTGGCGACTTCTTCAATGTGATCGCATAAGCCCTTTGCATCACCAACATTTATCAGTCCAAAGGGTTCTTCAGCAGATCCAGCTTTAAGGGCAATTTCACCTGATTCACCCTTGATTCTTGCAAGTTCAAGCTGTCCGCCGGCTGGATTGTTAAATAAACGTTTAAGAATATCTTTGTAAATGTCCCTAACCGTTTCGCCTGCATTCATAATTTTTGCAAGATACATGAATGATCCAGCAAATATATCGATGCCGTCTTTATCCAGAAGGCCTGTCGTTTGGCCATTTCCGGTAATGATATCATTAATTCTTTTCTGAAAAGCATCAGATTCAGACAGAAAATCTGCCACGAATTTAATTATCAGCGCAACATCAGCCGCAACAGCTGTTTCGTCTTTGGTTCCCTTGGCTTTTATTACCGTGCTGCCCACAAAAATCCAAAGTGGTTTTTCTATATTAAAAGGTTCAAAACCAACGGATCTTTCATTATAAATTCGAAGCTGCTGATAAAATTTTAGCAAACAGGCTGTAAGATAGGTCGCCTGAATTTCTTCATAGGATTTGGGGAGATTAAGAATCTGATAATCCTTTCCAAAACCGTCCTCATAAAACCAGCGGTATGAATAATCGAATAATATACTTCTGGCATAATCATCTTCATGCCCAGTTCCGCCGACAGCCTGCTCAAAAGTTGCGGAATATTCAAATGTGAACCCTTTGGCACACAAATCGGCTCTGTGTTTATACCAGGCATTTTCGTCTGCTTTTACATTTTTGCCGGACAACCCGCGATGACCTTCATCCACCATAAGCAGGTTCTGGTCGCCAAGACTGCGCGTGGCTATCGTGTTTGGGCCTTCTTGGGCGGCTAATTTGGTGATTTCCAGAATATCAACGCGATTTAATCCCAGTGCCATACCAAAAAGGCTGCCGCGGCTTTGCAGATATAGATCAGCTGGAATGTTACTTTCTTTAAATTCACCGATATGCTGTTCACTCAATCGCTCATTGGGGGTCAATAAAATTACACGGGACAATTCTTTTTCACAGCCACAACTTTTGGCATAATGGCGAAATTGGAGCAGATTGACGTGCATCAGCAGGGTCTTTCCGCTTCCGGTGGCATTCTGCAGGCACAATTTGTTTAAATCGTCTTTGTTATAATGATCTATTTCGGCATACTCAATCCAGTGACGGTTAAATTTTTCTACAAATTTATTCAGATCATCCAGCAATTTATCTTGATTGTTGAAATAACGATCCAAATAAATTTCGGAAAATATCAGCGTCAACCACTGAAAATATTTCCAAACTATCGGGCGGCGCCTTTTTTCATTAATAGATTGTGTATGCCGGGCAATGTTTTCTTCATATATGAGCAGTTGTTCTTTGCTGGTTTCGCAGGTTTCATTCCAGAACAGGTTACTGTTGACCAAATTATGATAAAACTTATGCAAATTGTCATGATCCAGACCTTCCATGCGTGGGTCTTTGATCGGGTCGGCCAATAAGTGGTAGGGACGAACCACAGCACCGTTAAGATTATGCTCTGCAAAGGGGTCAATCCCAAAAAGACTGATCAGCCATTGATTGAGAAGAAGCTTATTGCGGAATTTATGAGTTTTAAGGTTACTTCGTGTTGGTCTTGGCATTAGTCCGCTCCTTATAAGTTTTCCATTTCCCACATGAGTCGCATAAAATCTTCTTCAATCAGGCGGACTTTCCAGTTTTCGCTTTCCAGTTTAAGGTTCGGCAGATTGTTACTGCCGTTGACATATATGGTATCAAATTCGAAGTCGCGAGTGCTGATACGATTTTTCTGGAACCATTCATCCAGGATCAGATTATCTTTTTCCAGATTACCGGTAAGCTTGCGCCATACGATTAAAACCTTTTCCAGTTTGCCATTGTTGGGTTGATTGGGATTAGCCGGAACCCAACCTTCGACTTTACGGAACCACCAAGACCCATTCTCATCTTGTTTAATCCTGCCATTAATAACAAGCCGGGTATGCTGATCTTCAGGGAGTTCAGGGTCGGGCTCTCTTTTAAACTTTGCATTAAATATTTGAGGTGTGGCGATGTGTGTTATGCGGAGTCCAATGAGATAATTGAATGTTTCAAGCAAATCTACGTTACGGATCGTGTATTCATCACTGCCCGATTTTTTTATTTTAAGCTGATAGGATTCAGGATCAGTGAATGCATCAATATTCAACAGGCTCTGGCTGCCTCTGGTTTCCACATCAAGCATGTAGTGGAGCATGTAGTCTTCTTTCAAACCACTATTGGTTGAAACAGTTTGGTCACGGATTGAGTTTTCGGCGAAGCGCAAATTATTCAACGTATCTTCGTAGGATTCCAGCCTAATATATTTAAAGCAGTGGGATATGCCGGTGCCTCGGGCTGTCGGTTTGCCGTCTTTCCAGTTTACAGAATAAACTACCTTGGATAAGCGCTGTATGAGGAAAGTGTTAAAATAATCGCCCATTTCAACAAGTATATATTTGCACATACGAGTGTTCGTATTCCCGTTAGATAGATACTTTCGATTAAGATTGATAACAGCATGCCCAGTAGTTCCAGAACCTGCGAAGATGTCTAACACAGTACCAGCGGAACCTTTCAGTCCTAAATAAATTAAGTCTTCAATCAATTTTACTGATTTTGGAGTGAAAGAAGACATTCGTTGGTTAAAAATTTCTTGAGCCAAATTACCGCCGTGGGTACTGCTGTACTCTGGTGCATATATGAAAGACTTCGGTTTCCTTGTAGGAATATCGCCAATACCTGGGCGTTGTTTTTTGTACAATGTAAAATTGCCGTTTCGGGATTTTTTTATGATTAGATTATACTTTTCCGAATTAACCTTATCCTTTTTCCAATACCAACTTAACTCTTCACCATCATCATTAATCGGCCATATAGCAATATGTGATTTATGTTTTGGTATATCATTTTCAGTTGTGTAGAAGTCAGAGCCATTAGGTAAAAAGAAAATTGGATACCAAAGATTTCGTCTTTTTTCTCTTGGAGCATTTGCACCTGTTGCACGGAGTCCATCAGCCTGTTTATATAGACCATATTCATCATTAAGCCATTCATCAAGAAGAACTTCTTCATCAATCGGTAGGCGACCTATATCTGCAAGACTTCTTTTAGCGAAAGCTAAAACATATTCATGACATGATGCAAAACCCTCAGTATCTTGATTTCCCTTAAGGTTTGTTATAGCAGGCAAAACCTTTGATCCAGCATATCCTATCAAATTATGCCCTGCGAAATACAAATTGTTAAACTCATTTTCGTCAATACTAATGAAGAGACAAGCATCCTGCTTAATTACTTTGTTTATAGTTAACAATCTGTCATAAATCATCGCTATCCAAGATGAGTGCTGAAAGGAATCCTTATAAGCAAAATCATTATCTTTTCTTTTGTTGTATGGAGGATCTGTATAAACCATTTCGATATTATATGAATATGTTGATGAAATGAGATTCAATGCTTGAAGGTTTTCTGAATGTATCAAAAGACCGTCACACTGATCGTCGAAATTTTCAATGGAAGAGATCAGTTGGGATTTAAATGAGTCTTTAAAGAACCGGGTATCCAGTACCAGTTTGTTGTTAGCCTTCAGGAACTTCACGGTTAGTGGCTTGGTATAACCAGGATTTGAAAGGTCTCGCTCTATTTCATCGATGGCAAAAAGCTTTACCCATTCATCATGCTGGGCTTTGTTCCCGACTATTTCAGGATAAAGATTCTCCGGTACTCTATCCAGAGTAATACAGTAATTGGTCTCGACGACGAATTTTTTCTTAAGCCAAAGCTTTTTCTGAAAGTCTTCAAGATGGGCAATAAAATCAATCAATTTGCCTGCGATTTTGCGCAGCACCCTGAGTTTTCCGAGATAGGTTTCAACTGTCGGGATATCGGCGCTTTCGATGTCATCCAGCCGCATGACTTCGTTTTTGATGTAAAAATCCAGTTCTCGACACAAAAAGCCACGTAGGTCCTTATGGATAAAATAATCATAGGTGTTTCTGGCAGTATATTTGTTGATATATTTGGCAAGGAGTGTGCGGCTATTGTCTTTATCTGTCGGGGCAGGGGTTTCTAATAATCTCCGATATTCCTTGGCGCCGGCAATCTTTTTTATTGCGTCAAAGATGGTTTTAACAGCTTCAGTGTTTCGTTTTTCCCGCCATGTATTTTCCTGACCGCTTTTTTCCGTGTCTGGCCGGTACTCAAAATGAATAACCAATTCGCCTTCGTTGTTCATTTCAACCGGATTTTCTCTATGAATAATGAAATATCTCTTTTCTGTCTCACTGGCTTTAATGTTGCCATGTTCGCCCTCGGCCGCTTCCGCAATCCTGAAATGAACAATTAAAGGTTCTGTGTTGTCATTAATTTTGATATCGATCAGGTCACGCTTATTAAGGTTCTGAACTTCCTTTGCCTTTCTCAGGTCAAATGTGAAGTTGTTAAAATATTCAGCTGTTTTGATATAATACTGATCCGCATTGGCCCAGTGAAGTTTAACCTCTTCACCGTTATATGGAATTGCATACGGGGCTGCTTTGCCGGAAGTTTCCCGGGTAAAATATCGGCAGGAAATAAAATCCCCATTATTATAATAGCGTTCAAAAAACCGATACAAATGATCATAGACTTCACCTTCGGAACTGGCAGTATCTTTAACAGCATTCAATGTAGCTTTGGCTTTTTTGACCGGAGCTGATTCTTCGGGATTTTTCACACCAAACTCTTTTGCCTGCTCAACTGCCTTATCATAAGCTGCCTTTAATTCGGCCTGACGGGTATCATCTGTACGCCCAAAAGCCTCTTCAATAGTTTTTAACAGATCATTTTCAAGAAAATTTAAAACCTGGTCAGATTTGGCATGCATGATCCGATAAAAACCAAAATCAAGATCGGGCTGGTCAAGCTGAAACAGCTCTTTTAGCTTATTTATAAGGCGGTTTCGAAGTTGTTCTGTGGTCGGCATTAAACGATTCTCCTATATTTAAACTACATTCCAACGGACTTGAAAAAGGGTATCGATTTGCGTTTTCTGCTGCATCCGTTTTTCTAAAGCTTCAACTAAATGGTCTCGTTTTTCAGCAATTTCATCTTCAATATCGAAAATTTTTTCACGAAGCTTTCGTTTTTTTTGTTCAAGTTTGGATATTTTTTCCTGCAATTCATGCTGTTCGTTAATTGTGGGGGCCTGACGGCTCAGGCGCTGTAATTCTCGAATTTGGCGTTTATTGTCGTACAATTCCTTTTGTGCGGCCAGCTCCATGTCTTCAGCCCATTTGTCAAGCTGATCCCGCGCTTCGTTGAAATGCTGACTGTTGCGCTCCAGAGATTTATTAATGGTCGCCTTGACATGCCGGTCGGCTTCGGTGGCAAGGCGGTGATTGGCATTCTCAGGTAGGGAAATCTCCTCAACTATCTGTCCATCGCAGTTAAATAGTTTCTGGCAGGTTTCCTGTCCCAGCGCTTTACCGTCATCGTCGAAAGCCGAGAAGAGCAGATGCTCCTCCCGTTCAAAAGAGTCTATAACAAGGCGCTGGAGAATCAGCCAGCCGGATTTGCCCTTGATATTCTCTACAACTGAGATCTTTGCCCTGTGCTCCGTAATATCAAATTTGACTTCGGCGACCGGAGAAGGGAAATTCTTGCCGTTGTCGGTCACATATTCGCCAAGCGGATGTGACAATCTGTAAAGGAATTCTCCAGGAACATTGACGCGTTCTTTAGAAATGAGGTGATAGGCGCCGGGTTTGACGCCTGATACCGGTGAATCATTCAGGTTGAAATACAGCTCCTGATCATTAAACTGCGCCTTTCCATCAAGAATGAACCTCGTTAATGTCCAGAACATTTTTCCGACACGATCGAGTTGCTCCTTTGTTCCGCTCAGGTTTACTTTAAGTCGGGCATGGACATCTTCGTCAAAATGTTCAAGAAGAATTTTGCGGGTATCCTTAATCCGCGACGCTATCGTATCATCCAACTCTTTTTGTAAGGCTTTGAAAGCTGCCTCAATTTCATCCGTCGTTCTACACTGCTGGTAAATATCAAAAATGCGACGTTCAAAGTCCACACCTGACTCTATGCTGCCAAGCACTTCATCTGAGGCCCCAAAAAGTCCGGTGAAGAGGTTGAATTTCTCATTCAGAAGTTCATATACACGGCGATCGGCTTCATTTCGCTCATTCAGAAAATTTATGACAACGACATCATGCTTCTGCCCGTAACGGTGGCACCGGCCGATGCGCTGTTCGATGCGTTGCGGATTCCAGGGCATGTCATAATTGATTACAAGAGAACAAAACTGGAGATTAATCCCTTCAGCGGCAGCTTCGGTAGCAATCAGGATGCCGGCACTATCCCGAAAGTGCTCTATTATAGCTGTGCGTATATCAATGGCGCGGGAGCCTGAGGCACGTCCGGCGCTCCGGTTTGCCTCAAGCCATTTTCCATAAATGCGGGTTGATTCAGGCCCCTTGTTGGTTCCATCAAATGTAATCACACGACCGGCGTATCCGTTGGATTCCAAAAAAGTGTTCAGGAATTGCTGCGTTCGGCGTGATTCAGTAAAAATAATCGCTTTCCGGGCTGCGCCAATTTTTTTCATTTCAGCGAAACCTATTTCAAGGGCTTTGAGAAGGGTTCGTGTTTTAGTGTCCACACCGACACTGCGAGCCCACTGAATATAGCGGTTTAACTCTTCAATTTCAGCATCCAGTTTCTGCTTATCAATTCGGACGGATCCTTCCTGGCTTTGAACAGCCAATTCCGGCTGATCATCTTCAGCGCCGAGAAGCTCATCGAGAAGCTCGTCTTCAATTTCTTCCTCTTCAATGATGCGTTCCGCCAGGCTGGTTTGCTCTTTGACATCATTTCTGATAGCGATGAGTCGATCCCGTATTACCTCTAATGTTCCGGCTACTGCCTGCGATGATGAGGCAAGAAGTTTGCGGACAATTAGGGCGGTCAAATGACGCTGCTGATAAGGCAGCGCGTAAGTGTCATCCCGCTTCAGAAAATCCGATATCGCTTCATAGAGCTTGTGCTCCTGTTCTGTGGGTTGAAATGGCCGGGTAATCAGCCTGCGTTCAGTGTATTGAATATATTCTAAAACCTGACTGCGCAATGTGCGCGTACAGAAAGCCTTAAGTCGTTCGCGCAAGCCTTCAAGGTCGCCTTCTGCATTTACGTATTGTACTCGAAACGATGGGAGATCGCCGAATATGCGTTCATCCATGATTGTGGAAAGTCCGTAAAGTTCCAGCAGGGAGTTCTGAAGAGGAGTGGCTGTAACAAGAAGCTTGCGACGGTCTTCAAGTGCCCATCGAATGTTTTGGCCAATCCGGTTGCTCTGGCGGTAGGCATTCCGCAGCTTGTGGGCTTCGTCAATCACAGCCAGATCCCATTGGATGGCACGAATCTCTGAAGCTCGGCTGCTGATAAAGTGCATTGAGCAGATAATTATCCCTTCAGCAAGAAAAGGATTGGGATTACCCTCTTTTTGGGATTGATTATATGTTTTGGCATCCAGCAGAATGCAAGGTAGGTGAAATTTTTCTTCCAGTTCCAGCGCCCACTGTTTCCGAAGTGATGCCGGGCAGATAACAAGAAGCCGTCTATGACGTTCCGCCCAGTTCTGACAGAGTATCAAACCCGCCTCAATGGTCTTTCCAAGACCAACCTCGTCCGCAAGAAGAACCCCTTTTGTTAAAGGCGAACGAAGAGCGAAAAGGGCGGCTTCGATCTGGTGCGGGTTCAAATCCACGCAGGCATCGAATAGTGAACGAGACAGGCGCTCAACTCCGTCTCCGCCTTGGCGGGTCAGTTCATGCGCAAAATATCTGGCATGATAGGGGGTGCTCATATGTATAATCTCCTAATATGCAAACCAAGAAGCTGTATAACAAATAAATATTAAAATAGAAAGCTGTTATCATCCGCATAGGTATACATATCCATGTGATTATAGGAAAGGATTGAACGCATGCTTCTATCGGAAGAGATAATATAGTTTAATTGGTTTTTCTGAAGCTTTCTGCCGCGAAGAGCCGGGCTTCCCGGTAATGAAAATATCTGTTTTAAATAGCTTCCCTTGATTCCGCATGGAAAAGGCGGAGCTTGCGGGAAGCAGACCGGTCAAAGGATATTTGGATTTTACATGCACCGTAAACCCAGTTATTTTTGTTCACTCAACTTTATTCCAAGGTTCAGACATCTTCCATGATACGTTCGATTCGAGGTCTAAATACATTCACAAAAATATTAGCATGGTCTGCCAGAAATATTTTTATTGATTCGCGGTATTGAGACGATTTTAGATCCGGAACGGTTTTAATTGCGCTGATTAAATGTTTACCATCTTTACTTCTCCAGGCAACCAGCGTACCAAGTTCCTTGTCAATTGTTTCCCGGTCATTCAGTAATTTATTGTATAGCATATCCCCAAAAGAACTCTTAAGGAATGTCAAAAATACACCAACTTCACTATTTTTTTGAGAAAAATAAATGGTTATCCAGGCATTACCTCCTGCCGGTGTGCTTAAAGAGATATTTCCTTTCCTCCTAGCTATGGGTAAAGGTTGTCCCGGATCATCCAGTTTGAGCCCTGCAATAAACTCGCTCCAAAACTCATAATAAAACTTTTGAATCTCACTCAATTCAATTGAAGATTCCTCTTCCAACTCATCGGCATCATTGGCAACAAGTCCTTCGGTCTCAAGTGTAATAACTGTTCGCTTTACGATCATTGTTTTTGCAATGACTCTAGGTTGTACCAATAAGCTCTTATCATTGACTTTAAAGATTGCCATTTCAACCAATCCGAAAGTGAAGTGCATTGTACCGTGGTTTTCGAGAAATTCTGCTATTGCTGCTACACCTTCCCGTATACCGTCACCGACAATTAGCAATAAAAACTCTCCGCGTTTCAAATTGCGCGAAACAGAATCTACAAACCGGGCTTCCGAAAGATCTGGATACTTTCTTGCAACAAGATCAAACAACTTATGGAGTTGTCCTGCCTGAGGCTTTAACGCCCGCGAAACCTCACGTTGGAGATCCTCGTATGACCACCTCCCCAGCTCTTTGGCATAATCAAGGATCTGCCCAATGACTTTCCTTCTTGCCTCAGGATTTTGCCAGAGTTTTGCCTCCAGAATAACTAATTTGCCCTCGGGTGTAATATAGAGAACATCAACCGGCCCCACTGGAGTTTTCATTTCGCGGCATATGGGAATCAAATTAAGATACGATTGATCAATCTCATTAATAGGTAGCGTCTGAGGATGCTTAAAAAGCAGCTCCTGCAGCCAATTTTCGTTATAATTTATTTTAGAGTCACCACTGAGAGGCAATCTCTCAAGAATGGTTTCACCCTGCTCATGAATCAGAATAGGTGCTGCAAACTGGTCCATCATAATTTCCTTTCAAGATTTGAAGATATACATGCGTAACAATTTGTATTTTATTTGCATTTTAACCGGATTATGTCAAAGGATATTTAAGAGAATACATTGAAGTTTAACCCTATATTTCACGCTGGAGCGGTTTTACGGTCATATGCCTTCACAGAATTCTTTCATGAATTCTCTTGTAATCTTCCCGAGGCGTTTATCGAGAATTTCGTAAACTTTATTTGCAACCGGATCGGGAACACCTCCATAAAAAGCCTGGGCTATGCCTCCGGTGATACAGGCCAGCGTATCGGTGTCCCCGCCCAGAGAGACAGCCGTTCTGATGGCATCCTCGAAACCGTTTGAGTCTATAAACGCGCGGATTGCCTGCGGGACGGTTTCTTGCGATGATTCATTAAACTTGTAGAACGGGCGGATCTCGTCGACGTGTCTGCTCAGGTCATATTGAAACTCTGTCTCAATGAAATCCTTTATCTCGTCTTTGGATTTCCCTTTTCTGGCAAGAAAGATAGCTGCGGCAGTCGCTTGTCCTCCCTTGATTCCTTCGGGATGATTGTGCGTGATTTCAGTGAATTCCGCTGCTTTCTGCAGGACAGTATCAAGATCGTCGTATGCATAACCGACGGGACTGATGCGCATGGCTGCGCCATTTCCCCAGCTGTTATAGGGTTTTGAATTCACGCTCTTTGCCCAGCGATGGAACCCCCCGCCGTAGCCGCTGTCTGGATAGAAGCGGTAGAACTTCTTCAGGTTATCGACATAGGGGGTACCAGTCAAAATAGAGTATGCCAGTGCAACTGTCAGAACCGTATCGTCCGTGAAGAAGCATCTGGCAGAAAACAACTCAAACTCCTTGGTCTTTATGTTGTTCCACTCATACACCGAGCCGATTATGTCACCTGCAATTGCGCCTATCATGGTAATGTCCTTTCTAAAAGAAATATCACAAACTGTTTTTACCGTGTCCGGTTCATCTTTGATATTGATATTATAAGTCTTTTGCTGATAAATAAAGACCCAAACGACAGCCGTACGTCGCATTATTTTTTTTGGGAAAAAGGGTCCAAGCGGACAAGAATTTTAGACAGGATTAACAGGATATACGGGATTGTTGGCCGCCTGCGGCGGTGAACTATGTTTGAATAGAAGGACAGTTATCGAGTTCGTGATAAGGGAGGCAGAAGCGATGACCCGTACAAAAAGCGCACGGACAAAACTGGTCCGCCTGGGCCAGATACTCAGGGTATTCATGGAAAAAGAGAAAGTATCAAGCTCCTGGCTCAGCAAAGAGTTCCATACAACGCCCCGGACTATCCAGCGTGATTTGCAGCTTCTTAAGGAATCAGGTTTTCCACTTCACGAGGTTCAGAAGGGAAGCTATCATATGAGCAAGGACCTGGTGAAAAATCTGGAGGTCTTTGATGACACGGAACTGGCTCTTATAGTTGCCCTTAAGAATATGGTCGGACAACTTGGGCAGTCTTTTCAGAAGGCGGCTGATGCTGTACTGGACCGTCTGCATGAATGTGTCACAACCATGCCTGTGTTCGTTAAAATCGACGATGCCGTGCCCATGGACAGCTTACTGCTTAACCGGCTAGTAAAGGCCATAAGGGGAAAAAAGCAGGCCGGCTTTCATTACGACTCAGGCAAGGGACCACATCCGGTCATCATCGAGCCCTACCGGATCGCATATTTCGGCGGTTTCTGGTATCTGATCGGTAAAGAGCTGAGCTCGGGAATTATGAAGCGTTATGCCATGGACAAAATCGGTAATTTCAGATTATCAAAAGTCAACTTCAGGGCTGTTCCCGAAAACCTTGACCAGCTTCTAAAAGGCAGCGTCAACATCTGGTTTACTGAGGATAGAAACCTTGAGGTTACCGTTCTGGTGGATGCCTCCTGCAGCAACTATTTCAAACGCCGGAAGATGCTTCCAGACCAGGAGATCAGGGAAGAAAGGCCGGACGGGTCGATAGTTGTTTCCTGCCGGGTCGGCCAGTATGAGGCCGTCCGGAGTTTGCTGAAATCATGGATTCCTCATATTCTCATTCTGGCGCCGGAAGACTTCAAAAATAGCCTGCTCAAGGATATGAAACAGTGGATTAAGAGACAAGAGAAGGAATAAAGGGTTTCTCCACATATCCCGCCAATACGGGTTTCCTTTTTCTCTAACTCTCCGATCTATGGGAGACGTTTTTTGATAACCGAAGGCGCTATATATGTTGGAACTCATTTAATGAATTCAAAATAGTTTGTATATTATTTTGGGTTGATTCAAATGTGTCATTTTTTACCCCGGTCATCTCATCCATATAGAGCTTGCGATTGACTTCGATCATTATTGACGCTACTCGGCGATCTTGATGATAAAAAGCCATTGGCACTATTGATCCAGCGTATGGTTGATTGACCCCTGAAGTATAGCCCATTTCTTTTATTTTCTGACCTGCTATCTGGATGAGGGGTTGAAGGTAAGGTGAAAAAGGGA
>Ga0180009_10003910_pt1 | contig 16720 bp, 20 predicted proteins | sample OS_PC_MetaG_FD_123537 | JGI IMG/M metagenome (GOLD analysis project Ga0180009, IMG submission 123537) | Groundwater microbial communities from the Aspo Hard Rock Laboratory (HRL) deep subsurface site, Sweden - OS_PC_MetaG | ecosystem: Environmental > Aquatic > Deep subsurface > Groundwater...
ACCTCCAAAGGGGGAGTTATACCAAGGGCCACGGCGAACAATGATTCTGAATTCAAACGATTACACCTCCAAAGTGGGATGAATCATTTTTATACCATTACCCACTCGGAATAGCGACGAGCCGAAAAGCACTTACAAGCACACACTCAAGCTAGACGCTCATCCAGGCGCAGTAAAAACAGACCCTTCAGCTTCCATCTCTGAACCGAAATACGTGTTAACGGTAGAGGCGGTTGACGCAAGCAATGGACGAATATTGTAAAAATCTGAGTGTTTCTACATCTATCACACTGAAGCCAAAACATTCGTTCTAGACCAGCCAGTTATTGACACAAGCGGTGAATCAGAAAAGAGACAAAAAGAATGTCGTCCATAAGACAAATCGGGAGACACTACACCTAATTCTCTTCGGTCTTTCGTTTCCGACCAGCCCTCCCCTAGCGCCTCCCCCTGCAATTCTCCCTTGGCCCCATTGTTAATTAGTGCTATATTAGACACCTAATAGCACATCAATTCACAGGCGGAGGCCACCCCATGGACACTATCTTTTCCAACAGCACGGTAAGCGTGACAGAACTGAAACGAAACTTTGCCGGTATCCTTAAGGAAGCCGATGATTGCCCGGTGGCCATCCTGAACCACAACCGGCCCGAAGCATATCTTCTTCCTGCCTCATACTACGAACGGCTGATGGCATACCTGGAAGATCTGGAAGACGCCAAGCTGGTCCGGGAGCGCGCCAACGGGCCGTTTGTCGAGGCAAGCCTTGACGACCTATAGGCTGCGCTTTCACAAACTGGCCTTGGCTGAATGGCGCAGACTGGACGGCAGCATCCGCGAACCGTTGAAGAAAAAGCTGGCCGAGCGGCTGGAAAACCCGCGAGTCGCATCCGCCGGACTTTCAGGCATGCCGGACTGCTACAAAATCAAACTGCGCAGCGCCGGATATCGCTTGATCTATCGCGTGGACGATGATGTGGTCTTCGTTACCGTCATCGCCGTAGGCAAGCGCGACAAGCAGAAAGTCTACGAGACAGCGCAAACACGCCTCACCCCCGACCCATAATCCCAAGAAAGCCTGCTTCTTCCCTTTTGCAGCCAAACTCGACGATTGCATGAACTGCGCATCTGTGCTATCTAACAGGAATAATAAGAGAAAAATTGAGCCAAATCCCAGGTCCCATCGGGAAAACCCTTTTCAACAGGCTGCCATGCTCGCGAACCTTTCAGAGAGTGACCGTAAGAAAGTGCTGCTGTACAGCGCACTGATTGTCGCTGTGGTCGGCGCGTGGTCCGTATTCGGGCCATACGGGGCTTTGAAGTACTACGGAGTTGCCAAGGAACTCAACGAGATCCTGGCTCAGAATGAACAATTGCGCGAGGCCAATACCGCCCTGCGGCAGGAAATCAACAAGCTGAAACACGACCCGGTCTATCTGGAAAATGTGGCGCGTCGGCAATTCGGCCTCATCAAAAAAAATGAGGTTATCTACGAATTTCCCGAGAAAAAGAAGCGGCACGAATAAGCCCGCAAGTTGTTTCTAAGGTGACACTCCCAAAGCATCCTTCGACAGGCTCAGGATGAACGGAATCAACCAATTGACCGTTCTCCCTGATCCCTTGTCAGCGCTTCACCCCGCCATATCCTGCATAATCCACTGCACCGCCGCATAGAGATCTTCCGCCACATGGGTCGGCTGCACCTGCTGCGCCGGCCCGATGTACTCATAATCCCCACGGCCATAGCCGGTGAGCACCAGCACCCCCTTGGCCTGCACCGCCGCCGCAGCCTTGAGATCCGACCAGCGGTCGCCCACCACGTAGGAGCGGGCAAGATCAAGGTCCAGCTCACGGGCCGCCTGAAGAAACAAGCCCGGCTTTGGCTTGCGGCAGTCGCAGGCAAGGCGGAAGCGCTCTTCCTTTGCCTCGGGGTGATGGGGGCAGTAGAATATTCCATCCACATGGGCTCCGGCCTCGGCCAGCGCCCTGTTCATCTTGGCATGCACCTCGCCAATCAGGCTTTCGGGGAAATATCCCCTGGCCAGGCCGGACTGGTTGCTGACCACCACCACCGGAATCCCCTGCTCGTTGAGCAGACGAATGGCCGCCGCAGCCCGATCCAGCATGATAAACCGGGTGATGTGGTTGATGTAGCCCATCTGCTCGTTGATGGTGCCATCCCTGTCAAGAAACACGGCCGGTCGCATACTCACTCCTCGCTTTCCAGAAGCCTGCAAGTTGCCGCGAACACCTCGTCCACCCCGATCTCCAGCATGCAGGCAAAATCGTTTTGGGGGCAATGGGTTTTCATACACGGGCTGCAGGGCAGATGTTTGTTCACCACCTCCACCCTGGGGACGAACGGTCCGGTGGCCACGCTGTCGGTGGAGCCGAAGATGGCGACCAGCGGGGTTTTCTGGGCGGCAGCCACATGCATCAGCCCCGAATCGTTGGTGATAAAGGCATCGCACATCCCGATCAGGGCCATGGCCTGAGCCAGAGTGGTCTTGCCCGTGAGATCGTGCACCTGCCCAGGGACTGCCGCGCCGATCTCCGTTGCGGCCTCGGCATCGGCAGAGGTGCCGAAAACCAGCAGGGTGGCGCCCAACTCCTCGGCAAGACGCTTGGCCAGCCCTCCATATCGCTCAGCAGGCCAGCGCTTGGCCGGGCCATAGGCAGCACCGGGGTTCAAGCCCACCACCGGCTTCTTCGCCTTGGTGGCCAGGAAATCCCTGGCCCATTCAGTGGCGGCATCCGGCAGGGCAAGAAACAGCTCCTGCGGGGAGCACAGCAGGCCAAGATCCTTGAGCATCTCCTGGTAATAATAGACCTGATGCCGCTCTCGGGTGCTTTTCCGGATGGTAACTCCGTGGCTCAGCAGCAGGCCGCGGCCATCCCTGCGGTACCCGGCCCGAACCGGTATCCCGGCAAGAACGGCAAGCACGGCGGCGGAAAAGGCGTTCTGCAACAGGATGGCCATATCAAAGCGCTGGGCCGCAAGTTCGCGCCCCAACCGCCACATCCCGGCCAAGCCCTTATGTCGGCCTTTCTTGTCATAGAGCATGACCCGATCCACATGGGGGCAGGCCGTAAAGATATCCGCCACCCAAGGGTAGGCCAGGATGGTGATCTCGGCACCGGGGAAATTCTCCCGGATGGTCCGCACCGCCGGGGTGGTCATGATGGCGTCGCCGATCCAGTTGGTGGAACGGATCAGAATCTTTTTAGGCGAAAGCTGACTGATTGTTTTTGGCATACCTGTTCCTGGAATATATTGCCTGAATCGAAGATGGGACCTTTGCGTTTTTTCCCGGAGGCGTCAAGTTTTTTTCTTGCATCTCTGCCTTCCTGCCAAACCACTGCCCCTGCAATCTCTTCCTTACCGGGGTCAGCATGAAAAAATAACCAAAACGCCTCTTCTTCCTTGCAAAAAATCGCCACTGGTGTTAAAAAATTCGGGTTCAAAATAAACACACCCCTGCAAAATGCTCCTCTGGTGCCCGGAATCGGGTTGGAGCGATGGGGTGGACGAAAAAACCAAAACCAAAGGAGAAGTACCATGTCTTACGTTACCATGAAGGAAATGCTGGAGGCCGGTATGCATTTCGGCCATCAGACCCGCCGCTGGAACCCGAAAATGAAGCCGTACATCTTCGGCGCCCGCAACAAGATCTACATCATCAACCTCGACAAGACCCTGCCCCTGTTCAACAAGGCCTTCGAATTCATCGCCAAGACCGCGGCCAAGGGCGGCACCGTGCTGTTTGTCGGCACCAAGCGCCAGGGCCAGGACATCATCAAGGAAGAAGCCGAGCGTTGCGGCATGTACTACATCAACAACCGCTGGCTGGGCGGCATGCTGACCAATCACCAGACCATCAAGAACAGTGTCGACAAGCTCAAGAAGTACGAGACCATGCAGGAAGACGGCACCATCAACCATTACCACAAAAAGGAAGCCCTCCAGATCCAGAAGGATGCGGTCAAGCTGGACCGCAACCTGGGCGGCATCAAGAATATGAAGGGGCTGCCCGCGGCCATCTTCCTCATCGATCCGAAGCGTGAGAAGATAGCCATCGAAGAGGCCAACCGCCTCGGCATTCCGGTGGTTGCCCTGATCGATACCAACTGCGATCCCCGCGGAATCGACTACCTCATCCCCGGCAACGACGACGCCATCCGCTCCATCAAGCTGATTGCCTCAAAGATGGCCGATGCCGTATTAAGCGGCAAGGAGAAACTCGCCACAGCCCACCAGGCAGCCACTGATAAGGACACCGAAGCCCAGGCCGCTGCTGCAAAAGGCGACGCATAACCAGTCTCTTTAAAATGGTAACTATCCCCGTTTGGGACAGGAAAGATACAAACCAAAAAACGTAACTGTTCAGCAATACCGCAGATGCCAGGAAGAGGTCTGTGAAGTGTGCTGGTGCGCATGAACAGACCAATGACAGGTAAGCGAGCCTGCGAGACTCCGAAGCAGATGCCGCGTTGCTGGACAGTTACAGAACATGAAGGTAGAACCGTGAATATTACAAGTCAAATGGTAAAAGAGCTCCGCGACAAAACCAACGCGGGGATGATGGATTGCAAAAAGGCCCTGAGCGAAACCAGCGGCGACATGGAAAAAGCCATCGATCTGCTCCGGCAGAAGGGTCTGGCCGTTGCCCAGAAACGCGCCGGACGGGCAACCAGCGAAGGCTTGGTGGAAACCTACATCCAGGCCGACGGCAAAATGGGCGTCATGGTGGAAGTAAACTGCGAGACCGATTTTGTCGCCAAAAGCGACGCCTTTATCGATTTCGCCAAGAATGTCACCGTGCAGGTTGCAGAGGGTACAGCCGCCACCACCGCCGAACTTTTGGAACAGAAATTCGTTAAGAATCCCGCGCTCACCATCCAGGACATGCTCAACGAAATGGTGGCCAAGCTCGGCGAGAACAGCGGCGTGAAACGCTTCGTCAAATTCAACGAAGGCTTGGTGGAAAACTACATCCATGCCGGCGGCAAGCTGGGCGTGATGGTCGAATTGGCCTGCGACAACGACGCGGTTGCCAAGAACGCTGAGTTCAGCGAGTTTGCCAAGAATATCTGCATGCATATTGCCGCGGCCAATCCTGTTTCCATCAGCCGCGATGAAGTTCCCGCCGACCTGGCTGAACGCGAGCGCAACATTTTCATCCAGCAGGCCATCGATTCCGGCAAGCCCGCGAACATCGCCGAAAAGATGGTGGGCGGCAAGATGGACCGCTTCTTTGCCGAGAGCTGCCTGCTGGAGCAGAAGTTCGTCAAGAACCCCGACATCTCCATCCAGGACCTCACCAAGGAAGTTGCAGCCAAGCTTGGCGCAAGCATCAGCATTAAACGCTTTGCCCGGTTTCAGGTTGGCGCATAACGCTGTTTAACGCAACAGGTGAGCGGACCGTGACCAAAGCCAAGTATCCCAGAGTCCTCCTGAAGTTGAGCGGCGAAGCCCTTATGGGCGACGCCGCTTTCGGCATCAGCACCAAGGTGCTTGATTATCTCGCCACGGAGATTCAAACCCTCGTGGATCTCAAGGTGGAAACCAGCCTGGTCATCGGCGCGGGCAACATCTTCCGTGGGGTGTCCGGCGCCTCTTCCGGCATGGACCGGGCCGCCGCCGACAACATGGGCATGCTGGCCACGGTCATCAATGCCCTGGCCCTGCATGACGCCTTGGAAAGAAAAGGCATCCCGGCCAGGGTGCTTTCCGCCATCCCCATGCTCACGGTCTGCGAACCCTATTCCCGGCAAAAGGCAGTGCATCATCTGCGCAAGGGAAGGGTGGTGATCTTCGGGGCAGGCACTGCCAACCCCTACTTCACCACCGACACGGCCGCGGTGCTCCGCGGTTTGGAGATCAATGCCGACCTGATCTGCAAGGCCACCAGGGTCGATGGCGTCTACGACAAGGACCCGCTCAAGCACACGGATGCGGTCAGGTTTTCCCGGCTCAGCTTCGGCGAGGTTTTACAACGGCGGCTCAAGGTCATGGATGCGGCGGCAATCTCGCTGGCCATGGACAACAACACCTCCATCATGGTTTTTGACATGAATATCCCCGGCAATATGAAGAAAGCCATCTGCGGAGAACAGATCGGCACCTTGATACAGGGAGAGGACAATGAGTGAAATTATCGACACCCTGACCGAAAAAATGACGGCCAACATCGAGGCCTTCAAACGCGATCTCACAAAAATCCGTACCGGACGCGCCACCACCGCCCTGCTCGACGGCGTAAAGGTCATGGCCTACGGTACGCCCATGCCGCTGAATCAGGTCGGCTCGGTGACCATTCCGGAAAGCAGGATGCTGGTTATCCAGCCTTGGGATACCAAGCTTCTGCCCGCCATTGAAAAGGCCATCTTCTCCTCGGATCTGGGCCTAAACCCATCCAGCGACGGAAAGATGATCCGCATCTCCATCCCCCAGCTCACCGAAGAGCGGCGCAAGGAGTTGGTGAAAAACGTCAAGAAGATCAGCGAAGAGCACCGGGTTGCGGTGCGCAATCTGCGGCGCGAGGCCATCGATGTCTTGAAAAAACAGAAGAGCAACAAGGAAATCCCGGAAGACGACTTTTTCAGGATGCAGGACGAGGCGCAGCACGCCACCGACCGTTTCATCAAGCAGATCGATGAGATCATGGCTGAAAAAGAAAAAGAGGTCATGGCGGTTTAGACATCGCCTTCAGGCCCATCCTTGCTTCAGCCGGGTGCTTACACTGTCATCCGCTGAGAATCGAGACCGCTCCAATGCCCATGCTTGATACCGCAGCCCTGCCCCGCCATATCGCCATCATCATGGATGGCAACGGCCGCTGGGCCGAGCAGAAGGGCAAACCCCGCATCATGGGCCACCGGGCCGGGGTCGAATCCGTGCAGGATATCGTCCGCGCCGCCCGTGAACTCGGCATCGGCGTCCTTACCCTCTACGCCTTTTCCACCGAAAACTGGAAACGCCCGCCCCTTGAAGTACAGGCCCTCATGGGGCTGCTCAAGACCTTTCTGGAAAGCGAACTGACCACCATGGTTCGCAACAATGTGAGCCTGCGCTGCATTGGCCAGAAAGATCGCATCCCCCAAGAAGTCCGTGCGGTCATGGAACGGGTGATCCAGGAAACCGCAGGCAATACGGGGTTGATCCTCAATCTCGCCTTGAGCTATGGCGGCAGGAGTGAAATCACCGAGGCCGTGCAGGCAATCGCCAAAAAATGCGTGGATGGCACTCTGAGCCCCGAGACCATTGACCAGGCCGTTCTCGAACAGCACCTGTACACCGCAGGCTTGCCGGACCCGGACCTGATGATCCGCACCGGCGGAGAAACCCGGCTGAGCAATTTCCTTCTCTGGCAGGCATCCTATGCGGAACTGTATTTCACGGAGATTCTCTGGCCGGACTTCAGGAAAAAAGATCTGCTGAACGCCATTCTGGACTTCCAGAAACGGCAACGGCGTTTCGGCAAAACAGGCGAACAGGCGTAACAGACACCCACCCATTGATCATACGCCGCACGAATCGGCTATGGCAGGATATTAATGAAACGACTCATTACCGGTATTGCGGCAAGCGCTGCCTGGCTGCTCCTTCTTCTCGCGGGACCATTCCCCTTGTTCTTGCTGGTCATCACCGGTTTGACCGCAGTGGCGCTGAACGAATACCTGGTCATTGTCCTGCCCGGCCTCAACACCCGCGCCAGAACACCCATTCTCCTTTTCGGCCTGTTGCCGGTGCTCGGCGCCTATTCCGGCGACGCCGCCACTCTGCTCGGCGGCTTGAGCCTTGCCCTGGTTGCCCTTCTGCTCCTCACCCTCTTCCGGTACGCCAGCTTTGTCCAGCCCTACGAAATTATCAGCCGCGCCGGCTTTGCCTATCTCTATCTCGGCCTGTGCAGCGCCCATCTTGTGCTGCTCATGGCCCTGCCGCAGGGACGCGCCTGGCTGCTGCTGCTCACCGCCATAACCGCGGCCTCGGACACCGCCGCCTTCTATACCGGCAGCAAATTCGGCAAGCACAAGCTTTGCCCGGCCATCAGCCCGGGCAAGACCTGGGAAGGCTTTGCCGGCGGCCTGGCCGGCAGCCTTGGCGCAAGCCTTCTTGTTCGCCATTTTTTTCTGCCCGAGCAGGGGTTGCTCTGGATATGCCTGATCGTCCTTTTGCTGGGCTGCCTCGGCGCGGCCGGGGATCTTTCGGAATCGGTCATCAAACGGGCCTTCGGCGTCAAGGATTCCGGCAGCCTTCTCCCGGGGCACGGCGGCTTGCTGGACCGCATCGACTCCCTGTTGCTTACCGCGCCGGTGCTCTATTACCTGTTGTATTTTTGGACAGGAGTGTGTTTGATATGACCCATGCGGCTGTACATTACCGTTGCGCCCCATTTTCAAGAGAACAGAAAGACGCATGAAAAACATCTCCTTGCTTGGCTCAACCGGCTCCATCGGCCGCAATGTATTGGAAGTGGTCCGCCTGTTTCCCGGCCGCTTCCGCATCGTGGGCCTGGCCGCAGGCACCAATGGCCGCTTGTTGCGCGAGCAGATCGAGGCATTCAACCCGGAAAAGATCTCCATCGGCGAGGCAAAGCTTGCGGGCGAACTGGCCCAGAGCCTGCCCCCCGGCTGGTCTGAAAAGATAGTGGTCGGCACGGAGGGCAATGTGGCCGTCGCCACCCTGCCCTCCGCGGACACGGTTGTTTCCGCCATCGTCGGCGCAGCCGGGCTCACCCCCACCATGGCCGCCATCGAGGCTGGAAAAAACATCGCCCTGGCAAACAAGGAAACCCTGGTCATGGCCGGGCATCTGGTCATGGCGGCGGTTCAGCGCAACAGGGGGACCCTGCTGCCCATCGACAGCGAGCACAGCGCCATTGCCCAAGCCCTGGAAGCCGGGAAAAAAGCGGATGTCAGCAAGCTCATCCTCACCGCCTCGGGCGGGCCGTTCCGCAATCTGGCCGAGCGCGAGCTCTGGGCGGTCACCCCGGAACAGGCTTTGAATCACCCCAACTGGGAGATGGGCAAAAAGATCTCCATCGACTCCGCCACCCTGATGAACAAAGGTCTGGAGGTCATCGAAGCCCGCTGGCTGTTTGACATCGCCATCGAGGACATCGAGGTGCTCATCCACCCGCAGAGCATTGTCCACTCCATGGTGGAATATGTCGACGGCTCGGTGGTCGCCCAACTGGGGGTGCCGGACATGCGCATCCCCATTGCCTATGCCCTCTCCTACCCGGAACGGCTGCGGATGAATCTGCCGCGGTTGAACCTGGCGCAGGCCTCGGATTTGAGTTTTTCCCGGCCGGATTTTGAACGTTTTCCTGCCCTGAAACTCGCCTACCAGGTGTGCAAACGGGGGGGGAGCCTGCCTGCGGTGCTCAATGGAGCCAACGAAGTTGCGGTCGAGGCATTTCTGACCGGCGCCATCCGCTTTCCGGAAATCGCCCTGGTGGTTGCGGAAACCGTGAGCCGGTTGCCCAGGGAAGAAGGCGCCACCCTGACCGCGATCCTTGACGCCGACCTTGCCGCCCGGATGCAGGCGGCCTCGATTATCGAGGCCCTGCGCATGCATACCCAGCAACGCCTCGGCAAAGACGTTCTCAGTCCGGAGCTGCCGCCCGGACACACACCCTTAACCATATGAAGAGACCATGACCTCCATCCTCGCTTTTATCCTCGTCCTTGGCCCCCTGATCTTCATCCATGAATTCGGCCATTTTCTCTGCGCCAAGCTGTTCGGCATCCGGGTGCTTAAATTCTCCCTGGGGTTCGGCCCCAAGGTGTTCGGCCGCACCGTGGGCGACACCGAGTATCTGCTGAGCGCCTTCCCCCTCGGCGGCTACGTGAAGATGTACGGCGAAAGCCTCACCGAGGAAGTTGCCGGCGACCAGCAAGGATTTTCCTTTTCGCACAAGGCCCTCTGGCAGCGTTTTCTGGTGGTCTTTGCCGGCCCGCTCTTCAATCTCCTGTTCGCGGTCCTGCTCTTCTCGACCATCTTTGCGGTCATGGGCCTCTCCCAACCGGTGAACGAAGCGCGAATCGGCGGAGTCACCGTGGATTCCCCGGCGGACAAGGCCGGGCTCGCGCAAAACGATCTCATCCTCAGCATCAACGGCGCCTCGGTCCAGGAGTGGAATGATGTTGCCCGCCTCATCAAGCTCAGCGAAGGCAATCCCGTGACCCTTATGGTCCGGCGGGGCGACCAGACCTTGACCCTCACCGGCCTGCCGAAAATGGAACAGGACAAGAACATCTTCGGCGAGGTGATCGATACCCGCTACATGCTCGGCATCCGGGTGGCCGACGAGGTGGTTCCTATTTCCCCTGTCGAAGCGCTGCAGACCGGCACGATGCATACCTGGAACCTGATCAAGATCACCCTTTTGGGCATTGTCAAGATCATCCAGAAGGTGGTCCCGGCCAGCGAACTGGGCGGCCCCATCCGCATCGCCCAGATCGCCGGGCAACAGATGGAGGCCGGCTGGCTCAACCTGCTGCATTTCACCGGACTCCTCAGCGTCAGCCTCGGGGTGCTGAATCTTTTCCCCATCCCCATCCTCGATGGCGGGCATCTCGTCTTTTTCGCCGTTGAGGCCATCCGCCGCAAGCCGCTGAGCGTGGAAACCCGGGAACGGTTCCAGATCGTCGGCCTGGTGCTGCTTATTTCCCTGATGCTTTTTGTCTTCTACAACGACTTCCGCTTTCTCGGCAACGGGGGCTGAGCCAGGCAATGGTCCCATCCTGCGCCTCCGCCCCGGTTATTCTCGCCCTGGAAACCGCCACCACCTGCGGCAGCCTGGCCCTGGTCGCGGAAGACCGCTGCCTGGCCGAGTATTCCCTCAACGCCTCTTCCTCTCATTCCCGCCGGTTGCTCTCCGGGATCGACTGGCTTCTTGCCCAATGCGAGCTGAGCTGGCCCCAAATCGGAGCCATTGCCGTCGGCCTGGGCCCCGGGAGCTTTACGGGTCTGCGCATCGCCTTGAGCACGGCCAAGGGGCTCTGCATGGCCACGGGGAAACCGCTCCTCGGGGTGGGAACCCTGGATGGGCTTGCCGGACAGTTTCCCTACTCTTCCCTGCCCATCTGCCCGGTGGTTGATGCCCGGAAAAACGAGATCTACACCGCCCTCTACCGCTGCAACGCACAAGGGCTTCCGGAAAAAACCACCGGTCCCATGGTGATCAGGCCCGAACGCTTACAGGAATTCATCACCACCCCCACCCTGCTGGTGGGCGACGGCCTGCCCCTGTATGGCCGGATGCTCAAGGAACTGCTGGGAGAATCCGCTCTGCTTGCTCCCCAGGAGATCTGTTTTGCCAGGGCTGCCACTATTGGTTCCCTGGCCTGGGGGCTTTTCCGGCAGGGTTCTTTCCTCAACCCGGCCACGGCTGTGCCCATTTATGTGCGGGCCTCGGACGCGGAACTGCAGTTTGGCGAAAAAAAAGCGCAGAGGTAGGGGAAGGTTATCGCTCTAAACAGCGGTCGGATGGGAGTGCGGCTGAAGGTTCCGGCCTCAGCGGACCGGAGAGCAGGACAACCAGATCGAAACTTGCGCTGCTTTCCCCGTCTTTGATCTCGCCATATGGAAAAGCATCTTTTAGGGCCATAAAAAGGCAAATTAAGGCCTGATATGACCAAAATTTTTCCCATTTATGATGTCAGATTAAGCTGTTAGCTTGGCCAGACCCCATTATCATCATCGTTGCGCCAATGAAGTTGCAGTAAAATCGCCGGACTTTCACGCGGTCTGGTTAATTGGTTTGTTGGGCGAATTAGAAATCATATGAGATTGTATTGTTGCTTTCAGAGATCATCTTGTTTGCGAAAAGGATGTCAATAATTCTGTCGATATCGCTTTGAGCAATTTTCTTCTGAAACATCGATGAAATATGCTGAGACAATGTTTTTCGCTTGCGAGGCCGCGCCTTCTTTTCAGATTTACTTAGCAGATCGAAAACTCTTTTGTAATTAGGTTCTTCCTCCGTGGCAGATTTTGGCTCAAGTTCCATCAGGCTGTTAATCCTTTTGCATTTCAGGCCGTTCTTGTTCAAATGACGTAGCAATGGGTCAAATCCTTTGTCTTTTGAAAGAACAATGCAGTGAAGGTTTGGCGATTTTTCTATTAAACGCCCGAGATGGCAAGCGATGTGGAAGTCGAGGGCATTGCTGCCATTACCTTCGACCCGCTGCCACTCAACTCTATTGCCTAATTTTTGAGCACTTGTAACAAGATCGATTGGAACACTTTTTTGGCTCACCCCAACGAAAATAACCACATGGAAATTGTCGCCTAGGCGAGTCAAGTCAACTTGCTGAACGTTCTCAAAGTCTATGAGGAGTATCTTGTTGATCACATTAACCTCGGTTGTAGGTTTTACTTGCCCAACGACCAAGGCAAGCGGCGGCGAAGCCGTCCGCCTTGGCCGCCTTGTTAGGGCGCTTTTTATTCATTTCCGACGCTCTCCAGCTACATAATCAGGTATCTGGCCCGTCTCCAGTGTTTTCATTAACCAATTCGCCCGCTGCAATAGCCTGCCATCACTGAATCTAGTCGCAACTTCGATGACGCCCTTTACAAGCTCCGTTGCTTCAACCGTCTCGCCAAAGAATCGTATTTGATTTGCTAAATTAAACAGCGCATTTGACGCTCCTAATTCATCACCAAGAGCACTGTTCACATCTTTTGCAGTAAGCAGAGCTCGTCTGCACGTAGCTCGCTCCGCCGCAGCGCGATCTGGTACATTTAGATTTTGTAGATAAAGTGCGCGCTGGCCCGCGGCGTTCCCAATAAATACAAGAACCCCCGCCATTCCAGAGAAATCATGACTGTCTTTTGTAATAGCCAGGGCTTCCCCAAAGGCAGTGTCAAATCGCTTTTCAAGCTCTTGTAATTGAGCAATAACTCCCTGCCTATACTCTTCCGTAATTGTTTGGAATCCTATCGCGTTGTCCGCCATTATTTGAAAGGCAGTATTCATATCTAAACTCGAGTAGATAAAAGATATCATGTACCCTTTCTGCGCGAGTATATGGGCCTTTACTGATGGCGCGCCAAGATGTTCGGCGATTGAAATGCCTTCGTCACACAGTTGGACCATTTCCTCGGCAGCATCGTCAACAGGATCATAAAAATCCAGAAGCCCCAATAGCGCATTGAGCTTTACGGCGGGATCTGTGCTTGCGTAGTAGATTGATCTTAGTACGGGCTTGGTGTCATCATTTTTCGGCGCTCTTCTAATGCTCAATACCCGATCAACTCCCTTGCGATCCTCAATCGCACCGTTGTACGTGCCATCAGCACCTAATTGACCTTCCGTTTGTTGGTCTTTTAAATGAGGGGTTTTAAGCAGCCCCAATATCTCATCTAGCTTAGCGTCTACGTCATTAATATGCAGATTCGGGAACGCCTTTATTAAGTGCTTATTTCTTAACAATTCATTTGCTAAGTAAGTAGATTCTTGGTGTGTCGCATGAAATCCTATAGATTCGGCATGCCTTCGTAACTCAACAATCACGTCATTACTTAGTTTTCTAGGCGTAAAGAACGTCCAATTATCAATCTCATATTTTCCTGAATCTCTTAATGATTGAGCTTTGGCAATATCACCCCGAATTTTTTTCAAATAGTCTGCATCTGTTTTACGTTCTGGCTTAACAGGGCAATACATGGCTGTAATGCGTTTTTCGGAAATAATGTATCCATCATTCCCACCATCTCCTCTAGTACCGTCAATTACCTGATAGTCTCTTCCATATCGTTCGGTTAAGACTGTATTACACAGTCTCGTGAATTCCTGTGGATCAGTTATTTGTGCTATTTGCTCGTCGAGAGTCATGTCGAATCGTCTTTGAGTCCTAACGCTTTAACTCATGGGCGCCAAAATGCGCCAGCATTTTGTGCGTCCAATGGAGTGTATTGTTGGGCGTAATTTGCGTGATCATAGCAGGCCCTTGGTTTTCAGTACTTGCTCCAAGAACATGTATCCCTGAATCAATTGCTCCGGTCGCTTCTTTCCCTTGATGTCTGGGAAAGCGATTTTTGCCTTTTGCACTGGTACTGTGTCGTGACCGATTTTCTCTGGATAGGCGGCCAGATACCACACTTGATACGCCTGCATTGAATATGACAACTGTTGACCAAGACCACCGCACTCAATTGATGCAAGAAACAATAGATGATCATTTTCTTCCTCATCAAACGAAAGTGTGGCGGAAGCATCATTGTCGGCATGCTTCAGATAATTTTGTGCGCCATTGATGATTCCCAATGCTTCCTTTTTACTGAGACCTGAATCTTCCACTGCTTTTGTTCGCCACGAAGACCCTGGCTTATTGTGTTCTGCAAGGTCTGCCAAAATACCGTGCGCCGCTCCTGCTAGAGTTCTGATTGCTAGAGGGTCTCCATCAGTAAACAGCAGACCTATGGCGATATCGAGTTGCCGGATTGCAGCTTCTGGTTTAGTACACGTAACTTTCATGACGCCCAACGTGCTAGCTCAGGGGCGCGAGCCGCTTTGCGGCGAAGCGTCCCTCTGGAGCGGTGGGTTGGGCATCGCGATCATTGGGGACGCAACGACTGTGTGGTAGATGTGCTGTCAGACTCGCACTTGGCGTGCTTCCAAATAGTGCCACCAGCTTTCTGAGGAATAAAACAAAACGGCATGCTGAATGTTCCAGAGCACGTGCGAACTGTCCATTGCTCCTCCCAAACACCGTCAATAGTTTCCCCGCCAACATTCAAGGAGGCAGGCTGCTTCGTCACCGATGTATCCATTACGGCAACGACCTTGCAGTCCCTGTTATCTTTGTTATGTGAACTGGCGGCTATGTATAGCGCTGGGTTTAAGTCTCGCATCAGTTGCGGCGAAGCCAGCGTAGTCCCTGGCGGCATATCAAAAATAGTCGCTGGACCTTGGGCGTTTGCTCGAAACAGAGCGTTGTATGTGATGGACTCGTTGCAACGGTCGAAGCGGTATCGAATGGTCCACATGCCTCTGGTCGGGTGCACGCTACCTTCGGGGAAAAACAGCGGCTGAACTACGCCGACAGATATAGGCTCTATCCAAACCTTTCCAGAGCAAACCTCGGCTTTTCCCAATAGATTCTTGTCAAGGTAGAGACCGAGCGCGTGTAGACGCTTTTGCATCTCAGGGGGCCACATGTATGCGGCCGACCTAGAGTCTGGCGCTAGCTGTGCGTAGCAATTGCTAGCCAAGAAGCAGATCGCTCCGACAACGAAGCCAATCAATTGTGAGAGGTTCATGTTCGTGATGCCCAACGGTGCAAATAACCGGTGCAAATGTAGCGCAGCGGAATTTGCATCCGAGTTAAGTTGCTTGGTTAGGGTTTTTCTTTTTACGCTTATAGTTCCTTCGTGCATCACGGAATTTTGATATCGCTGTTTCCAAGTCGCGTCTTCTGATAAAATTCTGCGCAATTTCAGTAATATTGCTTTTATCGTACTCCAATAAACCTAAAAAGTGATAGATTGCGCACTTATACATAACCGGAGCAACGACAATTAAAGGGTTGCATTTTGTAATTCTTCCTGGGAACAGGCTTGATTGATTAACTGGGTTGCCATGTAAAAACTGATTTCTTGCAATATGCATTTCGAAATATGTTCTTTGTAGTAAATTGAGCCGTTCGGTCTTGCGTCCATTGTAGTGCCTATGATTTAGTTTCTTTGTTTTAAAAACAATCTCACCAAGAAAGTCCAAGACGGTACTAAGTGATACATAATTACTTCCTCCAGGATGGTTGAGAATTTCAAAAGCACTTATCCATAAAGCGATATTAGCACCATAATCGTGAATCGTGCCTTGATTCCTAAATGGAAGTCCTGATGCCCTGAACGCCATTTCCAAAGAACGAAATAAAGATCGATTTTTCCATTCGCCTCTTTTGCGCTTTACATAATGGTCAACCCAATGCTGGCAGAGGGCTTCAAACAAAGTTAAGTCGTAGAACTTTTTTGTAGAATGTGACCTTGCAATCTCTGGAGAGCATTGACCTTGAAATTCTGATGCTTCATCGATCCCCATTACTGATGGTGTATTAACTATTAGATCCTTTTCGTCGCGGCTAAGTGAATATGGGTATAGCTCAAAATAATTTGAGAATTTGAAATAATCTAATTGTGTTCCATGGCAAAGAAATCTTTCCCATGATTGTACTATTGACGAAACTGCGAGGAGATTCCTGAAAGAGATGATGGCTTCCACATCAGGTTTTACTCTCCTATGAAGGAATAATAAGCTTGGGTCAATTTCCCTTCCGAACTGGTCCCTGAAATTATCAACAAATTGAGCAAATGCTAATGAGCGGTCACGGATTGTTTGAGTCAAAGGATCATCCTTTGGGACGATAACGGCATATTTGCTTTCAATTCGTTCAAGAATTGAAAGGTTATGAAAAACAGAAATGAATATCCAATCTTCCATATCTATTTATGCTCACATTAAGTGGACCAGATAAACCCTAACAATAATATTATCGAGCTAGCTCGAGTCCAAATTTTCCGCTTGATTCCTAACTTGCAAATTGATCTAATATGGGTAGGAATCGCGTCGTTTTTTACTTAAATAGCTACTTTTGCACCCCGTAGGGGGGTGTTATATAGCAAGCTATATAATTCCGGCTAAAAATAGTCGGGGTATTATCTGTCTACCTGACACCATGGAGCATTACAAGCAATTTATTCTTTCAA
>Ga0180009_10003911_pt1 | contig 16719 bp, 19 predicted proteins | sample OS_PC_MetaG_FD_123537 | JGI IMG/M metagenome (GOLD analysis project Ga0180009, IMG submission 123537) | Groundwater microbial communities from the Aspo Hard Rock Laboratory (HRL) deep subsurface site, Sweden - OS_PC_MetaG | ecosystem: Environmental > Aquatic > Deep subsurface > Groundwater...
CGCCACTTGGGTCGAGAGCTCGGGGGCCTTCCGCTCTCAAATTATTGAGAAAGCCGGTCCCAGGCAGCCCTGGCTATCGCCTCCCGGTTGTCCTCGCCGGGCTTGCTTTGATTGCCTTGGGCCGGCGGCCGGACGCCACGCAAACGCGCAATTCTTTCTTCCAGCGGCGGGTGGGTTGAAAACAGGCTCATCATGCTCCGGCCGGACAGTGGATTGACAATAAACATATGGGCCGTTGAAGGATTGGCGTTCATCGGCAGTCGCTTGGAATAGGCCCCCAGTTTTTCAAGCGCTTTAGCAAGTCCTTCCGGATGCCTTGCAAAACCGGCACCGGTGGCATCCGCCAAATATTCCCGGGAACGGGATATGGCCATCTGGATAATCATGGCAGCCATCGGGGCGATGACGGACATCGCTATTAAACCGATAAAGCCGGCGCCGCCACCTTCTTCATCCCGGTTGCCGCCGCCGAATATCGCCGACCAACGCGCCATGGTGGCCAGCATCATGATCGCTCCGGACATGGTCGCCGCAATGCTGCCGATCAGGATATCCCGGTTTTTGACGTGAGCCAGTTCGTGCGCTAAAACGCCCATTACTTCGTCACGATCCAAGATTTTCAACAACCCTTCTGTGACAGCAACAACGGCATGTTCCGGATTCCTGCCGGTAGCAAAGGCATTGGGAGCTTCCTGTGGAATTACATATAGTTTCGGCATGGGAAGGCCTGCCTGTTGAGTGAGGCGTTGAACCATCCCGTAAAGCTCGGGGGCTTGATTGGGCGCTACTTCACCGGCACGATACATTTTCAATACCAATTTATCGGAATACCAGTAGCTGAAAAAATTAATGCCGGCGGCAAAAATCAGGGCAAGAATCATCCCCTGCCGCCCCCCCAACAGCTGGCCGACCCATAGGATGAGAGCAGTCATGACTGCCAGCAAGATCGTCGTCCTGATTTGATTCCCCATCAATCTGATTCCTTTCGTTAAGGTTTATTTTCGCGATAAAATATAACTCCGATTCTTCAAAAGGCAACAGGTTTGGAGGGTCTATAGTCGGATCTTAATATGCTTTTATGGATTATTCGTTTTTTTTAGGTATAAAGGTGAGCTGTGAAAAGAATCCGTTTGACGATTGTCAGTCATTTTATCTTCACTTTCTCCTGAATAACTGAATGTCATGGCGACAGTGTTGGTTGGCAGATTCAGGTCCTTATTTATTGTTCCTTTTCGATTCGCATTGGAGCTGAATATAATCAGACTTTCAGTAATGGTCCCATTCTCATCAATAAGGTGGAGCCGGAAATTAAAAGAAATTAACCGGCCGCGTAACCCCTCAATAGAAAGGTCGCCGGTGAGCCCAAGCTGCCCGGATGTTAGCGTATACATGTAATCAAGAGTAACATGAGGTCCTCTCCATGACCCCCGATGCGGCCCCACATCTTTAATTGCAATCCGATTTTGCAACGGAACCGTTTTCCCAACCCATCCGAACATACATCCCATGAGAGATAGTATGTTGAATAAAACAATAAATATCGAACAGTAATATTATTCGAGTGTCGCTTATTTGCATTCATGATGTTTTCCTCCAAATGCGCTCAACTAGTTTGCTAAATGAAACCCTTGTACTATAGATTTTATTGAGCGGATCACAGGTCGCGAGGTACGAGCAGCCCTTTGTAAAGCCGCATGTTAGATACGGTTCTTCAATTGGTCAGCAACCGATTGATTCAGTGATTTTTGGGCTTCTATGAGCATTTTGTATTTCGATTCAATTTTATCCAAGTTTTTCGACAATACGGCCTTCAATAAATCTCCCTCCATTTCAGCAACCTGGATTCTTTCATAATAGTCCATGGTCTCTTTGAGATGGGCGAGAACGATCTTACCCGTCAGGATTGGGTGGTTGTTCGTTACATTTGCATCCTCAAATCTTGTTCCATGTTCAAGCTCGACTTCTAAACCTTTTCGGAAAGCCTCAAGGGGTACATTCATTCCATGGGGATTCAAAATATTGAGGATCGTGGACGCCTCTTCTCCTGAAACAGTTGGATCCGTGATTTCAGACCAATCACGAAAGCCAATTTCGTTGCAGACTCGTTTTACTTCATCAACAGTTACGTACTCCGGCAGTTTCATGATTTTCTCCTTTTATGATTGATCAAATTCCGTTTCGCATTCAAGATGATACCGAGAATGACCTTCCTATTGTCATCTATCAGAGTTTGTAAAGCACCGCAATCAACACAAAGGTGCCGGCCAACATCCATGTCGGGCCAAACAGCCACAACGCGAGCACAACAGCAAGATAAAAGCCTCGCATGCCTAAGGTGTAATGCAGTGCGCCATGGTTGATGATGGTTGCTACCGCATCGTAGGTGACAATGGGATCTTTTGCTGTGGGCACATTGATCGCGAAGCTGGCATGGTTGTAATAGCGGATAGATAACGTAAAATTAAAAAATGCAAAGAAAAAATCGACGATCAGTACCATTAATTTGATCAACCACAAGGTTTCATTGGTAGCGCCCAAAATATTGATGGAATGCGAAGTCTCGGCAATCTTATCCAGCCGAAACGCCGTACCCATGATACCAAGGCTTATTAATATAGCCGTCGATGCGAGAAAACTCGCTGCCATCACCCAATTCCTCAACGTTTGTACCGCCAGAATATCGCGTTTTTCCTCCATTATGGTCTGCACCCAATCACGACGCAGTTGGTTGGTAACCCCGGTTGCGGTTGTTAACGGAGAAGTACGGACTTTGTATGCGAGATGGACGTGATACATGATCAGAATCAGTATCGTTAGGGAAATTATGACAATTTCAGCCCAAGTAATCATTGTAGAGGATTCTTCACAAATTAATTGAATTCTAAAAAAAGCTGTTAATCACTTATTTCCTGAATCACTTGAATTTTTCTAATACCAAAAACCGGGTCGGATGAACATCTCTAAAGCCCCTATCAGAAGGTCGGCAAAGTATCAAACTTCACCACTTATAATCGGATTGGCTCAGGTCCTGCTCAAAAGCGGTCAATATTTTGAAAAGCGCCTCATTCCATCCCCTAACCAGTTGCTCCGGGGAATTTCCCTTAACAGGGATTTGCTCTCTGTAATCTTTTTGAAAAACGATTGCCGAGCGGTCGTTGGTCTTTTGACTCAGAGAAAATCTGATTTCAAAAACAGCGCGCGCAGGCGTGCCTTGACCGTAGTCTCCGTAAATGGATTTAACCGACCCATCCAGATGGTAGTGGGATTCTTCGATATCCTCTGCGTCCGAAACAAATCTAAAAAGGCCCGATTTCGCCAGCCATGTGCGAACCTCCTCGGAAATCATACTGCCGGGCAAGGCAAGAAACTCATTATAATAATCTGATTCATAATCGAGTTCTCCTTTGCGATAAACAAACCCCTTGCTCTCATACTGAGGGGCCGATCGGAACCGGGACACAATGAGAGGCTTTTCGGTTAACACCGGTCGCGCAGTTGTTTCCCGGTCAGCATTCAGCATAAATGTATGCTTTTGCGGATAACTGATGCAGCCGGAAAAGAAAGCCTGTATCAAAAGCAACCAGACCAGTTGTGCTATCGATATCTTTTTTCCCATTAGTAACCCCTCATTATTTTTTCGGAAGTTTCACTGGCGGCGGCGGCTTTCCAAAAAAGAACTGGGATGGATTCTTTTTTGCATTTTCAGTTATTTCTCTTAAATTTTCAGAAAAAACCCTTAAGTTGTCAATACTCACTTCAATGTCTTGCTGCTTCTTATTGATCAGGCCATCCAGACGCCCCAGGATTTTTTTCGTTTGTTCTAGGACCCCCGGGATTTGTTCCGATCCTCGCTGAATTCCGGTTAAGGCGGCGGAAGTTTTCGCAAGAATGCCTTTCATTTCGGCCCCATCGATTATCTGGTTCAGGGTTCGGTTCGTTGCCCTTGTCTCCACCAATAAAGCTTTTACTTCTTTGCTGACCGATGCAATATCTGCTTTTGCCAGCGCCGCTTTCACCGTACGAGCCGACATTTCCAGACCTTCAACCAACTCATTCATCTTGATTTTTTCAAGGTTTTTCATCAACCGGTCGAGGCTCGTGCTGATGCGGCTGATGGTGCTTTGAGAGGAAGGGATGTAGAAATATTTGGGAGTCCAATCGAGTTTTAAAGGTGGGTTCAGAGAGGGGTCGAGATAGTCCATTTCAAGAAAGGCAGTCCCTGTAATCCCTTGGAATGCCATGCGAATTCGAAGTCCTTTTTCTATTTCGTTTTCAAATTCCTTTGGGGTCATTTTTCCAGCCTTTAGAACGAAATCCTCCGAAGGCATTGAGACCCGAACCAGAATATATCGCTGCTGCGTTAAATATTCCTTTCCGAGCAGCGTGATATCTTCTACTCTTCCAAAACGAACCCCGCGAAATTTGAGGGGAGACCCAATCTCAAGACCTTGCACCGACTCCTGGAAATACGTTTCAATCATCACTTTTTTCCGAAAGATCGTCCCGGCCCCCAAAACAATGACTCCGATGACGGTGATAATGGCGGCAACGATAACGAACACTCCGATCTTGAAATAGTTTGCTTTTAGAGCCATGACAATCCTATCTTGAATTCCTTTTCAATCATCGACGATTCTACTTCGACTTATGCTGTTGCCGTAGAACGGGACGACACCGCCCTGTTGAAAAATCGATGTACATAAATATTTTCACTGTGCTCCCGTAACTCCTGAGGCCGCCCCGTGGCGATAATCCCCTTGGCCCCTTTGTCAAGCATGATGACCCTGTCGGCTATCAGGTAAATGCTGGGCAATTCATGGGTGACGATAACGAAAGTGATCTTCAGCGTGCGGGCAAGATTTAAGACAAGGCAATCCAGTTCCACCGACGTCACAGGATCCAGACCTGCGGATAATTCATCCATAAAAAGGATTTGAGGATCCAGGGCCATCGCCCTGGCAATGGCGGCGCGCTTTTGCATGCCGCCACTGAGCTCCGTCGGCATGTAATGCTCAAATCCGTTCAATCCCACCAGTTTTAATTTTATCATGGCAATGAGGTCCATGGCGGGTGGTGGAAGGTCTGTGAATTCTTCAAGTGCCAACCGAATATTTTCCAGCAATGTCATGGAGCCGAAAAGGGCGCCCCGTTGATACATCACACCGATGTTGCGTAAAACCTTCAACCTTTCCTCACCTTCGGCGTTGACGATATCCCGTCCGGCGATCAGGATCTGACCGGATATCGGTTTCAGCAACCCGATCATCTGTTTTAAAAGAGTGGTTTTGCCGCAGCCGGATCCACCCAGGACAATAAATATTTCTCCCGGATAAACGTCGAATGAAACGTTTTCCAAGATGACAGATTCTTCGTATCCGGCGGTCAGTTTATCCACGTGTATGATGGGTTCTTTCTGAAGCGTCATTTTAATCAGATTCCCAAATAGTAATAGACCACCGAGAAGATACCATCAATAAAAACGATCAGAATGATTCCACTGACAACGGCTTGAGTGGTGGATATCCCGACGGCGCTGGCGCCGATTTTTGTCTGCATTCCCCGAAAGCATCCCATGGCCGACACCACGATTCCAAAAACAAAGGATTTTAACAGGCCCCCCATGAAGTCAATATAGGTAACTGCCGATACAACCTGTTGTATGTAGGTAACCAGCGGAAAACCCAGTGACATAACGACGATGGATCCCCCGATCAGGCCGATGAGATCGGCATAGACCGCAAGGAGCGGCGTAACGAGAAATGCCGCAACAATTCGGGGGACGATTAAAAATTGAAATGGATCGATTCCCATGGTTGTCATCGCATCGATCTCTTCATTAATTTTCATGGTACCAATTTCGGCGGCAAACGCGGATCCGGAGCGTCCCACCAGAACGATAGCGGTCATCAGGGGACCCAGCTCCCTCAACATGGAAAGGGCCACGAGGTTGGCGACATAAATGTCCGCACCGAATTGACGCATCGGAATGGCCGATTGAAAGGCAAGGATCAACCCCATGATAAAGCTGATGAGGGCAATAACCGGAAGCGCATCAATGCCTGCGGTTTCCAAAACATGAAAGACATCCTTCCAGCGGACACGACGGGGGTTCAAAAAGGCGTTAATGAGAGAGATGACTATCTCACCGACGAAGGCCACAAGTAACTTGAGGTCTTTTAAATAATTATAGGTGGCTTCACCAACCTCTTCCGGGAAAGCATCATGTTCCAACCGCTGATTAACGGGTTTTTCGAATTCAGCGGGGTTAAATAACGATAAGAGCTGTTGAAATTCCGAACGCAGGTTTCTTATTTCAAAGGCGCCGCCTGTTTTATTCTGGCGGAGATGGAGCTCCAGGAGAAGGCCGATACCCGAACCGTCGCAATATTCGATTTCCGCTGCTTCGACAATAAGCCGGGCGGGGGAAGAATGGTCAAGAATCCCTGTTGCCTCACGCCATGCTTTGCCGGTGGTCTCCGAGTCGAGACGGCCGGCGATCTTAAGAACAAGAGTATCCGGATGAATCGTCTCCGCTTCGATGGCTACTGTCGTTTCCTCGGTTTTTTGTTTTTCGACCGGCATGCTAAATCATTTCCCGCGCAAGAGGACAGAAACGTTTAAACCACCGTGTCTCCCTCCACGAGCATTATTTTTTGGACTTCAGGTAATACGGCAATGCTTCCAGAATTTCCGCCTTGATGCGTTCGATGCGGGTTTCCGGCGCCGGGTGTGTAGACAGGAATTCGAGAGACCTCCTACCTTCTGCTTTGTTCATTCGTTCCCAGAAAGGCACTGCTTCTTGGGGATCATAGCCCGCCCTTGCCATCAGTATGAGTCCGATATGATCGGCCTCGTTTTCGTGAAGCCGGCTGTAAGGGAGCAGAACACCCACGTTTGTGCCGACACCGTATACCATCATGTAAATCTCACGCGTCTGCTGCGGCTGTTGAGCCAGCGCCACCGAAATCGCTGTAGCGCCTATATTGGCAAGCAGGGCTTGGCTCATCCGTTCATTGCCATGTCCGGCAATGGCATGGGATACTTCATGGCCCAGGACAACCGCCAAGCCCGTCTCATTTTGCGCATACTTTAAGATTCCGGTATATACGGCTGCTTTTCCCCCGGGCATCACCCACGCATTTGCGGTCTGATCGTCCTCAATGAGGTTGAACTCCCATTGATAATTCTTAATTTGATTCGACCGGCCTTCATCCGCAAGGAATTCTTCGGCAGCTTTCGCGACCCGCTCCCCAACGCGTCGGATCATTTGAACCTTTGCGGTGTCGGTTGACAGTTTGGCTTTACCGATCACATCTCGGTATTGCTGAAAACCCATGGAAACCAGTTCGGATTCCGGCACAAGATGCAGCCCTTTACGATGGGTGACCGGAACTTCCGCACATGAGTTGAAAATCAAAAGGATTGAAACCTGAAAGAAAAAACAAAAAAGTAAGCTTTGAAAATAACGATGCGTTTTCATCGGCCTGGCTCTCCCATCGCACAAAAATTGCTTGCTTGTAAAAGAGTAATAAGTCTCTTTCATTTAGTATCCGCGATAGCTGGACAAAACCGCTATGTGATCATCTATCTTCGATACGCCGGAAAGTGCCTGGAGCGATTTCAGGATGCATGCCTTCTCCTCTTTGGTTTGCGCAAATCCACTGATTTCAACCACACCTTTTTCCGGAACATCAAAAGACAGGTTCGATACGTTGGCATCCGCTTCCAAAAGCGCGGCGTGAACCCTTTTCTTAAAGGACAGCCGATCCATGGCGTCGACGGCATTCAGGCTGCAGGCCTTGATTTCTTCGGAGCGGGCGGCCTCCATGATCAGTTTTGCGGCCAAATCGATTCCAAGTTGTTCCGTATTGATGATCAGATCATAGAGCGATGGATCATTCCAGTCCATATGGAATGCAAACCGGAAAAAGCCCCGCTGCTCCTGGTCCCTCTTATGGATGAGCTTCCGGGCCGCTTCTTCACTTAACTCCCTGTATTTCATTAAATTTTGAATCCGTGTCGCCTCATTGGCTTGAATGCGCACATGCAGGGCACACTCAAAGTCTCGCAACAGCATCTGGCTTCCGTGACCGACAATCACCCCCTGTCCCCTTTTGGCCACCTCATAAACCACGGCCCCCATGTAGTCCAAATAGATTTCAGGCCGTTTACTGAGGATCAGGTCAAAAAAACCGGGAGATTTTTCATCCATATCCTTGATGGCCTCAGGCTTAATCCCCATCTGAATCGCTTCGTTCTGAAGTTTTTCATCATCGTAAAGTTCCAGCTTGAGTCCTGCTGAAACAAGCTGCGAAATGTGCATTCCGCCACAACCGATTCCTCGCGATATGGTAATAAGTGCCATTTTCATTATCCTCCTTGTATATTTCATTCCAATGAACAGACGTATGGGTCGAAACGTCCGCCGCCTGTTTAGCTTCTCTCGTTAATGTTTCAAGAGGTGGTCAACCAGTAATTTACGATCCGCATCGGAAAGGGCTTTTGTCTTTTCGATATATCGTTTCATGGTGCTCGCTTTCTCCGGGTTTATGATCGGTTCGGATTTCCCCTTAAAATAGGTATCAAGCTGTTTTTCTTTGCCATGATAAGCCTTTGAGATTTCTTTCAGGGAAGGTCTTCCCGCCGGAGAGGTCTCCGGTTTATGGCATGCACCGCAACCATTTGATTTAAAAATGGATTCACCTTCATCCGCCGATATCACGGCAGATAAAAACAGAAATCCCGTAACAAAGACAAACCAAAGCAGCTTTTTCATGTGGCCTCCTTTTTTTTAAACAACGCGGGTAATCAGGCAATTAAACTGAATCACATTGCTATACTCAGTAATCACCCCCGATGCAGGTGAATGAGATACGGCGCCCATTCCCACAATTTCTTAGCCAAAAGACCCACTCCGCCGATTTCGCGGATATGGTTAAACGCCAGGGCATCTTTCAATACAGCGGCCGTCTTCCCGTGCACGCGTCGCCCCAGCACGATACCGACGGCGTGACGGCGCCCCAAGGACAATACCATCCCTCTTGTTTTCGGAATATACGGGGCCAAAGATTCTTCGGCCGATAAACGACGGATGTTTCGGGCCGCATGTCTGCCCTGCTGAACCGCAAGATAGGCGGTCGGCGGCAGGGGCTTTCCTACATTATCATACGTTAGGGAACAATCTCCGGCGATGAAAATATCCGGATGATCTTTTGCCTGCAGAAATTCATTTACCGCTGCCCGTCCCTGACGGTTCACCGGAAATCCGCACCTTTCCAAAATCGAATTTCCCCGAACACCCCCCGTCCATATAATCGTTCCGGCCTTGACCGCGGACCCGTCCGAAAGGGACAAGACATGGTCTCGGACTTCGGTGATCCGGGCATCGGTCATGCACTCAACCCCGTTGTCCTGAAGATACTCCGTTGCCTTGGCAGACAACCAGGGGTCCAGGCTCGACAATAAGGCGGGGGAAGCTTCTATCAGGATGAGACGAATGTTTCCCGGCTCAAGATCAAATGATAAAGCCAGTTTCCTTCGGCTTTCAACCAGTTCAGCGGCAAGCTCGACTCCCGTAAGACCGCCGCCACCGATGACAATGGTGGTCCTCCAATCGTCTTCAGGGTTCTCATCATAGGCGATCAGCGACTCCTCGATACGGTCCTTGGTCAATCGGGAAGTATTGAGACTGTGTAGGGTAAGGGCATGCTCTTTTAGACCGGGGATGTTAAAAAACCGGGGCTCCCATCCAAGGGCGACCACCAAAAGGTCATAAGACTCAATAACCTTTCCTTTCCTGGTTTTAATATGAACCGATCTGGATGACGGATCGATAGCATCCACGGTGCCGCGGATAAATTGAATGGAGCTCGGCAGGACTTCTTTCAGCCAAACCGAGACATCCTGGTAGCTGCGTCGACCCACAACAGGCTGATGAAGGAGTGTGGTCATGTGGTGATACGAGTGCCTGTTTACGAGCGTCACTTGTGCACCTGTGCCTTCAAGACCGAGGGCTGCTGACAACCCGGCGTATCCGCCTCCCAAGATGAGAATATTTTCCATGCTGCCGACTCCGTATGGCCTCAAGGATGTTTTATCACTTATACAATAAAACTTATTTATTGCGTATTTTTTATTTGATTTAAATTAATTAAATAAACGCGTCGTAAAAGATCGAGTTTTGGGGAAGTGGAATAAATAGCACGACAGCGAAATAAGTTAACACAAGAATGGAGGTGCCGGGATGATGAAGCAAGCGATACGAGTCATGGCTATTTTAATCGTGTTTTTTTCTTTTGCACAAGCCGTTGATTCGCAGGGAAAAAAGTCCCACGAGCGCTTCTGGTTTCAATCGAAAAAAGATGCGGAAGTGATCGTCATTCGCACTCTGGAATTCATGGACGTAAATAAAGATGGCGTAGTCACAGCAGAAGAATTCTATGAACACGTAAAAACCTACTCGTTCAAGCAACTCGATGCAAATGACGACGGCAAAGTATCTCGGGACGAATGGCTGGCGGTTGAGGACGGACCGGAGGCGGAAAAACTTTTTATGCGATGGGATAAAAACGGAGACGGATTACTCACATTAAAGGAATTCAAAAACACACCCAAGGCCAAGGTGACGATTTACAATCTGTTCGGCACGCTGGATGTAAACGGCGACGGTAGACTTGAAGCATCGGAACTCGAAATTAAAGGAACAGCAAAATGAAACAAGATGTAAAAGTAATTAATAAACAGCGCCGACTCGAGACCGGCATAATCGTGCTGATTTCCCTGCTACTTCTTTTTGTCGGCTGTGCCACGGAACCCGGTGGACCAAGTGTCGGGCGCGGCACAGCCACAGGCGCCGGGGTGGGCGCAGCAGCAGGCGCCGTGCTCGGAGCGGTGACCGGAAACAATGTTAAAGGAATTTCAAAAGCAGAGGGCGCCATTGCGGGTGCTGTCGTTGGCGGTCTGCTCGGTGGTGTCATCGGCAACCAACGGGACGCCATGGCAAGACAGAATGCCTCCGTCAATCAGCGTTTAAGTTCGGCGGAGCAGCAGGCGAATACGGCAGTCGTTAACATCGCGAATTCAAACGGCAGCACAACACCGGTTATGCTTCACCGATCGGGCAACCAATGGATCGGTCCCCGAGGAGAGGTTTACAACAATATGCCCACAGAAGCACAGCTTAAGCCCGTCTACGGCTTTTAATTTAAGTAAACCGCCCGTAAAGGACGCCTAAATCTTTGCTTGATCACCGTTTTCGGGAAGAATGAAGCTATGGAAGAAGATGCCGTAATATCGCACGACTCTGTGGAACTTCTTTCCCTTTGGGTTTCTTAAACCCACTGTATTCTGAGTTCTCCTGTCCCGAATATTTTTTTACCTTTACATTAAGTCGTTGCGCATCTTTATACCGCACCTATCCCGGATAATCACTCGTTGGATAAGATATGTTACTTCCCGGAAAAACAAGAAAAAAATAAAAAACCATATTAATATCAATCGATTATATGAATGGCACGTGCTTTGCCTTACTGCTGATATCACACTGTTTTGGTGGGAAAAGCCGGGCCCAGAAAAGGGAACAATCGTACAAAAAACCCTCCCTGTTTTCCACCGGACAAAACCCCTTCCGCTGCCCGAAGGGTTCCGGCATCCCGCTGCTTTATGAATTCACGCTTGCTTTGTTTTGCCACTGCGAAAGGCCTCCAGAAGAGGTTTTGAGCCCGCTCCGCAACTGATGACAGATCGGATAGCCTCCTCAACCGATACCGGAACGGAATGAACATATTGCCGCTGTAAATGAAAAATATAACCGGTAGTGGGGTTCGGACCGCACGGTACAAATACCGTATAGCTGCCGTCTGCATGTTCATCGGTAACCAAGGCTGTCATCAGTGTATCGTTTCCAAACGCCCGAACAAGTGCTACTGATGAAAAGGGAGGCTTTTCTCTGTTAAACAACTGTGTGATCGTCGATTGTATGATGCCGTATCCAGGAATAATCTTTGATAGGCGCCGATCAATGTTCTCATGAATGAATTGCCCTATTTTCGTCTTCAAAATAACGCCGATAAAGAAACATGCCGACAAAATGATACCAATAACTATTGCATTTGCGACAATTACTTGAAGGTATGCCCGGACTACTATCAATTTCGTAAGGGGATGTATCAGTTGAATGACGATATTGAAAAACCATTTGAAAATAAGTATTGACACCGTAATCGGCAGGATCACCGCAAATCCTCCGAGCAGTGAGGTTTTTATAAACGATCTTATTTTGTTCATAATTTCACTTCCCGGCCTTTAGCCGTGCATGTGCACCCTAATTTATACACAGCGTCATAAATAATTGCGCATCATTTCTTCGCGAATGCCCATACCCTGTGGTTCTATGAAATATAATACGAATTTAAAATCGACGCTGTGTATAGTACAGTTTAGGGATAAGGTATTGATGGAAACCATGGTCTGAAATGACAAATCATTCCCCAACAGAATATTTTCACGAACTGATCCATAATTTTGCCTGTTCGAGATGTCCCGTAGGAAAATGTTTGATTTGGGCTGAAAGAAAATGGGATGCAATATGCTCCGCCGCGTTGCCTATTGGTGAATCAGTTACAACAGCCACTTTCTTGATCTTTTTGTGGTGATCTCTGACAAAGCGAAAATGACGAGCGGCAGCACCAAGATCCTCCCAACCTGGGAAATTGGTAGTTTCTAGAATTAAACCGGTTAGGTTTCCGGTCTCTTCTATGAATGGATCGACGATGTTTGCAAGGTCGTTGAAATCTTCTTCGCGCAATGGGCCTGTTGGGTGCACATGTAACACTGCCTTTTCCCTGTCTAAATTGCTATCAATCATTTCGAACCTCCTCCAATGGTTGTAAATAAAGAATTAGAAGAACAAGAGAAAAAAAAGAAGAAAATCGGCATTCCGATGGCAAGAATTTCAGCCGTTGTAAGCCCCCCGGGTTTAGATACGACCAAATCAGAAACGAACCTGACCGGGAGATTCCCCTTAAAAAAGAGTGACCGAATTACTCAAAAATACTACTTTTTTGTGATGATGGACTCCATGTCCTTTTCCATCCCGGCCGTGTACCGGCCGCGGCGCGCAGCACTGTTGCACCTGGCGCGATGGTGCAGAGCTTGCTGGGCCGCCTCTGTTTGGGTCTTCTTGCCTTTCCAGATCTCCAAAGCGGGTTGCAGGATCGCCCGAGAATAAGAGAACGTCAGGGCCCAGGGCATTCTCGTCTTAAACTTGACGTTCATCGCATTCAAGCGGGCGGATGCCGATTCATAGGGTTGCCCCCCCGACAGGAAGGCAATCCCTGGTACGGCAGCAGGCACCGCTCTCAGAAGGCACCTCACCGTGGCGTCGGCCACCTCCTCCACCGCTTCTTGCTTGGGGCAGGTCAATCCCGGAAGCACCATGTTGGGTTTGAGGATCATGGCCTCCAGAGCCACCCGTTGGGTGTAAAGCTGGTTGAAAACCGTTCGCAGGACTTCCTCCGTTACTTCAAAGCACCGCTTCAGGGGATGCTCTCCGTCCATGAGCACTTCGGGCTCGACAATGGGGACCAGACCGGCTTCCTGACACAGGGCGGCATAGCGAGCCAACGCATGCGCATTGGCCTCGATACAACCGCGGCTGGGGATGCCGTTTCCGATGGCAATCACCGCGCGCCATTTGGCAAAACGGGCGCCCATCTGAAAGTATCCATTGAATCGGTCGGGCAATCCATCCATGCCTTCGGTTATTTTCTCACCGGGGTGAGCAGCCATATCTTTCGCTCCGGCGTCGACCTTTATGCCCGGAATGATACCCGCGTCGATTAGGACTTTGACAAACGGAGTACCATCTTTCCTGGACTGACGGATGGTCTCATCATAAAGGATGGCGCCGCTGACAAACTCGCCCAAACCGGGAGTCGTCACAATCAATTCCCGGTAGGAACGGCGGGCGTCCTCGGTTTGAGGAATCCCCGCTTTTTCAAACCGCTTGTTACAGGTTGGGTTGCTCTCATCCATCGCCAGAAGGCCTTTGCCGTCGGCGACCATCGCCTTGGCTGTGTCAATAAGTGCTTGCATACTCATCTCTGATACCTCCGTAATTTTTATCGATATTGAGCGGAAATGATCCGCAATTGCCATAGGGCAAGAAGTGCAGCCTCCTACTTCCTAAGATGAATGTTTTCGGGGCAAAATCGGCAATTGGCCCGGGGCGTTGTATGGGTAAAATTCCATCTGATTACCTCCGTCATCAATAACCTAGCGAAAGTACCCCAGCTGATAGAGAAGGCCTATACACATTGGAATGCTGGAATGATCGCACCGGATTGATGATTCCTCCAACCAGTGTCTCAATTTCTTCGCAGGCTACCATTCGATTTTCTGAGCAAGACACTTGTGAAAATCTTGAATTTCGTTAATCGAATTAAACTTCTTATTTCGTAGCTTTTAGGGTTAAAAATAACGTCGCTCCTTGTCGTTTGATTAAAAAGAGTACCGTATCCCCCGGTTTATAGTCCTGAACCTTCCGGTCGTACTGCTCAATATCTTTCACCGGCTCCTGGTCCACCTCGAGGATAATGTCCCCCGGCTGCACGCCTGCTTCGGCGGCAGGCCCGCCCTCTGCCATCTCTACGACAACCACTCCACTCGCCTCCGACAGTCCGAAGGATCATGCAATTTCCGGCGTCAGCGCTTCGAGATGCATCCCAAAATTGGGACCTTGTTTGGCTTCGTCCGTTCGGCGGCGGGGTCCGGTGTCTTGAAGTTCCCCGATTTCTACCTGAAAATTCTTCTTTTGGCCCTTTCGCATGACCTCAACTGAAACGACCTTTCCTACCGGCGTTGCGGCCACTCGATACGGCAGCTCGCTGGAGTCTTTGATTTCTTTTCCGTCAAAGGACACAATCACATCCCCCCGCTGGATACCGGCCTTTTCCGCAGGCCCTCCGGCCGTCACATCGCCGACAAGCGCTCCTTTTTCTTCTTCAAGCTTAAGTTTTTCCTTTAACTCCGGGGTGATCTTTTGAATCATCAACCCCAGCCAACCCCTGACCACTTTCCCCGTTCTGAGTTGTGGAAGCAGATCCTTGGCCATGTTGATGGGAATGGCAAACCCGATCCCGATGCTGCCGCCGCCTTGAGAGAAAATGGCCGAGTTGATGCCCACCGCCTCACCCGCCGTGTTCAGCAGCGGGCCGCCGCTATTTCCCGGGTTGATGGAGGCATCGGTCTGGATAAAGTTGTCGTAAGCGCCGGCGCCGATTTGCCGGTACTTTGCGCTGACAATCCCGGCGGTCACCGTATTTCCCAAGCCGAACGGATTGCCGATCGCCACCACCCAGTCGCCTACCTCGAGATTATCCGAATCGCCCAAGGGTATGGCTGCCAGCAGCCCTTTCGCATCGATTTTGATCAACGCCAGATCGGTCTTGGGATCGCGACCTACGACTTCCGCTTTAAATTCCCTGTCATCTCCAAGCCTTACCTTGATTTCGTCGGCACCTTCAACCACATGGTTGTTGGTCAAAACAGAACCGTCTTTGTCGATAATAAAGCCGGTGCCCAGGCCGCGCTGCTTGAAATCCTTCGGCATTTGATCCCCGAAGAATCGATCGAAGAAGTCTCTCATCGGATCATCGGGCCCGAACGGAACCTGGCCTTGCGCCCGGCCCTTTACGATCTTCACGACACTGATGTTCACCACAGACGGGCTGATGTGTTTGACCAGCGCGGAAAACGATCCGGGAGGCATCGAGACGATCGGCTTTGTTTGCGCTTGAAGCAATGGGATCGGCAGGAGCAGAAAAAGAGAAACGAGAAAAACCATCAGGGAGATGGTCCTGCCTTTAACTATCTGAATTGCTGCCTCTCTTTTTTGAGTACCCATGGTGTCCTCCTTTATGTGCCTTTGAGCAAGGCGGCAAATGGTTGTCCTGATAATGCGACAATACGGGTTGCCGTCTGGAAAGCCCTTTGGCGCCGTCTCTCTTGTTGCCATACCACCCGGTGACGGAGACCCGCTTGCCCTCGATTGCCTCAGCTAAAGGCAAATCAATGCCGGCAACTCAAAGTTTCCGGTACTCCGACAATCCGTGAGGAGATCAACTCCCTGCCCGGCACGACCGTCAGACCCTCCAACGGCAACCCGAGAATTGCAATTTTAAAAAGGATATTGCTCCGCCTGGTAGATTACGGAACGAGTGCCTTTTTTAACCAAGTTATCTATTGTGGCGCCGGAAGATATATCGAGAAGATCGCCATTGCCCGTGATCGGCAGCGCGGTCGTGGACGCCGTTTTTTCTTCATCAGTGATTAATAGTTCACTTTTCGATAAAAAATATTTTTTACGATTTCCGCAAAAAAAATATACAGCCCTATGATCAAGCCCATGAGAAGAAGGAACCGCATCGGAAGCTTGACAAATCCGAGTATCTCCCCAAGCGGAGTGAATGGAAAGACAAGCGCGACTCCGACGGCGGCAAGTGTCGCCAGCAGCAGATATTTTCCAGGTTTGCTTCTTGTCAACGGCTTTTGACTCCGAATGACCAATACAATCAGTGAGGCGGATATTACAGACTCAAATGAAGCTCCCTGCCGCAAGCGGGCAGGGTATCAAAGCGGAACACAAAACAATTTAGATGATGGTGGGAAACGTAGTTTCCCCCCACACCCCCCTTCCGCATGTTTACCCCGCCGCAAGCG
>Ga0180009_10003912_pt1 | contig 16716 bp, 15 predicted proteins | sample OS_PC_MetaG_FD_123537 | JGI IMG/M metagenome (GOLD analysis project Ga0180009, IMG submission 123537) | Groundwater microbial communities from the Aspo Hard Rock Laboratory (HRL) deep subsurface site, Sweden - OS_PC_MetaG | ecosystem: Environmental > Aquatic > Deep subsurface > Groundwater...
GCCTGGTATTTGGCATTGACCTGGGTCAAATAACCTTTTACCGTCGGCTCCATGCGGCTGAGGAAGGTCTGGGGGTAGACGCCGATCCAGAAGATAAACAACGTTATACAGCTAAGGACCAACACTTCCCGCGCCGAAAGATCCTTGAGGACCTTGTTCTCCGCTTTGGTCAGCTCTCCAAACATCACCCGCTGGTACATCCAGAGCATGTAGGCCGCGGCCAGGATGATTCCCGTGGCTGCCACCACGGCGAATACCCCGTTGGCTTTGAAGGTTCCGACCAGGATCAAAAATTCGCCAACGAACCCGTTTAGTCCGGGGAGACCAATGGACGAGAGGGTAACCACGATGAAGAAGGCCGCGAAGATGGGCATCTGTTTCCAGAGACCTCCGAAGTCCTCGATCATACGGGTATGCCGGCGTTCGTAAATCATCCCTACGATCAGGAAGAGAGCGCCCGTTGAAAACCCGTGGTTGAGCATCTGCAGAATTCCGCCTTGGATCCCCTGCAGGTTCAGGGCGAAAATACCGAGCATGACGAATCCCAAGTGGGAGACGGAAGAGAAAGCGATCAGTCTTTTCAGATCCTTCTGCACCAGACAGACCAGGGCTCCGTAAATAATACCGATGATGGCCAGGATCGAGACCAGGGGCACTAACTGGTAGGAAGCATGAGGGAAGAGGGGGATACTGAAACGCAGGAAGCCGTAGGTTCCCATCTTCAATAAAACCGCGGCCAGCAAAACAGAACCCACCGTAGGAGCCTCGGTGTGGGCATCGGGTAACCAGGTATGGAAAGGGAACATCGGGACTTTGATGGCAAAAGCCAGGCCGAAAGCCAAGAATAACCAGAACTGCGCGCTGATGGGGACTGGCAACTTATAGAGCTGCAGCAGGTCAAAAGTATAAGTTCCGGTGGTGGCGGCGTTATGGAAGTATAGAACCAAAATGGCCACGAGCATTAGAACGCTTCCCACCATGGTGTAAATGAAGAACTTGATGGCGGCATAGATGCGGCGTTGGGGATTGCCCCAAATTCCGATCAATAGGTACATGGGGATGAGCATCACTTCCCAGAAGACGTAGAAGAGGAAAAGATCCAAGGCCACGAAAACCCCGATCATCCCGGTTTCCAGGAAAAGAAGGCAGATCATGAACTCCTTGACCTTTTCCTGGATATCGCTCCAGCAAGCGATCACGGAGATAAAGGTAAAAAAGGTGGTCAGCAGGACGAGGAACAAACTAATGCCGTCGATCCCCAGGAAATAGCTCATTCCGTACTCCGGGATCCACGGAGCCTTCTCCACAAACTGCATGGCCGGGGTGTCCAGCCGGAATTGGAAGAAGAGGGGGAGAGAGAAGGCGAATTCCAGCAGGGTCACGATGAGCATGACCCAACGGATGGTTTCTTTTTTCTCCTTGTTCAAGAAAAGGAGAATAACGGCCCCCAGCAGGGGAAAGAAAGTGACCCAGGTAAGTAGGGGAAAATCCGTCTGGCTCATTAACCAAGCTCCTTCCGTAGGAAGCTGTCAGCGTTCAGCATTCAGCTTTCAATTTACTTTCCTTGCTGATCGCTGACCGTTGATTGTCGATAGTTTATTTACCAAAAATGAAATACCCAATCACGAAAACGACGCCCACCAGAATGGAAAGGGCATAATTTTGCACGTAACCGGTCTGCAAACGTTTAAAGATCTCGCTTCCGCCGCGAACAATCGCGGCCACGCCGTTCACCGTGCCGTCCACCAAAATGTCGTCAAAAATCTTCCAGAGGAAGACGGAGAAGCGGATGAGGGGACCGACAAAGAAGAAATGGTAGATTTCGTCCACCCAGTATTTATTGGCAATCAATTCATAAGGGGCTTTGTAACTCTCGGCCAGGCGGTCAGGCAGACGCGGGTTTTTAATGTACATCCGGTAGGCCAGCAAGATTCCCAGGCCGGCGATAGCCATGGAAACGATCATCATCGCCACCTCAAATCCCACAGCATGGTGACCGGCCTCAGCGGTTTTGGCCGCGGCGAGCGCAGGCGGCGAGGCCAAGACCGGCGAGAGGAATTCGTTAAATCGATTCCAACCCTCTACAATAGGGAAGCCGATGAATCCGCCGATGGTGGCAAGAATCGCCAGGAGGATCAAGGGTACCGTCATCATTCCCGGCGACTCGTGGAGATGATGGGCAACCTCGTGATCCACCCGGGACTTACCGTGGAAGGTCATAAACACGGCCCGGAACATGTAAGTGGCGGTCATGAAGGCGGCGATAGCGCCTACCAGCCAAAAGCCCAGGCCGCCTTCGGTCAGGGCCTTCCATAAAATTTCGTCCTTGGAGAAGAAGCCGGCCAAGGGAAAAATTCCTGCAATGGCCAAGGTAGCAATTAAAAAGGTCCAGTAGGTGCGGGGCATGTGGGGTTTCAGCGCCCCCATTTTGCGCATGTCCAGCTCCCCGGCCAGGGCATGCATCACGCTGCCCGCCCCTAAAAAGAGCAGGGCTTTGAAGAAAGCATGGGTCATCAGGTGAAAGATACCGGCGGTGAAAGCTCCCACACCGCAGGCCAAGAACATGTACCCCAATTGGCTTATCGTGGAATAGGCCAGCACCCGTTTGATGTCATTCTGGGCCAAGCCGATGGAGGCGGCAAAGATGGCGGTAGCCGCGCCAATCACAGCTACGACGAGTAGCGCGGTAGGGGCCATTAGAAAAAGGACATTGCACCGCGCCACCATGTAGACCCCGGCAGTTACCATGGTAGCAGCATGGATTAAGGCACTTACCGGTGTTGGGCCTTCCATGGCGTCGGGCAGCCAGGTATAGAGAGGAATCTGGGCCGATTTGCCGGTAGCCCCCATGAAGAGGAGGAGAGTGATCAGGGTGATGATCCCGCTGCCGATGGCCAATTTTTCCGGAGCCGCGGCAAAGACCGCCTTGAAATCGATGGTCCCGAAGGTCACGAAAATAAGGAAGATAGCCAAAAGGAATCCGTAATCGCCGATGCGGTTGACGATGAAAGCCTTGTTGCCGGCGTCCGAGGCTGATTTTTTCTCATACCAGAACCCGATTAAAAAGTAGGAGCAAAGGCCCACCCCTTCCCAGCCGACGAACATCAGGAGAAAATTGTTGGCGGAGACCAAGACCAGCATGAAAAAGACGAAGAGATTTAAATAGGTAAAATAACGAGGAAAGTCCCGGTCATCATGCATGTAGCCGTGGGAGTAAACGTGAATGATGAAGGAGACGCCGGAGACCACCAGCATCATGACGACGGAGAGAGGATCGACCAGGAATCCGATGTTGGCCTGAAATTCGCCGGAAAGGATCCAGGTGTAAAGGATTTTTTCCACGGAACGATTGGCCGGCGCCAGCTTGAGCAAATCGGCGAAGACCAGGAGGGAGACCAGGAAAGAAAGGCCGATGGCCGCGCAGGCGATAAAGCCCACCGCTCCTTTGGGCATCCGCCTTCCGAAGAAAAGGTTAATGGCAAACCCAATTGCCGGGAATAAAGGAATCAAACCTACATAGTCCAGCATCCTCAAATCTCCTTTACATAGCTCATGGCTCTTAGCTCATAGCTCAAGAAAAACCCTGCCTTTGCTATGAGCTAATGGCTATGACCTGTCTTTTCACCATTTCATCAAATTCATTTCGTCGGCATTGACGGTCTCTTTGGCGCGGTACATGGCCATGATGATAGCCAGGCCCACCGCGGCTTCAGCGGCGGCCACGGCCATGACAAAAAAGACAAAGATCTGGCCGTCCATAGAATCCAGAAAACGGGAGAAGGCTACGAAAGCTAAGTTGGCTGCGCTGAGCATAAGTTCAATGGACATGAAAATAACGATGGTGTTTCGCCGGAGCATAAATCCCACCACCCCCACACTGAAGAGAATGGCGCTCAAAATCAAATAACTGGATAAAGAAACCATGGGCACTCCTTATTATAAAGACAGAATTCAGGAGTCAGAATCCAGGATCCAGAATAAGTACTTTAAATATTTTTCATTTTTCTTCTGACTTCTGACTCCTGTATTCTGTATTCTGCCTTTATCAAATCTGTTTCTTGGCCAGGACGATGGCTCCAATAATGGCCACCAGCAGAAGGACCGAAGTAATCTCAAAGGGCAACAGGAAATCAGTGAAGAGCAGCCGGGCTACCACTTCGGTATTGCCCAGGGCCGCGACTTTCTCCGCCGGAAATTTTCCTTTGCCTCCTTCCAGAAGGACGGAGCTGAAAATCATGCCGATCTGGGCCAGGAGCACGACCCCCAGAAAAACCCCCAGGACCTTTTGCAGCCTGTTCCGGTAAATAAGCTTCTTTTCTTTTTCCAGGTTAAGGAGCATGATCACAAAAAGGAAGAGTACCATAATAGCCCCGGCATAGACCAAAACCTGGATAACGGCGATAAATTGGGCGTTCAGCAGGAGGTAGATACCGGCCAGGCAGAACAAGGTGATGATCAAGCAAATGGCGCTGGCCACGGGATTACGCTGGACGATAACCAAGATGGCCGTGATCGTGGTCACCACGGCCAGCAGGATGAAAAAAAACATTTCAAACATGGGCACAGGCCTCCCTATTTCTGATAGGCGTGGAAAAGTTTATCCCGGTCGTATAGCAGGTCCTTCCGGGTGTAATTGGCGGTTTCGTAATTCTCCCGCAGAATGATCGCCCCGTAAGGGCAGGCTTCCTGGCAAAATCCGCAGAAGATACAGCGCAGGAGGTCAATTTCATAGACCTTGGGAAAGCGCTGGTGAGTCGGTCCTTCAGCCGGTTCCACGCGGATGCAATTCGCCGGGCAGACTGCGGCGCAAAGTTCGCAGGCCACGCAGATAATTTTGCCTTCTTTATCCCGGGTCAGCTCATGTAGGCCGCGGAAACGGGGGTACATGACCATCTTCTCTTCCGGATACTGCAAGGTCACCGGCCGGGTGAAGAAGGTGCGCAAGGTTAATCCTAATCCTTTGAGTAACGGTTTAATCATCGCTATCCTCGCCGAATTGAATTCAATCTATTGCTCCGTAACGCTGCTCTGACCAACTTATCTTACGCCAGGAAGGACATGACCCCGGCTGTGATCAATATGTTCAAAAGGGATAAGGGGAAAAGAACCTTCCATCCGAATTTCATCAATTGATCGTAACGGAAGCGGGGGAAGGTTGCCCGGATCCAGATAAAGAAAAAGATAAAAATAAAAACCTTAATCAGAAACCAGACCACCGGCGGCAAAAAAGGACCCTGCCAGCCGCCGAAGAAAAGGGTCACGGCTAGAGAACTGACCACCAAAATATGGGCATATTCCGCCAGGTAGTAAAGAGCAAATTTCATCGAGCTGTATTCGGTCTGGTATCCGGCCACCAGCTCATTTTCACACTCCGTTAGGTCGAAGGGAGTGCGGGAACATTCCGCCACAGCGGAGATCAGGAAAATAAGGAACCCGAGAGGCTGGTAAACGATAAACCATACCTGGGACTGGGCTCCCACGATCTTCACAGTAGATAAAGATCCCGTGATCATCAACACCCCGATGATGGAAAGTCCCAGGGAGAGTTCATAGCTAATCATCTGGGCCGATGAGCGAATGGACCCTAACAGGGAATATTTATTATTGGAAGCCCACCCGCCCATGACCAATCCATAAACCCCCAGGGAGGAGATGGCGAAGAGGTAAAGTAAACCCACGTTCACATCGGCCACCACCATATCCACCTTCTGCCCCAGGATAATTATGCTATCCCCGAAAGGGATGACCGCAAAACTCACCAAGGCCGTGGTGACCATGATGGAGGGGGCCAGGATATAGATGAGGCGGTTGGCATGGGGGACGATGATGTCTTCCTTGAAAAAAAGTTTAATCCCGTCCGCTATAGGCTGTAATAATCCGAAGGGCCCAGTGCGGTTCGGTCCGAAACGAACCTGCATATGGCCGAGAACCTTTCTTTCCATCAAGGTCATGTAGGCCACCACGAGAAGCACGGCCGTAAAAACCACAAGCACTTTGACAAGGGCGATAAGAACGAAAGCCAGCATACCTTTCCTCTTTCTGATGAGGTTGGGGTTAAATTTTCTCTATTTTCACCTGGGTGATTCTTAAGTCCCAGCCGGTCAGCTGGTGCGCCCTGTCCTGGCCAGAGTGACAAGGGAGGAAGAAGGTCCCGGGGGCGGCTCTCTCGGAGACCAGGGCTTGCGCCGTGATCTTACCCTGTTTCGACTCCAGGGAGACCTTCTGCTGATCCATCAGGCCGAGCTTTCGGGCGTCCGCAGGATGAACCAACACGCAGCTTTCAGCCTGCAACCGGCTGAGCCCCGGGCTCCGCCTGGAAAGAGACCCGGAGTGGAACATGGTCGGCCCGGTGATCAGGAACCAGGGAAAACCTGCCTGGGCGGCGTCTTCCTCGTGCTCGGCCGGAGTGAACTTTGCTTTTCCCCCGGGAAAATCTTTTTCGTATAAAACAGGCGTCCCGGGGTGGTCTGGAGAAGGACAGGGCCACTGCAGACCGGAGGAATATTCCGGGGAATCCAGGCGGGCGTAATCCATCCCCTGGTAGAGGGGCACGAGGCTGCGGATCTCGTCCATCACCGCCTTGGCCGAATTGCCGCCCAGGGGAACTCCCATTTCCTTCGCCAGCTCTTGGAAGATCCACCGGTCGGGGCGGGCCTGCCCGATGGGCTCGAGGGCGGGCCGGGCTCGCTGGACCCTGCGCTCGACGTTGGTGAAAGTCCCTTCCTTTTCGGCGAAAGTAGCGGTCGGAAGGAGGACATGGGCCAAAGCGGCGGTCTCGGTCAGGAAGCAATCCTGGACCACCAGGAAATCCAGGGCGGCCAGGGCTTTTTGGGTTCGCGCCGAATCGGGGTAGGTAACCGCCAGATTCTCGCCGGCCAGGTAAAGACCTTTTATCGCGCCCTCCTCAATCGCCTGAAGAATAGCCAGAGCTCCCCGCCCTGTCTTTTCGGGGATGGCCATATTCCAGGCTTTTTCGAACCGGCCCCGTTCGGCCGCATTCCTTACATCCCCAAAGCCCGGGAGCAAACCCGGGGTAACTCCCATATCCAACGCCCCTTGGGAATTGTTCTTCTCCCCGAGAAGAAAGATCCCTGAGCCCTCCTTGCCGATCTGCCCGGTCAAAAGCGCCAGGTTGGCGGCTGCCCTTGCCAGGGGGGCGTCCTGCCTTCCCGAGGCTTGGCCAGTGGAGATGAGGATGACCGCTCGTGGGGACAGGGCAAACAAACGGGCGGCCTGGGTCAAGGAGGCGGCAGGCACGCCGGTTAGGGCTTCGACCTGGTCCGGAGAATATCTTTCCAAGGAGCGCTTCAGAGCCTCGATCCCCTCAGTGCGGGATTGAACAAACGCTTCTTGGACAAGACCTTCCCGGAGGATCGTTTGGGCCATTCCGTTGACCAGGGCAACCTCCGTTCCGGGTTTAACCAGAAGGTCCAACGCGGAAAACTTTTTCAGACCGATGTTGCGGCTGTTCGCTACGATCAGCTTGCTCTCCCTGCGCTTTACCGCCAGGACCACTTCGGACTTGATCACCGGATGGGTTTCGGCGAGGTCGGAGCGCAGAGCGAGGATGACGTCGGCGTTGCGGATCTCGTTGATGGAATTGGTTGTGGCCGCGTAGCCCAAAGAGTCCTGTAAAGCCAGGTGGGCGGCGTAACTATACCCGCCGGCATGGTCGATATGATTGGTGCCCAGCACGCCGCGTATAAATTTCTGGAACAGGTAGAGCTCTTCGTTGGTCAGACGCGGAGAAGAGAGACCGGCCAGCTCCTCCCCGCCTCTCTCGGCCTTCAACTCTCGGAAGCGCTGGGCCACCAACCCGATGGCCTCCTCCCAGGAGGCCTTGACCAGGGTACCGTCCTTTTTGACCAGGGGAGTGGTCAGCCGCTCTGGGTTGTGAATGTACTCCCAGCCAAAACGCCCTTTCACGCAAAGGTTACCTTGATTGATCCCGAAGGCTTGCGGGGCCCGGACGCGCAGAATGCGATTGTTTTTCGTCCCCACGGTTAAGGTGCAGCCCACTCCGCAGTACGCGCAGGTGGTGTTGGTTTCTTTCAAGTCCCACACCCGGGCCCTGTGGAGAAAAAGGCGATCGTTCAAAGCCCCCACCGGGCAGCTATCTACACACTGCCCACAAAATTCGCAATTTAAGAGGCGATCAAAGTCGGTCCCAATCTTGGTAGCAAAGCCCCTTTTTACAAAGCTATATTCCCCAACTCCGATCAATTCTTCACAAACCCGGGCACACTTTCCACAGAGGATACAACGATTCAGGTTTCTCTCTATCAGGGGACTGTAAAAATCCACCGGAAAATCGAATTTCTTATCCTGAAATCTATTGCTGGTTACTTCATATTCATAAACCAAATCTTGCAGGCTACATTCTCCTCCTTTATCACAGACAGGACAGTCCAAGGGGTGGTTAACCAAAAGGAGTTCTAACACCGTCTTTCGGGCCTTAATCACCGTGGTAGTGCTGGTCCTAACCACCATTCCATTGGTCACCGGGGTGGTACAGGAAGGGATCAATCTCCCAGGCATCCCTTCCACCTCTACCAAACAGACCCGGCAGGCCCCAAAGGGGAGCAGTCTTTTGTGATAACAAAGGGTAGGAATCTTGATCCCGGCCTCCTGGGCCGCTTCCAGAATGGTAGCATCCTCTTTTACCCCAACCTCTTTATTGTCAATAGTTACTTTCAGCATCTTTATACCCCAAAAATAATTTATTCTCTTTCTAAATCACACCTTAAGCACCGTTTAGCCTCGCTTACAGCCATTTCTTGCTCAAAGCCCAGCTCTACCTCTCTAAAGTTTTTCTCCCTTTCTTTAAGAGAAAGGCAGGGTATAGCTGGCCTCTTAAGCTCGGCCAATTCTTCTTCCGGAAGTTTCAAGGGCTCTACCTCCAGCAAGGGAGTAGTTACTTGATATTCCCGGGGCAGACTTTCTCCCCTTAAATACCTATCTATGGAAATAGCGGCATTCTTTCCTGCAGCCAGGGCCTCAATTACGGTAGCTGGGCCGGTTACTGCATCTCCTCCAGCAAAGACCCCTCTCTTATTGGTAGCCAGGGTATCGGAATCTACCACCAGGGTATCCCATTTAGAAACCTCCAGACCATCTCCCTTAGGAAGGAAAGATAAATCAGGGGTTTGTCCAATGGCTGGAATCAGGGTATCTATCTCCAGGATAAATTTCGAACCTTTAAGGGGAATAGGTCTTCTTCTTCCACTGCTATCCGGTTCTCCCAGTTCCATTTTAATACACTCAATGCCCCTAACTCTCCCATTCTCGGTTAAGACCCGGGTAGGAGCAGCCAAGATCCTGATCTCAATCCCTTCATGGTCAGTTTCTTCAATCTCTTCCTTATTAGCCGGCATCTCTACTCGGGTTCTTCGATAAAGGATAAAAACTTCTCTGACCCCTAAACGTTCGGCAGTTCTGGCCGCATCAACAGCCGCATTTCCTCCTCCAATCACTGCTACCTTATGGCCCAAGGGTACCTCTTCTCCCAGATTTGCCTTCCTTAGAAAATCCACGCAGTCCATTACCCCTTGAGCCTCTTCCCCAGGAATATTCATCTTTATTCCCTTATGGGCTCCTACCGCCAAGAAGATAGCCTTATAACCTTGTTTCCAAAGGTCATCCAGGGCCAAATCTTTACCGATGGGAGTATTGGTCTTGATCTCCACCCCCAGATTCTTAATCACTTCAATCTCATAATTAAGGATATCCTTGGGGAGGCGATATTCGGGAATACCTACAGTCAACATCCCTCCGGCTATGGGCAGGGCCTCAAAGATGGTTACGGGATAACCTTCCATGGCTAAGAAATAGGCGGCGGTAAGCCCGGCTGGTCCAGAACCCACAATAGCCACCTTTTCTTGTTTAAATGGTTTACCCCTGAGCTCAGGCTTTATTCCGGCCTTTACCTCGTAATCGGCTACGAATCTCTTTAAGGTCTTTATGGCGATGGATTCATCCAACTCTCCCCGCCGGCATTTACTCTCACAGGGGTGGGTACATACCCGCCCACAAATCCCTGGTAGGGGATTTCTTCTCCTAATTAAATTTAAAGACTCCTCAAACTGACCTTTGGCAATTAAGGCCACATAGGCGGGGATGTCCAATTCTACCGGACAAGTATGTTGACAGGGAGAGGAAATAATCTCCTTACAAACCAAGGCATTGCAACGCTTATACTTGATGTGGTCTACATATTCGTTCCGAAAATAACGAATAGTGGTAAGCACTGGATTGGGGGCAGTCTGTCCTAAACCGCAGAGGGCCGAAATCTTAATGTCCTTAGCTAAATCCTCTAGTAGCTCAATGTCCTCTTCCCTTCCTCTCCCGGCAGTAATTTCCTTAAGTTTATCCAGCATCACTTTGGTTCCGATGCGGCAAGGGACACACTTACCACAGGATTCATCCTGGGTAAATTCCAGAAAGAACTTAGCCATACCTACCATACAGGTAGTTTCGTCCATTACTACCAGCCCTCCGGAACCCATGATGGCCCCGGTCTGAATAATGGATTCATAATCCACCGGGGTATCTACCAGATTAGTCGGGATACAACCTCCAGAAGGACCACCCATCTGCACTGCCTTAAGTCTTTTGCCTTTATTTATCCCCCCTCCAATATCATAAACAATAGTTCTTAAGGTGGTACCCATGGGCACTTCCACCAAACCGATATTGTTCACCGCTCCGGTTAAGGCAAAAACCTTGGTCCCTTTGCTTCCTTCCGTGCCCAAGCTATTGAACCATTTGGCTCCATGGAGGATAATGGGAGGAATGTTGGCGTAGGTTTCCACGTTATTTAAAACCGAGGGTTCCCCCCATAGTCCCTTTTGGGCTGGGAAGGGAGGTCGAGGTCGGGGCATTCCCCGTTTCCCTTCAATAGACATCATTAAGGCCGTCTCTTCCCCACAGACAAAGGCCCCGGCTCCCTGGTAGATCTCCAGGTCCAAATCGAACCCAGAATTCAGAATATTTTTTCCTAAGAGTCCGTAATTGCGAGCCTGCTCAATGGCTATGGTCAATCTCTGGACGGCCAGGGGATATTCTGCCCTAACGTAGATATAACCCTTTTTAGCTCCAATGGCCTTAGCCCCAATAATCATTCCTTCCAGGACAGAATGGGGATCTGCCTCCATAACACTTCGGTCCATAAAGGCCCCGGGGTCACCCTCATCTCCGTTACACAAAATATACTTGACCTCTCCCCTGGACCCAGCGGCAAGCTCCCATTTAAGACCGGTAGGAAATCCTCCTCCTCCCCTTCCTCTTAGGCCTGATTCTTTAACCTCTTTGGTTATCTCCTCCGGGGTCATGGAAGTTAAGGCCTTGGCCGCGGCTAGATATCCATCCCGGGCAATATATTCGTCAATACTTTCGGCATCAATCATCCCTCGATTTCTTAAGGCCCGCAGGACCTGGAGCCCAAAAAAGCTGATATCACTTAGCTTGGGGATGGCCTCTTCCAGTACCGGTTCTTTGTACATCAATCTTTCTACTGGCCTCCCCTTGAGGAAATGTTCCTCCACTAAAAAGGGGACGTCCTCAGTAGTCAATCTTTGATAAAAGATTCCCTCGGGATAGACCACCATTACCGGACCTTGAGCACAAAAGCCATTACATCCCGTAACCACTATCCTTACTTCTTCTTTAAGTCCCTGTTTTTCCAGCTCCCTTTCTAGGGCCCCTTTTACCCTTAGAGAGCCACTGGCTACACAGCCAGTTCCTCCACAGATCAATAGATGCGAGCGAAATACTCTCACCACCTTCTCCTCCCTTTGTCCTTAGGACTAATAAAGAGACCGCTTTTTAATTAATAGGCGGTCTCACTCCCTATGCCCAGGGCATATTTTTCTACAATCTTTCCTCCCAAGACATGTTGGGTGAAGATTTCTTTTATCTTCTTCTCATCCAGGTCGCAATACTTTACCGGGGCCTTTCCCAGAAGTTCTACCGTAGCCATGGGTTCTCTACTGCAGAGACCAGCGCAACCAGAGGTAGTGAGAATAACATCTTTGATATCCTTCTGGGTTATCTCTTCCATCAAGGCACTCATCAACTTGCGGGCCCCGGAGGCAATCCCACAGGTCCCCATATGAACAGTAATCTTAGCCCGATACCCCCCTTCCCGCAAAGAAATACTATCCTTAACTTCTTCTTTTATCCTTTTTAAGTCTTCCACGCTTAATTTTGTCATCTCTTAAGTTTACCTCCCCTTAAATAGAAAAATAGGGAAAATATTTAATCATAGGCCTTAAGGATATCCATCACTTTTCCGCTTCCCACCAGGCCATGGGTATCACTATCAATTACTATAGCTGGAGCCAGACCACAAGCCCCCAGGCAGCGTACGGTCTCCAAGGTATATTTGAGGTCTTCCGTAGTATCTCCCACTTCGACCCCTAGTTCCTGTTGAATCTTACCCAGGTTCTTTCTCGTTCCCTTAACGTAACAGGCGGTCCCCAGACAGACCCTAACGGTATGTCTTCCCCGGGGCACCATGGTAAAGAAAGAATAGAAGGTTACTACTCCATATACCTGACTAGGGGGCAGACCCAAGCCTTGAGCAATTCGCCTTTGCACTTGATCAGGAAGGTATCCACAAATCTCCTGGGCCTGCCGCAGCACCGGAATTAACGAACCAGGCTTTCCTCGGTATCTTTCAATTACCTCATCAATCTTAGCAAAATCTTCCGCTGTGATTTCTTTGACCACTTTAACCTTATTACAATTACATTGGGTCATGGGCTCACCCCTTTCTCCCCAAAGTCTATCCCTCAATTCCTACTTTTTTTAGTCCTTCCTCTAAATCCTTCTGGATAAAATGTAGGGCCTTAAGGGAGGTTATTCCTTCTTCTCCCCACTCCGCCTTAATTTTCTTGGTAGCAAAAGAATATTCTATCTCCCCCCTTTGGTGGGAGTAGAAAAAGTCAATCTGGGGGTTGCCTATTATTAAGGTAAGTAAGGTATCTACCATTTTACCCCACGGTTTCCGGTCGATATGACTGTATTGAAAGGTGGCCAACACCCGCGTCCCTTTTCCCGGTTGGGATTCAATGTGAAAAGTCCCTTGGCTTTCTTGGGTCGCTTGAGCAAAAAGGGGGATTCCCAGGCCTACCCTTCGAGTGGTACGGGAAGTAAAAAATGGGTCCAGCGTTTTCTCCACGGCCTCTTGGGCCATCCCGACGCCGTCATCTTTGATCTCGATAGAGAGAAGACCCCTCTCGACCTCCTCCTGCACAATGATCTCAATCCTTTTGGCCTGAGCGGCAATGGAGTTTTCCACTATATCCAGGATATGAAGCGACAGGTCTTCCATGAATCCAACCCGATCATCTCTGACCCGAGACCCCCATCTGATAAAGTCGCCCGACCACTTCAAAGGCCGGAAGTTCAGAAAGGAGAATGGGAATATTTTTTGCCTCCGCCTTGTTTAGGGTTTGTTTTTCCGGTTCTCTTTTCCCGATGAGGATAATGCCGGCGATTTCTTTCAGACTGGCCACGGCCACAATGTTCTGGTGGGTTTGCAGCGTAACCCACAGGTCTCCGGCTTTGGCGTTGGCCATTACGTCGCTTAAAAGATCGCTAACATAACCCCCCGTAATTTCTTCCGAGAGTTTGGAAAAGGCCGACAGGGGTTTCAATCCCAATTTTTCCACGATTTGCTGTAAGGTCATGGCCCAGCCCTTTTATAATCAACGGTCTATTTCAGCCAGAACAATATCAATGGACCCGATGATGGCCACTACATCGGCTATCAACCGCCCTTCAACGATTGTGGACAGGGCGCTCAAGTTGACAAAAGATGGCGGCCGAACCCGCAACCGCCAGGGTTTGCTGCTGCCGTCGCTGACCAAGTAAAATCCTACTTCCCCTTTGGGGGACTCAATGCTGGCATACACCTCTCCTTTGGGCACCGGAAATCCCTCACTGGCAATGTGAAAATGGTGGATCAAGGCCTCGATGCTTTCCAGGACTCTGGTCTTGGGAGGATAAACCACCTTAGGATCATTCACTTGCACTTCACCGTCTGGCAGGCGGTCCAGAACCTGGCGGATGATTTCGTTGGACTGGCGCATCTCCATGAGTCTTACCAGGTAACGGTCATACACATCGCCATTTTTGCCGGTGGGAACGATGAAATCATAGGATTCGTATCCGCAATAGGGCATGGCTTTCCGCAGGTCCCAGTTTACATTTGAGGCTCTGAGGATCGGGCCGCTCAACCCCCAATTAATGGCTTCCTGGGCGGAGACAACCCCGACCCCTTGCGTGCGTCGCATCCATATTTTATTCTTGGTCAGGAGCGTTTCGTATTCATCCACGTGGGAAGGGAAGGTCCGGATGAACTCCCGGCACTTGGCGGCGAATTCTTCGGGTACGTCCTGGGCCAGGCCCCCAACCCGAAAGTAAGAAGGGGTCAGGCGCGAGCCACAAATCATTTCGAACATGAACAGGATTTCGTCCCGTTCCCGGAGAGCGTAAAAGAGCGGGGTCATAGCCCCGATGTCGTGGGCATGGGTCCCTAACCAAAAAAGGTGGCTGGCAATCCGCTGCAATTCGCAGAGCAAAACCCGGATGGCCTGGGCCCGCGGAGGTGCTTCGAGGGCAAGGAGTTTTTCCACCGCCAGAACGTAGGCCAGATTGTTGGACATGCCGGCTACGTAATCCAGCCGGTCGGTTAAGGTGATGCATTGATGGTAGGTCTTGCTCTCGGCCAGCTTTTCCAGTCCCCGGTGAAGGAAGCCGATGTCGGGAGTGGCCTTAACCACAACTTCGCCGTCGAGCTCCAAGATAACCCGCAACACTCCGTGGGTGCTGGGATGTTGGGGCCCCATGTTAATGATCATTGTATCCGTTTTCGCCATCTCCATGATTCTCCGTCGACAGGGGTTTAGCCTCTGAGGGGATAGTCTTTGCGCAATGGATGCCCTTGCCAATCGGGAGTCAGCAGAATTCGCCTCAGGTCGGGGTGTCCAGCGAAGATAATGCCAAACATGTCAAAGGCCTCTCGCTCCAGCCATTCCGCCGCTTTCCAAACGGATACTACTGAAGCCAGGTGGGGGGCAGTGCCTGCCAGAAAGGTTTTCAGCCGCAGGCGGCTCCGGGTTTCCATTGCGCATAGATGATAGATGACCCCGAAACGGGGTTCGCGGGGGTAATGGTCCACGCCGCACAGGTCGGTCAAGAAATGAAAGGCCAGTTCGGGGTCATCGTGTAAAAACCGGCAGATGGGCAGAATGTCCTCGGCCCGAAGGACCAGGGTGTTTTCTCCCCGGAAGGTTGAAGCTTCGAGAACCGATTCTGGAAAATTATTTTTCACTTTATGGGTTATGACGTCCAGCTCCATGGTTGGTTACCTTTCCGTCAGCTTTTCATGGGTGATTTTCTCATGCAGTTTGATGATGCCGTAAATCAGGGCCTCGGGACGGGGAGGGCAACCGGGGATGTATACATCTACCGGAAGATACTGGTCGATCCCCTGGACCGTCGCATAGGTGTCGAAGATCCCGCCGCTCGAAGCACAAGCCCCCATGGCAATTACCCATTTGGGCTCCGCCATCTGTTCATAGATCCGTATGACTGCCGGAAGCATTTTTTTGGTTACGGTTCCGGCAACGATCAGCAGGTCGGCCTGTCGGGGGGAGGGGCGGAAGACTTCCATGCCAAACCGGGCCAGGTCATAACGAGCGGAGGCAGCGACGATCATCTCCAGAGCACAGCAGGCCAGTCCAAACCCCGCCGGCCAGAGAGAGGAACGCCGGGCCCAGTTGACGAGTTTTTCCAGCGAGGTGGTTAAAACATTATTTCCCAAATGTGCTTCTATTCCCATTCCAAGGCTCCTTTTTTCCAGACGTAAATGAAGCCCACGAGGAGGATGGCGATAAAGACAGCCATCTCCACCAGACCAAAGATCTTGAGTTCTTTAAAAATTACAGCCCAGGGGTAGAGAAAAACAACTTCAATGTCGAAGATGATAAATAGCATGGCGATAATGTAGAACTTCACGGAAAAAGGTTTGCGGGCTTGGCCGATAGGGTCCATGCCGCATTCATAGGGGAGCATTTTTTGGGGAGTTATTTTTCTTTTGCCGATAATGGCGGAAAGGAAGATGGTGGTGATGGCAAATCCTACCACGATCACGAAGAATATAAAAATGGGAATATAGTCAGTTACCATATATTATAATCCTCCATAAAATTCAGGCCCGGATGGGCACAAAAGGAGAACTCCAGACTTCAAAAAAGATCCCGGCTTCCTCTGTTCAACTTTGGCCCAGGGGCGAATTTAGACACAGATTCACCCTGTTAGATGTTTACTATCTAACAGGGTAAACACGGATTATCGGGATGAATAGAAAAGAAAATATTTATCAGTGTTTATCTGCGAAAATCTGCGTCCCAATTAATTTAATTAATGAAAAAGGCAACCATAAAAAAAACGAATGAATCTTCATTCAGAATATCGAATTAACAGAAATAAAAAAACTTGTCAAGTTTTTTTTTGATGCTTTTTTTTTGATGCTCTCTCAGACAAATATGGCCGAGAAGGTTTTTCTTCATATTCAGTATACATTTTCCTCAAATTCCGCCATAAGAAATAGGGGTTAAAATCCCTTTTGAAGTCAATATATTAGAGGATGTTTTAAGTTTTTCTTAAAAAAAGCTTGACATCCTCTTTTTTTCATGGTTTAATCCTATA
>Ga0180009_10003913_pt1 | contig 16713 bp, 16 predicted proteins | sample OS_PC_MetaG_FD_123537 | JGI IMG/M metagenome (GOLD analysis project Ga0180009, IMG submission 123537) | Groundwater microbial communities from the Aspo Hard Rock Laboratory (HRL) deep subsurface site, Sweden - OS_PC_MetaG | ecosystem: Environmental > Aquatic > Deep subsurface > Groundwater...
CAAATCCCAAAAGGTTTATATTCTTTAATTGCGTTTTCTTTTGCATGGCAGACATTCAAGCATGGATTCAGGCTATTTTGCCTGAACTTTCAGCTAAAGGCCCTGAATTATTAATTTTCAGTTTAAGCATTGTATTGTATGGAGTATTAATTTATCATTTTTACCGTTTTGTTGCAACAAGAGATGTTTTTGGCTTTGACTTAGAGAGATTCAGAAGAAAAGAAGGAAGCTTTCTTGGATGGATTATAAACAAGTTTTTGGGAATAATAAAATATGGTGCAATTTTCCCGTTTTTTGTTTTCATCTGGTTTGCAGGATTTTCTTTGCTTTTGTTTTTTATGGCAGGAGAAGAATTGCTGGTTACAGACATACTGAAGGTTTCAGTTGCTTTTGTTGCAGCAATAAGGATTGCCTCATATTATAATGACGATTTAAGCAAGGACATGGCTAAATTAATTCCTTTTGCTTTTTTGGGTATTGCTTTAGTTGATTTAAGTTTTTTTGATCAGGCAAGAATTCTGGACAGAGTAGACCAGATTCCTTTTTTTATTACAGAGATTGCAACCTATTTTTCTTTTATTGTTGTCGTTGAATGGGCTATGAGGATTCTGCTTTCAGCCAAGTTTTTTGTTTTAGGAGTAAACAAAAAAGAAATAGTCAAAGAGCACTTAAAAGAACAAATAGAAGAAATAGTTGAAGACTAAAAAAAAATTTTTTTTATGCAGGAAAAAATTAGATTAAAAAAAGAGTTAGGGTTAACTGAAGCAGTATTATGCGGCATAGGCATAATTTTAGGCGCAGGAATTTATGTTCTTATAGGTGAAACTGCAGGATTAGCAGGAAATGCTTTATGGCTGTCTTTTTTGTTTGCCACAACAGTTGCTGCCTTCACAGGATTAAGTTATGCTGAATTATCTTCAATGTATCCAAAAGCAGGAGCAGAATTTGAATACACAAAACATGCTTTTGGAAGAATGCCTGGTTTTGTTGTAGGCTGGATGACAATAATTGCAGGAATTGTTTCTGCTTCAGCTGTAGCATTAGGTTTTGGAGGGTATTTGTTTAATCTTTCTCCTTTAATTGGTTTGCCGCAGATTCCTGTAGTGCTTGCTGCAATACTCTTGATTATTTTGTGTTCTTTGATTGTATTTATTGGAATAAAACAGTCAGCAATTATCGCAATAGTTTTTACTTTAATTGAAGCATTTGGATTAATTTTAATTATTTTTATTGGCTTGCCGTTTATTGGAAGCGTTGACTTAATGGAAATGCCTTTAGGTTTAACTGGAGTGTTAAGCGGCGCAGCATTAATCTTTTTTGCATTTTTAGGTTTTGAAGAAATGGTGAGAATGAGTGAAGAAACAAAAAACGCAGAAAAAACAATTCCAAAAGCTTTAATGCTTGCAATAATAATTACTGCAATAATTTACATTCTTGTCGGAATAACTGTTGTAAGCGTTATTCCATGGCAGGAACTGGCTGTTTCAAGCGCTCCACTTGCATTAGTTGCAGAAAAAATTCTTGGAAGCTCTGGCGGGCTTTTATTGTCTGTGATTGCATTGTTTTCCACATCCAATACAGTATTATTAATTTTGCTTGCAACTTCCAGAATTGTTTTTGGAATAGGAGAAGACAAAGAGTTTCCAAACATTGTTGCAAGAATTCATCCAAAAACTCAAACTCCATACATTGCAATAATTTTGGTAATGGTTATTGCAATAGCTTTTGCTTTAGTTCAGGATATTTCATTTATTGCAAATGCAACAGACTTTTTATTGTTTGCTATTTTTATTGCAATAAATCTTGCAGTAGTTTATTTGAGAGTAAAAGAACCTGAAACCAAAAGAGCTTTCAGGATTCCATTAAACATAAAAAATATTCCAGTGCTCCCGTTCCTTGGAGTGATTTCTTGTGTTGCATTAATAACACACATTGAATTTACAGTAATCCTTCTTGCAACAGGAATGGTTTTTTTGGGAATAATCTTTTTTGACGCAACACACCGTATGTTTAAGCGTTCAGCAAAAGCATAAAACATATTTTGGGCTTGTATTACTTGCAAAAAACAAACCAAATTCATTTATTCCTTTCCAAACAAAAAATTATGAATGGCTTTAATGGAATTCTTTGTTTCTGCTTTTGTTTCATTGTTTGTAGTAGTGGATGTTATAGCCAATGTGCCTATTTTTATTTCTCTGACTTAACTTCGCCACTTTGTTGGCATTCTGATGACTATTTTTTGCACTAATCTTGTTTGACAGTTGGGTTTTACCAGCGTAGATCTGGTGGTTTGTTGTCGTATTTTCTAATGTTTTGGCCTATTAGTGACTCTATTTCAGGTAAAATGTTTGATAAAACAGTGAATCTGAACCTGTTTTTTGGGTAAATGTATGTAAGTGTCAACTTTTGCAAATATTTTGTGAGTAACTTTGTGTTCTTTACGAAGGAGTTTTTGGCTAAAAGATGTGTCAAATTGATTAGTGCTTGTGTGAGGAAAACCATGAATAGGTATCCGATGACTGCGTATTTTGACCAGTGGCGCATTGGTCTTAGCTCTGCGCCTTCTTTCATGTTGCGAATGAGTTTTTCTACTTTGTCTCTTTCTTTATATTTTTGTAAAACTTCTTTGGCTTCAATGTTAAGGGAACTTTCAAGTATAAAGTAACCTTCAAGTCCAGTGATAAATGGGTTTGGCATGTCTTTCAATATTTTCTGAATAGCTCCTGTAGTTTCAATATACCCTTCGTTTGTCGGCAATCTATCCAACATCTTATTGTTTTTGACTTTCTTTAAAATAGGCTCGTTTTTTTCAAGTTGTTTTGTAAACTTTTTTTTCTTCTTTCGAATCTGTTCGTTCTTCAGTTTTTGAGAGTAGAAGATGTACTTGGCTTGTTCTTTTTCCTTAACTTTCACGCACTCATACTCAACAGCATCATTGTATTTGACTTTTGTTTTTTCTGTAGACTTGAACAGTTTTATGTACTTTTTGTATGGGCCTCTCTGCTTTTGTTTCAAAGTGAGATAATGAAAATCGTCTTCTCTAATCATTTTTTTGTTGGCTTTAGTGTTTGCACCGCAATCAAAAACCAACAATGATTCTGGAGGCAAAACTTTTTTGAGTGTGTTGTATAACGGTTTGAAATGCTTGTTGTCCACAACATTGCCTTTCTGTATTGCCAAAGTTGTTGGGATATTGTTTGTTCCAACTGATGCTCCAATTGTAAGTTGCTTTTTTCCCGGTTTTTGGTCTCTGGAATAACCAAGCTCAGCTAACTCGCATTTTTTTCCTTCAAAGTAAGATGACGTGAAATCAGGAAACTGTTCTTCGGTCACAAGATTTTTCTCTTTCAAAATCTGTTGATATTCGGCAAGTATTATCTGCATTTTTCTTCCAACCCGCTCCAGATTCCTGTATAATGAACGCTGAGAAGGCTTTTTCTTAAAACCCAACAATTCCAGTTTTTCTCCGCAAAAGAAGTCAAGCAAACGGTTCACAGAGACAGGTTGATCAAGACGATTTGCAACAAACAGTTTAACTGTTTCTTTCAAGTACTTTGCTTTTCCGCACATTGTTTTAGGAAACAATCGGTCAAAAACCCCAAACTCATCATTAATTTTATCAATTAATCCCACACTACCAATATTGAAGCTTACATTTCTCATGTTATCACCAGATAAAATGAGTGTGTAAGCTTCTTTAATTCATTCAAATGGCAAAGTCAGGTTAGAAGCAGCAAAAAAACATGTAGGAGATTATACAACAAAACCAAGAAAAGAACCTTATGTTAGAGTATTTTTTCAGCCAAGCGGAATAAATGTTCATGCAAGATATTTTGTTCCAATAAAAAAAATGCAGGTAAGTTCAAGCAATATAACAAAAGAAATTCATGATCAAGTAATCAGAAGAAAAGATGTTGAATTTGCTTATCCTCATACAGAATTTGTAATCAAAGACAAAAACTCAGCAGAAAAATGGCAGCACAAAACTTTAGGCGAATATTAAACTATTGAATAAAACAATTTGGAAATTTAGTGCCTAACAGAATGGGATTATTTATTGTAATTGTTTTTCTGTTTTATCCCTTTCTTCTGTTCTTTTAAGTTTACGACACAATTTTCTGAACTCATTAAAATCTAAATCACTTAAACCACTGTTTTTTTGCAGGGCTTCTAAATCTTTTTTTTCCATTTTATGTAAAGGAAGTTCCCAGTCCTTTGTGGCTTTAATTTTTTCAAGGAATTCCTCATAATTTATTTCTGGTTTGTTTTTTTCTTTTTTAGATTTATTTGTAAGTGATGTAAACCACCAAGGCCCTTTATGCCACCAAGAACCTATTTCTGGTTTTTCCTTTCTTAAATTTAAAATCCATTTCAAAGTTTCAGGACCTCTAAAAAAACTAAAAGAAATGATTACTAATGGAACTAAAATTATTAAATAAGATAAAAATAAAGAAGGGGCAACAGACCAAACGGGAGCATCCCTTCCAAATGATGTGCTTGTAGCAACAAAAATCATAAATAAAGCTGCTAAAATAAATAATAATAGTTCAAATCTAAAATAATTTTTAGTACTAAATAAACCTTCATCCTTTTCTTTCATGTTTTTATTATAGTTTTAACTTGTATTTCAAACTTTCGGTTAAAAAAAACACTAAAAAAGCAAAATTAAGCAGAAATTATTTATATCAGAACGCAGTTTGTATTATCTAATACTATATTGAGGGGATGGAATAATGAATGGATTAAATAAAAAATTATTTTTATTTTTAGTTGCAGGAGTTTTTTTGTTTTTATTAACAAATGTTTCTGCTGAATGCGGAGACGATGTGTGTGATCCAGACGAAAGTCAAGACACTTGTCCAATTGATTGTGAAACACAAGAACCGCAAGAATATTGTGGAGACGGAATATGTAATCAAAGCATAGGAGAATACCAAGATAATTGCTCACAAGATTGTGGAGAACCAAGTGTTTGCGGAAACCAAGAATGTGAAGAAGGAGAAGAACAAGGTTGTCCAGGAGACTGTTATACTTGCGGAGACACAATATGCGGAACTTATGAAACTGATTGTGATGTTGACTGCGATCCAAATCATGGATATTGCGGAGACGGAACATGCCAAGAACATGAAAGCCAAGACACTTGTCATAGTGATTGTGGGGGAGGATGCGGAAATGGAATATGTGATCAAGGAGAAGAACAAAACTGCCCAGGAGACTGTAATGAATGCGGTGACGGAGTATGCAGTGGAAGCGAAACACCAGAAAACTGTCATGATGATTGCAGTACAGCCCCTCAAACCTGCGGAAATAATTATTGTGATACAGAAGAAACTTTAGAAAACTGTCCTTCAGATTGTTCAAATATTAATAAGTGTGGAAATGGCTATTGTGATGACGGAGAAAAAGAATCTTGTCCAAAAGACTGCGGACAATGTGGAAATAATTATTGTGATGTAGGAGAAGAAGACTTTTGTCCAGGAGACTGCTTTAAATGCGGTGACGGAGAATGCAATGGAAATGAAAATAATTCAAACTGCCATGATGACTGTCCTCCATCAACTTGCGGTAATGGAACATGCGATCAAGGAGAATGGGAAAAAAATTGTCCTCAAGATTGTAGTATAACAGCCATATGCGGAGACGGACACTGCGACTGGCATTTAGGAGAAAACCAGCAAACATGCAGTAAAGACTGTGGTTATAATACACCAAAATGCGGAAACAATATTTGTGAACAAGGAGAAAGTCCAGATAACTGTAAAGATTGTGTTAAAGGTTTTTGCGGCGATGGTTATTGCGGATTTGAAGAACACCCAGAAAACTGCAAAGAAGACTGTGGAATAATTGTAAAGCCTCCAATAGAACAATGCCCTCCAAAAGAAGCAATAGAAGAAATGAAAAAAAAATGCGAAGAATATAATATGGAATTTAGTTTAAGGCAAGGATATAATGGATGCCTTTTCGGAGAATGCAATTCAGGAGATTATAAGCCTCCGCAAATAGGAGACTGCAAAGAAATAATTGAACCAAATGGTTTTGTAAGAAGAGAATGCGAACATAAATGTTTTCCAGAACCTCCAGAAATAAAAGAAAGATGCTTAGAACAAAGAGGAACTCCAAAAGAAAGTACTGGCTTTGACGGTTGTCAAATTACAGTATGTGAATTTGGAGATTCAGGCAGAGGTTTTATTGGAGAATGCCCAGACAAAAGAGAAATGGAAGACAAATTAAATAAATGCAAAGAACAAGGACTAAGACCAATAATTGAAAAAAGTTTTAATGGATGCGAATATGTTAATTGTGCAGGAGACTATAAAAGAGATGAATGCCCTTTCTTTGACTTTGAAGAAATTGAAAGAATCAGAAAAGGATGCAATGAAAAAGGCGGACGTCTAATAAAAGACTTTGATGATAAAGGATGCGCAACTCCAGTATGCATCAGCGAATTTGAAGAAGATGAATACTGCAAAGATGTTCCAAAAGAAGCATTTGAAAGATGCGAAAAAGAAGGCGGAGAATTAATTGTAAAAAGAGACGGAGATTGTGTCACATTTGCAACATGCAATATAAGAGGGGAAAGAAACTTTGAATACAAAGAAATAAATGAAATTCCAGATGCAACACAACTTCTTTCACTTGCAATAAAACTAGAAGACTTAAAAATGAATTTAGATAAAGTAGAAAATAAATTAAATTCACTTGCAGAATACTATGAAAAACAAGGCGATTCAGAAAACACTCAAAGACTAGAAAAAGCTGTTTCAATGCTTAAACTAATTAAAGAAGAAATAGGAATAATAACAGACAAAATAAGAGACAATGCAAAAACAATGAGTGAAAACGACATAATAGAAATAAAAAAAGATATCAGATCAGCAATAGCAAGAATAGATGATGTAGTTTATGTATTGCTTGGAGGAACTGAAACAAAACCAGACGACACTCAAGGAGACTGTGGAACAGACGAAGGCTGCTTTAAGAAAAACTATTCAATATGCAGTCCAGCAACATTCACTCATATAGATAGTTACTCTGAAGAAAGCCAAAAATTTTATGCAGAAATAAAAGGAATAGAAAACGGAAAATGCATTATGACAATAAGCTCTGAATCTGAAGGAAAAAATCTTTCAATGACATGCAAAGACCCTTATTATTCAGACGGAGATATGGATTCAGATAAAATGGAAAAATTCTGTGAAGGATCATTAACTGAAATAATAAAAGGACAACCACGACCTACTGTAGAATCTGATTACACATACAAAGACGACTATGAAAAATACAAAGATGACTTTGGAAGAGATGTTGAAGGATGCAAAGAAACATTTGATGCGGCAGGAAACAAATATATTACGTGTCCTGTAAAAGAAGAAAAAGACGTTGAACCATACAATCCCATAACTGGAAACATGGTTATGGGAATTAAATGGAGGGGATAAAAATGAAAAAAATTATTGCAATAGCTTTGGTTTTAATTCTGATTGTTGGATTCACTGGATGCTTTCAGGAACCACCAAAAGAAGAGATAACAAAAAAAATTGAATCAGATAAAGAAGCTTCAGACAAAAAAGCAGAAGTAAGCGAAGACCTAGATGCATTAGGCGACAGCCTAAAAGAACTAGATGACGAACTAGGTTAATCTCCCCCAACTATTTTTTTTTATTTTAAAAAAAACGCCCCAGGTCAGAGCCAAGAGAAAAAGTAATGTTCCCTCGAAGAATTCAGCTTTTTGCACTAAAATAATGGCTTTTGGATTTAATAAAGCTTGTCATCCATATTACAGCTAATAAAGTAAGCTAATTAAGCTTTTTCATACAAAAGACTATTAGGGGGGGTTTTGGAAAGTTATTTATATTACTTTCCCTTATTTTAAAGGAGCTGGTTTGTTTATGAGTAGCTTAAAGTTTCCAACAAAAAATATTCAGTTTTTATTGTATGCTTTGAATAAACTTCAACCAGCCAAGGGAAGAATCAAGCTGTACAAGATACATTATTTAATAGAAAGAGAAGGGCACGTAAAGTATGATATGCCAATAAACCAATATCCACTTGGGCCAGTTGATTATATTTCAATAAATTTCTGTACTGAAAATGACTTAATCAGAGAAACTGTAGAAGAATATTTTGGTTACGCCTGTTATTCAATTTCTTTAACTCCTCAAGGAAAAGACTATTTTGATAGAGAATGCCTTCCAAAAATAAAGAGAGATGAAGCAAAAAAAGCAGACAAAATAATTGAAAAATATAAAAATAAAACTGCCACAGAAATTTTAAATTATGTTCACGAAAAATATGTTGATGAATTTATTGATTCAACTAAAACAAAAGAAACAATTGCTGGAGTTCAAAAAAATGTCCCTGTATTTATAAATCTTGTGCAAAAAAACTTAGAAAAACAGTCTATTGAATCTAAAGATAAATTTTTTTCAGCACTTGGTTATCTTGAACATATTGAAGAAATACTTAATGATATAAAAAATGTTAAAGATGCTGTTAAAAGAGGGCAAGTATTATCAACGATTAAAGAAGTGTTCTCCTCATTAAAAGAAAGCAATTATGCGCCAACTTCATATGCTTTGGAATTGTTAGATTATTTAGATAGTTATTGTGAAAAAGAAGGTATTTGTAAATCAATGGCAAATGATGATTTAAGTGATATTCCAGAGGAGGAGAGAAAACGATTAGCAAAAGCAATAGCAGAAATTCAAATCCCTCCATTTTCTTAGATTCTTGTGCAATTTTGAACTATGTAAAACCAGTTCTAATTGAAAGATTAAACAGAGTATCCCCACCCAATGCAATAATAATTAGAGACTTTTTACTTTTTTGTCTTGATAAAAAAATTCCGTTAAACACATGTGACACCGTTTATCATCAGATAAAATATTATAAAACTCATTACCGAGAAGAATTTATGAAAAAAGGCATAAGTTTTAGAAACATTGAAAGAGTTATGCAAGTGGCTGAAAGAAAAATAAAGAATTTTCTTGCAAAAATAAAAATCCACGAGTCTCTTCTTGAAACAAGGTACTCTGAGGTAAAAAATTTCTTTATTCGGTTTATTGATGATAAAAGAATGATTAATTTAATGAAAAAGAAAGAATCTTCATCGCCACTGCCTGAGGACTCTGACATGAAAATATTCTCAAAAGCATTAAGCTTTCCTGAATTGTGGTTTGTTACAACAGATGGGCATTTCAAAGAATTAACAAATGAAATCGAAAAAGCATTTACAATAGAATTAGTTACCGATGATAATGCATTCAGAAAAAAAGATAAATTGTCAAGCTGTCTTTAAAAAAATATTCACAATAAAAAATTTTATTCTGACACTAAAGCCCCATAAAGAATATTCTCCATTTGTTTGGGATTTAAAATAATAAGGTTTAGTGGCAGAAATATATTGTGTTTAAAAATGGATTCTTAGAAATTTATTTCATATAAAGTTTATTTCTTTTTCTTTGATTTTTGCCTTACTTTTTATTAAAGTGATTTTTCCAACCTTTCTTTTCTGCACAATATTTTCTTTTTGTAAAACAGTAATGTAATCTGCACATTTTGTGTAAGATGACAATAGGGGCTTCGCCTCTATAACCCCTTTGGGTGGAACTGCGGGTCTTTCAGACCGCGCAGTATCTTAGATTGCTGTTTCATCTGGTACTGTTTGTATGTTGTGGTATTGTGCTTGGTTTTCAATGTATGCAAGTGCTTTGGCTTCGTCTGCGCCGAAGCCTTGGTGGTGTTCGTATCCGCTCCAAAAACAGCCTCTTGGATACAGTTTTCTGAAGTTTGGTTTTTCTTTAAAAACATTTTTAGCTGACCACGACTTCAACATTCCTTTAGCTGTCCTCACACTGTACTTTTCTGGAACGTTCACTGCAAAGTGAACGTGTGTTCCTGCAAAACCAAAAGCACTGAACTCAAAACCGTGTTTTTCCAGCTCCAAAAATCCTTTTTTGCAAGCATTAATGCTTGACTGTTTTCTGAACACTTTGTATCTGCATTTTGATACAAAAATAAAGGCCAGCCAGTTGCTTCTTGTATCTTTTTTCTTTTCAGTTCCTTTTTTAGAGCTTACGCTATTCATTTCATTTACATTCATAATTTCATTCTCCTGTTGCGCCTTTTAAAGAGCGCCCGATAGGGCGCTGCGCGCAACAAGAGAAAAATGATTAACAAGAAATAAAAACAGCGGCGACCGTTCATCTGCCAGCCCTAACGGTCAGGCAGTATTCTCAGTCGCTTTAATTTCTCAGTCGCTTTAATAAATTAATTCTCTCACTAAACCAAAATTTTTTCCTGCAATATCCTGCTCTTCCTTATGCTTGGAAATCATTAACTCAAAATCAGCTAAAAAATTGTTGCCAAGCCCTGAACAGACTTGCCTCATCCTGTTGATTTTTCTCTCAACTTTAAAATAGTCCTGAGAATGTTTTAAGGTCATAGATAAGATCCTCCTCTTGAAATATATAAATTCTAAGGAGAGAACCTTACCTTTTCCCTTCACGCCCCAGGTCAGATTCGAACTGACGACCTATCGGTTACTATTCATCTACCCTTTTTCTTTTGAACATCTCTGTTTTTTCTTTCTTTGGACAGACCGTAAAGCCTTTCCCTTTTTCTTTTGGATAGACCGTAGACTTTTCTTTTTCGGGAAAAAGAAAAGGCTTGGAGTAACAGCCGATTGCTCCACCACTGAGCTACCGGGGCAACACCTTTACTAAAAGTGTAACAAATGCACGACATAAAGTCGTGCTGCAATAAAACAAAAACATTTAAGTTTTTGTCAAATAAAAAAAATTACTGCGAATTGATTAAAAACTTGAGTATTAAAAAAAAAGAAAAAAAAAGAAAAAGAGGTTGCATTAATGCAACCAAAAAACAAACAAAAAATGCTTAATCCATTGAAAAATCAGAATCTTCTTCTTCAGAAAATTTTTTCTTGAACAACTTCTTTTTTGCCATTTTTTTTTCTCCTATTGAAGCAACTAAAAAGCGGCTCCATAAATCCATTATCTAAAACAGTGAAAATTTAAATCTATTTATTAAGCAAAAAAAAACAAAATACACTAACATATACATAACTGGTTGTTTGGGTGAAATAAAGCAGACCTAAAACAAAAAAAAATAGATTGTATATACATAACTGCCTATTGAAAAACGCTAAAAAAGAAGGAGAAAAAAAAGAATTTTGAGGAAAATAAAGCCCTAAATGAGCTTAAAAACTGAAAAAAAAGAATTATTACACTCTGCTTTTGTTTTCACTATAAATACTCCCTTTTTCTTCAGGTTTTTCTTTTTTTGTTAATAAGTTTTGCTGCCATAAAAAAAGTTAGTCAAAAATCCCTGGAATTCGCCTGTTTTTCTGCTATACATAATGATTTTTTTTCATTTAAAAACTTTTCGGAAAAAAGGAGTGTTAAATGAACTCTATTAGAACAACAAAACGTATTTATACGACTTAAGCACATATTATAACTGTATTCTCTTTTTTTAAGGGAGGGGTGATATTTTTGAAGAGTGTAATTGAAGACGCAATGCAGAAAGGTGCTTCAAAAGTCGATGAAAGAATCGAAGAATTTGGTGCACCAAAAATTATGGTTATTGGAACAGGAGGAGCTGGATGCAATGCTGTTAACAGGCTTGCAAATATGGGTGTTTCAGGCGCACAATTAGTTGCAGTTAACACAGACAAACAGCACTTATCAATAATCAACGATGAATTAACTAAAATTTTAATTGGAAAAAGTGTTACTAGAGGATTAGGTGCAGGAGGATATCCTGATGTCGGAGCTAAAGCAGCTGAAGTTTCAAGGCAGGCTTTAGAAGAAATTTTAAGCAATGTTGATATGCTGTTTATTTCTGCCGGAATGGGTGGAGGAACAGGAACTGGAAGTGCACCAATTATTGCTGAAATCGCAAAAGAACAAGGAGCAATAGTAATTGCAATTGTAACTTATCCTTTTGCTTTAGAAAAAGCAAGATTAATGAAAGCAGAAGAAGGAATTGAAACATTAAGAAATAATACTGACACAGTAGTAGTAATAGATAACAACAGGCTTGTAAGCTTGGTTCCAAATCTGCCAATACAAGATGCATTTAAAGTAGCAGACGAAGTAACAGCAAGAACTGTCAGAGGAATAACTGAAACAATAACCCAGCCTTCATTAATTAATTTGGATTTCGCTGACGTTAGAAGCGTAATGGGGAACAAAGGATTAAGTGTTATTGCAGTAGGAGAATCAAAGTCAGTCAATAAAGTAGATGAAGTAGTTGAAGACACACTGAAAAACGTTTTATTGGATGTTGACTTTTCTGGCGCAACAGGCTGTTTGATTCATATTACCGGAGGACCAGAATTAACTTTAGGTGAAGCAAACGGCGTAGGAGAATTATTAACTGAAAGCATTGACCCAAAATCAACAGTCATTTGGGGAGCAAGAGTTGACCCAACATTTGAAAACAAAATTGAAGTAATTTCAATTTTTACAGGCGTGCATTCTCCTTACATTAAAAGCCCTGAAGCAATGTCAACAAAATCTTCTTCAAGAATGTCCAGAGGAGACATGGATTTAGGTTACATATAGAATAGGATTTTTTCCTGTTCTCTTCTTTTTATTTTTTCATTTTATCAAAAATTCCGTAAAAAATTCTTTTTTAAAGTTTTCTGTAAATAAATTCATAACAATTTTTTATTTTTTATGAGGTTACAATAAGTTATGTCTGGTTTCAAGGTGAAGTATATGGAGGATGACGACAGTGATCAACGCACAATTCCGGGAAGGAATCCATATACTTGCAGACTTATGGGAATGCAATCCTGAAAAACTGCATTTTGTTAAAGAAGTAAAAGAATTAATGCAGAAAGCCGTAACAGAAAGCAGGCTGACTGCATTAAACGACTATTTTTTCCAGTTTAAACCCATTGGAGTAACAGGAATTTTTGTTTTAAGCCAAAGCCATTTTTCAATTCATACTTGGCCTGAAAAAAATTTTGCTTCAATTGATATTTTTACCTGCGGGCCTCCAGAACAGGCATTAAAGGCTTTTGAAGTTTTATGCAATGAATTGCAGCCAAAAAGAATTGAAAAAAAATTTTTGAATAGAATGCATGAAGGGAAAAAAATTGAAACGATTAAAACAAGAAATACTGTCATTGCTGAAAAAAGAAAATAAAACTTTCTGGGGCATTCTAAAAGAATTGTCTTATTCAGTTATTGAAGTAATTGAAGAATTAAATGAATTGCATAAAGAAGGATTAGTTGAAACAGCAAATGATTTGATTTCTTTAACAGAAAAAGGAATTTCTTTCACAGAAAAAAACCATATTCTTAAAGCAATGGAATGGAATAAAGAATTCCAAGAAAAACTTTTAGAAAAATTCAATAATTCAGTGAAGAACAGGCCTTTTGCCTCAAAAGAATTTGACCAAGGATTTATTAAGCCAGAAAACTCTGTTGAAAGAGCAACAATAATGGGAAAAAACTTTGATGCTGACTCAAAAAACATTTTAATAATAGGCGACGATGATTTAGTGAGTATTGCTTTGGCTTTAACTGAAAGAACAAAAAAAATTGTTGTATTGGAAGCAGACCAAAGACTAAATGATTTTATTAATGAATTTGCAGAAGAAAATGGCTTTCCTTTAAAGGCTTTAACTTGGAGCGTTGAAGAAGAAATCCCGGCTGAATTCAAAAAACAATTTGATGTTTTTTTAACTGATCCGGTTGAAACAAGTGAAGGAATCAAATTGTTTTTGGGCAGAGGAATTAACTCATTAAAAGGAACTGGTTCAGCTTTTTATTTTGGCTTGACTTCACTTGAAGCAGGAAAAATTAAATGGCATAAAATCCAGAGCATGCTTTTAAATTCAGGGTTTATTTTTACTGACATAATAAAAGACCAGGCGTTTTATCCAATAGAACAATTTCAAAGTTATCCTTCTGGTGCAGGAAAAATTCCAAAAAACGCTTCAGAGTTTCCCATTCCAAACGCAAAAGAAACTTATTTCAGGTCAAGTTTTTTCAGATGCCTTGCAGTAAAAGAAATTCAGCCATTAATCAAAGGCAAAGTTGAACTTTCAGACAAAACTTTCTTTGACGAAGAAATCTTTTAATCGGCTTTTATTCCTGTTTTCACTGCTTCTTTTACTATTCCGATTCTGCTTGATTTTTCCATGAATTCTTTTGGGGTATAACAAATTGCTTCAAGTAATTCTTTTTGGTTCCAGTAATCATACATTTTTTCAGTTCTCTCATAAAAGTTTATTCCCTCAAATTTTTTGCTTACCACAATGACATCATAATCAGAGTTCAGCAATTCCTCGTTTTTTGCCCTTGAACCAAACAAAATAACTTTTGCATCCTTAAAGTCTTTTCTTAGTTTTTTTGCAAACTCCTGAATTACTTTTCTGTTTGTTTTTCGCTCCATGTAAAAACCTCTTTTGCTTTTTCTAATAATTCTTCAGCTATGTCTTCATCATAAGCATCTTTTGGTATTGCGTTTGCTGCATCAGGATATCTTGTTTGAATGTAGTGCGGGTTAAGCCTTTTGCATGCACTAATAATTTCTTCTGGTGCATTCAATTCTCTTGCAATTGAAATCAAATTATGCAGTTCGCTTGACTTCTTTTTTTGCATTATATAAACTGCCTTTAATGCTTTTTCTGCTGCCTGCTGGCAGTAAAACGCACAAGCATAATAAGTTTCTTTTTCAAACAAAATTCTTGCAGTCTCTAAATCATCTTCTGCTGCATTCATCCAATCAAAAACTTCTTTTCTCATAAGAACAATGAGATTTTAGTTTATTTAAATATAACTAAAAAAAAAACTTCAGAAAACACCCAAAACTAGAAAAACAATGGAATTGCATTCAAAATAAACAAAAACACTACTCCGTAAAACATTGCTTTCATTATTAAGTCTTCTTTTTTTTGTTTTTCTTTTTTCCAGAAACCAAAATAGGAAGGGAAAATTACTCTTGCAATTCTTCCGCCGTCAAATGGTTCAATTGGCAGGAAGTTTACAACAGCAATAAGCAAACTTAATATTATAAGCCATTTAAAGAAATCAAAAAAGAAATAATAAGCAAACAAAAAAGCTGAATCAGAAAAAGAATATTCTGTTCCCTGAATTTCCTGTAAAGTGAAACCAAATTGTCCTTGAGAATTCCTTTTCAGGCTTAAAGTTTTTTCTTCGCCTTTGTCTTCAACCAAAAAAACAAAATTTTCATCTAATGCTTTTCCTGCATAAGCTTTTTCTAAGTCTGCCGCCAGCTGGATTTTCACTCCATTAACTTCCTTTAAAAGCATGCCTTTTTTTAACACGCCAAAAGCCGGTGCATCAAATTTTTCCCCGCAAAAAGTTATTTCTTTTTCTGCTCCAATTATTTTTATTCCTGTAATATGATCTCTTTTAATTGATTCAGCTTGAGGAGAAACAATTACAGCAAAAACAGAAAGCAATAAAATGAAAACAATAATTGAAGCAAGATTTGCAGCAGGCCCTGCAGAATAAACCTTTAACTGTTTTAATGCTGGTGCTTTTTTTACTTCTTCTTCGTCTGGTTCAACAAAAGCACCAATTGGCAGGAAGCCTAACAACAACAGACCTGAACTTTTGACTTTAAGTTTTTCTTTTCTTGCAGTGATTCCGTGGAAGCCTTCATGGATTATTAAAATTAAAAGCAAGGAAATCCATGCATGCAATGGAATCACTAAAGGAACATTTGGAATTTCAACTCCAGGAATTACAGGAGCAACTCCAGGGCAGGCTTTGATTCCAGACAAAGTTTTTGTCAGTATATCCACTGCAGTTATTGCAAGGGAAAAAATTACAAAACCTGCAAAACCAGTTAAAGCAAAAACAAAACTTAAAAGATTTAATCCAAAAACATTAGTGTAAGCTTCAGTAATAAAACTTGAACCTGAAAAAATTCCGAAAACAAACTCAAAAACAAAATAAAGCAGTAAAATTGAAATAATCCATAAACCAAATCGTTTCATTTTATTCATTTTTTTCCCGTAAAGGAAATCAACTGCAATTAATCCAAAACCTAAAATTAATCCAAGTTCTGTCAAAAAATTTATTGTTTTTTCATGATGTGCAAATTTATCAAAAATTGGATTTGCTTTTTCTGTTTTATACATTGAGCCAATCCAGTAAGTTTTGGCTGAAGTGAATTTTTTAAGAATCCAAGTAAAAATAAGTGATGCGATTAAAAACAAGAGAATCCAGAAAAAAATATTTGAAGTGAATTCTTCCAGCATAAAACACACCAAAAAAGTTATTTAAAAATTTTTCTCCGGAATTTTAATTTAAAAAATCATTCAGTTAATTTTATTTCAAGTTCTTTTTCAAGTTTTCTTATTGTTTTGTCTGACGGATTGAATTTTTCTGATTCAATTCTTTGTATTACTGATTCTTTTTCATAAATTTTCATTGCAAGTTCTTTTAATGTAAGGCCTTTTTTTTGTCTTGCCTGCATTATTTTTTTTCCAAATCCTTCAATTAAACTGCTTGCCTGCATTGCACCAGAAAAATTCTGGATTTTTTGGATTGACTTTTGTTTTTCAAAAAAAACTTTTTTTCTTGGAGTGAATTCAAATCTTTCTTTTGCAAACCTGTCTCTTGGAAAAACTTCTTCGTCTTCAACTGACTGTTCATCTAATTTTTTTCCCAGAGAACTGCAGTTAGAGCATACATCAAATTG
>Ga0180009_10003914_pt1 | contig 16712 bp, 23 predicted proteins | sample OS_PC_MetaG_FD_123537 | JGI IMG/M metagenome (GOLD analysis project Ga0180009, IMG submission 123537) | Groundwater microbial communities from the Aspo Hard Rock Laboratory (HRL) deep subsurface site, Sweden - OS_PC_MetaG | ecosystem: Environmental > Aquatic > Deep subsurface > Groundwater...
GCGGGCGCCGGCGCCGCTTGCCGTGCCAGCCCGCGAATGCCGGCCGCATCGGCCTTCCAGCGTCCCGACAGATGTTTCAGCAGTTTGCCGAAGTCGTCCGGCGGCGCATACAGCATGACAAACGCCGGGTAGCCCTCCGGGGTGACAAAGGCATTGAGCGGCCAGCCCGCGACGCCGTTCAGCCGGGCGGAAAAATCCTGCAGGGCGTCGTCCAGCCCGCTGTTGAGTTCGCGGTCGACCTTGACCGGGATGAAATCGCGGTTGAGCAGGGCCGCAATCTGCGTATGCTTGAAGCTTTCGCGCTGCATGACGTGGCACCAGTGGCAGGCAAAGTAGCCCACTGAGACGAACAGCAGCTTGTTTTCGCGCTGCGCGCGGGCGACGGTGTCGGCATTCCATTCCTGCCAGGCCACCGGGTCGCTGCCATGCAGGGCCAGATACGGCGAAGGGTGTCGGGCCAGGCGGTTGTCCAGGGCGGCCGCACCGGCCAGGGCGGGCATCAGCAGGAAGGCAAGGACTGCCCCCCATCTGACTGCCTGACTGTAGATGTTTGTTCGTCCTGCGAGAAGCGGCGTGCCCCCATCAAACCCGGACATAGGTCCAGCCTTGCTGGAGCCGGGTGACGATTTCGCCGATCGCCGTCGGCGCCGCCCGTGCGGTCGGCAGCAATTCCACGTTCTGCCCCTGGCTGGTGAAGCGGGCAATGGTCTGGCTGCACGCCACCCACTGCAGGTTCGCATGGCGCTGCGTCATCTTCGCCATGCGCGCCGCATAGGGGCTGACGCCGGCACGCATCAGGTCGATGCCGTGGCTGTTGGCGACGATTTCGACCTGCATCGCCCGGCCTTCGCGTTCCGCCTCGTCCAGCAGCCGTTCGGCCTGGTCGAGTGCCGTCAGCATGCGCTCGGGCGCGGAACTGTCGAGGTGCAGCATCACCCGGCTCGGGTCGGGCTCTCCCCCCAGGCTGATCATCTGGTAGCCGCCGGGCAGCGTAGCGGGCACCTTGGTGGCGACCTGCGCCTCCAGGCCGCGCAGCGCCCAGCCGCTGCTGAGGCCGGCCAGCAGCACCAGGCAGGCATAGGCACAGCGCTGCACCAGGCGCTGCTTCGGCAGAGCCCGCGCTGCGCGCGCCGCTGCGGCAGGCGGCTTTGTATATGCCAGCCGCACCATGCTCTTGAGGCTGCGCAGCGCGCAGGCGCGCCGGCTCAGGGCTTCGTCATTTCGCATTCGTGCGAGCAACTGCTCGCACTCCGCTACATCGAGTTCGCCATCGATGAAGGCGTGCAGGGTTTCGTCCGAAACGGCGGCATTCATTTCACTCTCCTCAGCAGCGATTCCGCTGCGGGCTGTTTCATCGTGTTGTCCAGCAGGGTTTTCAGGTTCGCGCGGGCGCGCGACAGCCGGCTCATCACCGTGCCGACCGGAATATCCAGTATCCCGGCCACCTCGACATAACTGAATTCTTCCAGGTCCACCAGGGTCAGCACCTGGCGCTGGCCCAGCGGCAAGCGCGCCACCGCCGCCCGCACGCAGGCGATGACCTGTTCACGGTTGCAGCAGGCTTCGGGCGACTCGGTGGGCGACTCGAGCGTGTCCTGCCAGAGTTCGACGTCATCGAAGTCACGCCGGCTGCGCAGGTGGTCGATCCAGCAGTGATGCATGATCGATACGACCCAGGCCTTGAGCGAGGCTTCGTCGCGCAACTGGGCGCGCCGCGTCCAGGCCTTGGACAGGGTGTCCTGCACCAGGTCGTCGGCAAGCGCGGCATCGTGGCACCAGGCATAGGCGATGCGGTACAGCACCGGCCGCAAAGCCTCGATACTGGGGCGAAAAGGGCCAAAAAACAGTTTTCCGATCATGGTCATATGTGATTGACGGGGCGAGGGGTACGTTTATTCCAGAAATTTTTTTGCCGGGAAATGGAATAAGCGTTCCAGATGATACGTCTTATACTCAAGCCCGGCTTGTATAGAGCCAGCTTATCCATCAATACAGGAGACTCAACCATGAAACTCGCTTTCGCCCCCATGCTCGCCGCCCTGCTTCTGGCCACCGCCCCCATGGCCGCCAACGCCGCTGAAGAAAAAGTGGTGTACCACGTCAATGACAGCGAAAATGCCACGGCTGCGATGCGCAACATCAAGAACCATCTGAATGCCTCCCCGAATGCCAAAATCGCCGTGGTCACCCACAGCAAAGGCATTGATTTCCTGCTTACCGGCGCAGCGGACAAGAATGGCAACCCGTATGAGCCGGCTGTTCAGGAACTGAAAGCGAAAGGCGTCGATTTCCGCGTCTGCAACAACACCCTGAAAAGCCGCAAGATCGACGCCAGCACCGTGCTGTCGGAAGCCTCGATCGTGCCGTCCGGCGTAGCCGAAATCGGCAAGCTGCAGTCCCAGGAAGGCTACGTCTACCTGAAGCCCTGATTCACCCGCCCGCCCCGGTCAACGGCGGCGGGCCTGGTTGGGCTGGCACATCGAACAGGTGCCGGTCGAACCGTACCACCTCCTCCTGCGGCGGCCATCTGGCTGCCGTTTTTTTCGCCGAATTATGCGTTACGAATGAAGTGCTCGCGATAGAACTTCAGTTCGTCGATCGATTCGTAGATGTCCGCCAGCGCCTCGTGCTTGTTGGATTTCTTGAAGGTCTCGCACAAGCCGGGGCGCCAGCGTTTGGCCAGTTCCTTCAGCGTGCTGACGTCGAGGTTGCGGTAGTGAAAAAACGCTTCCAGCTGGGGCATGGAGCGTGCCATGAAGCGGCGGTCCTGGCAGATGGAATTGCCGCACATCGGCGAGGTCCGCGGCGGGACGTGCTGCTTCACGAATTCCAGCATCTGCACTTCGGCATCGGCCTCGGTGAGCTGCGAGGCCTTGACCCGGTCGATCAGTCCCGATTTGCCGTGGGTGCCCTTGTTCCAGCTGTCCATCGCGTTCATCACCTCGTCGGGCTGATGCACCACCAGCACCGGACCCTCGGCCACGGTGTTGAGATCGGCATCGGTGACGACGATGGCCAGTTCGATGATGCGATCGGTTTCGGGCGACAGACCGGTCATTTCCATGTCCAGCCAGAGCAGATGCGTGGGATTGAGCGCCATGAGGATTTCCTGAATTGGTGAGGCTGCATTTTCGCATAGACCTTGCCCCACGCGGGGTAGCAGAAGGCCCGGCTTGCAGCCATAATTCAGGCTTCTTCTCCAGGAGGCTGGCCATGAAAACCCTGACGGTTCTATTCGCGACTGCACTGCTTTCCCTGAGCGTCCAGGCTGCGCCGTTCGCCAAAGGCGACCCCAAGACCGGCAAGAGCCTGCACGACAAGACCTGCGTCAGCTGTCACGTCAGCATGTTCGGCGGTGACGGCAGCAAGATGTATACGCGCGCCGACCGCAAGGTCCAGTCCGCGCAGCAGCTGGCAGCCCGTATTTCCGGCTGCAACGCCAACACCGGCGCGGGCTGGTTCCCGGAAGACGAGGCGCATGTCGCCGCCTACCTCAACCAGCAGTACTACAAGTTCAAGTAAGGACGCGTGATGACCACTATCGTCGAAGAACTCGTGCGCAAGAAATGCGCGCCCTGCGAGGGCGGCGTCGCCCCGTTGACCGACGCCCAGATCGCCCCGCTGCTGAAGGGCCTGGCCGGCTGGCAGCGCGACGGTGTGAAAATCGTCAAGGAATACAAATTCAAGGATCACTACCAGGCGCAGGCTTTCACCAACGCCGTGATGTGGGTGTCGCACCGCGAAGACCACCATCCCTACCTGCTGGTGGGGTACAACACCGTCAAGGTCGAATTCTGGACGCACGCCATCGGCGGCCTGTCCGAGAACGATTTCATCTGCGCCGCCAAAGTCGACATGCTGTTTGACATCTGAGTCCGTGTCCGCCCTGACCGGTCAGGTCGTCGCCGCCTTCAGCCGCCGCTTCATCGTGGCCACGGCCGAAGGCCACCTGCCGTGTCAGGTCAAGGGACGCCACCTGCGCGTGGTATGCGGCGACCAGGTCGACGTCCGGCGCGACGGGGATGCCGGCGTGATCGAGGCCGTGCGGCCGCGCACCAGCCTGCTGTATCGCTCAGACGCCTTCAAGACCAAGGCGATTGCCGCCAACGTCACGCAGCTTGCGGTGGTGGTGGCTGCACGGCCGAGTTTCTCGATGGAACTGGTGCAGCGTTGCGTCCTCGCCGCCGAAGACCAGGGAATCGCCAGCCTGCTGATTCTCAACAAGGCCGACCTGCCGGAAACGCCCGCTGCACGCGAAAGGCTGAATCTGCTCACCCGCATCGGCTATCCGCTCGTGATGCTGTCGGCGCTGACCGACGTGGCGCCGCTGCGCCCGGCGCTGCACGGCCACACCACGCTGCTGATCGGGCAGTCCGGGATGGGCAAGTCGACGCTGATCAATGCGCTGTTTCCGGACGCCGACGTGTTGACCGCCGAATACTCCGAGGCGCTCGACAGCGGACGCCACACCACCACCCACACCCGGCTGCACCGGCTGGACGCCGACTCGGCGGTGCTCGACTCGCCCGGCCTGCAGGAATTCGCGCTGCAGCACCTCGATGCCGGCGCACTGGCGCACGCTTTTGTCGAGTTCCGTCCGTTTCTGGGACAGTGCCGCTTTCGCGACTGCAAGCACGAAACCGAACCAGGCTGTCGGCTGCAGGAGGCCGCTGCGGCGGGCGAGATCGAACCGGCGCGGCTCAAGCTGTTTCAGACGCTGCGCCGCCTGCAGCAAAATGCCGCCCAGCGCCTATAAAAAAGACACTTCCTCCGTACAAGGAGCACATAAATGAACCTCCCGATGAAAACCCTGCTGGCCGTGCTGGCAAGCCTATGGCTGGGCCTGGGCACGCCGGCCCTGGCGGCGGGCAAGTGGGTGGTCACGCCCTACGCCCCGGCCAAGGTCATGTTCGAGTTTTATCTGGACGACCCGCAGAAAATCGGCAGCGCGCTCTATTGGGTACGTTCGTTGATGAATCCGCTGATGGAAGCGCCCTATAGCTATTCGCCGGAAGACCTGAGCATCGTCGTGGTCATCCACGGCACCGAAATCGTGACGGTGGCGAAAAAGAACGAGGAAAAATACCAGGAAGCCGTCGACCGCATGCGCTATTACGCGGGTTTCGGCGTGACATTCAAGGTGTGCGGCCAGGCGGCGGTGGACTACGGCTACCGCGTGGAGGACTTCCAGGATTTCATCGAAGTCGTGCCCAATGCCATCACCGAACTCGCACACTGGCAGCAGCAGGGCTACGCACTGATCATCCCGCAGATCGTTAGCAAGACGATCGACATCGAGTCGATCCGTTAACCGCTTTGGGCGGGGCCGCAGGCCCTGACGTTTGCCCCCCCTCTGGGAGAGGGTTGGGGATAAGCAGCGACTTGCCCGCTTGCGGGCTTAGTCGAATGCTTAGTCGTTCTATCAGAGGCCCCCCACCCGCCTATTCCGGCCAGTGCTTGATGTAGCGCTTGAGCAGGCTGTTCTCGAACTTGGCTTCCTTGAGGCTGGCGCGCGCCACGTCGTGAAAGGAAATGATGCCGAGCAGCTTGTTGCCATCGAGAATCGGCAGATGGCCGATGTGCGACTTGGTCATCACGTCGCGCGCATAGTCCACCGAATCGTCGGCACTGGCCACCACCGGCTCGCTCACCATGATGGTGCCGACTTCAGCGTCCTTCAGGTCGCAGCCCAGCTTGACCATGCCCTTGACCAGGTCGCGCTCGGTCACCAGGCCGACCATCTCACCCTGCTTCAGTACCACCAGCGAACCCACCCCCAGGCCCACCAGTTTGGCGGCAGCGCTTTCCACCGAATCGGTGGGCGCGATGCTGTGGATGTCGTCGCTCTTGAGCGTGAGGATTTCGCGAATCTGCATGAAGGTCTCCGGGTTCAGCGTGTATTAAGTAATGATAGAACGATGGCGCGGGTCCGGCTATGGTCTGACCAGCGCGGTTTCGACCTGCCGGCGCGTGTCGCCCCCGGCCAGCACCTCCACCAGCGCCAGCGCAAAATCCATCGCCGTGCCGGGGCCGCGCGAGGTCAGCACCGTGCCGTCCAGGACCACGGCGGAAGTGCTCACGGTGACGCCCGGCACGCCGTCGAGAAAGCCGGGGTAGCTGGTAGCCTGCCTGCCCTGCAGCAAGCCCGCTTCGGCCAGCACCATCGGGGCGGCGCAAATGGCGGCGGTGTACTTGCCGTCGGCGGCCATTTTTTTCAGCAGCGCGAGGATGCGCGCATCGTCCTTCAGGTGGGATGCGCCCGGCATGCCGCCCGGTAGCACCACCATGTCGTAGCTGTCCTGCAGCGCCGCGTCGAGCGTGACGTCGGGCACCAGTTGCACGCCGCGGCTGGCCTTGACGACGCCGGGTTTGAGGCCGGCGGTCACCACCTCGATGCCGGCACGGCGCAGCAAATCGATGATCGTGACGGCTTCGAGTTCTTCGCAGCCGTCGGCAAGCGGAACAAGCACCTTGGCCATCAGGGTCTCCTCAGTCGCGAAAATTCTGGTACTGCAGCGGAAAATCGGTGATGGACTTGCGCACCAGTGCGATGGTGTCCTGCAGCACGTCGCGCTTGGCGCCAGACACCCGCACGGTGTCGCCCTGGATGCTGGCCTGCACCTTGAGCTTGCTGTCCTTGATGCAGCGCACGATTTTCTTCGCCAGCTCGGTCTCGACGCCAGTCTTCACGGTCACGTTGCGCTTCACCTTGTTGCCCGAGACTTTTTCCACGCTGCCGATCTCCAGGCATTTCACGTCCACGCTGCGCTTGGCGAGCTTCTGCGCCAGAATCTCCTGCACCTGATCGAGCTGGAATTCGGTATCGGCATGCACCGTCAGCACATAGTCGGCCTGCTCGACGCGCGCGTCCGATCCCTTGAAATCGAAACGGGTGGAGACTTCCTTGTTGACCTGATCGACCGCGTTGCGCACTTCCTGCTTGTCGACTTCCGACACGATGTCAAAGCTGGGCATTTAGATCACTCCTCACAATCCATCACAAACGACTGCACCGGCAGCCCCGTTTCGTCATGAAACTCGGCCGCCGCCGCCACGCCCAGCCGCGCCACCGCCTCGGCGTCGAGCGCGGGGGCGTGCCAGGCCGCATACATCGCACCCAGGGCATAGGGGCTGCCGCTGCCGTAGGCATAGAATTTCGAGAACTCCTGCACCGTGCGGTGCGCCGCCACGCCGAAAATCCCACGCGGGCTGGCAATCAGCACGTCCATCCGGCTGGACTCGAGGTCTTCCTCCTTGTCCTCGCCGGTCTGCAGATAGTAGTGCTCCTTGAGCGCGCCGTGCAGGGTGTTCCACACGCTGAAGATGCCGGCGACCGAATCCAGCTGCGGCGTTTCATCCAGCGAATCGAAATAATCCGCAAGGATCAGCTTGAAGGTCGCCGAACCGGTGACGGCGACGAAGCTGTCGCCGACGCGAATGATCTTCTCGTGATTCGCCACGTAGGTGGCGGATTCCTTGCCGCCGCCCCATTTCGTCAGCGTATCGGCCGCAATTGCGATGCGGCCGTTCTTCTTGACGACAGTGACGGTGGTCATGGCTCAGCGCTTAACCAAAGTGGCAGACGTAGTGGTAGGGGTCGCCTGTCACTTCGATGTCGAAGCTGGAATTGGCTGGCACATCGAACGACTGGCCCGCGGTGTAGGTCTTCCACTCGGTGTCCCCGGCCAGCTTCACCCGGCACGCGCCCGACACCGTTTCCATGATTTCCGGCGCGCCGGTGTTGAAGGTGAGCAAGGACGGCAGGATCACGCCGACCGATTTTTTACTGCCGTCGGCAAACTGCACGCTGTGCGAGACGCACTTGCCGTCGAAATACACGTTGGCCTGCTTGGTGACGGTGACATTGTCGAACTGGGACATGCTTATTTTCTCCGGGCGTCGAGTTTGGCCGCGATGCGCATCCGCAGCGCGTTGAGTTTGATGAAGCCGCCTGCATCCTTCTGGTCGTAGGCGCCGGCGTCGTCCTCGAAAGTGGCGATGGTCGAATCGAACAGCGAATCGGTCTTCGAGTCGCGTCCGGCAACGATGACGTTGCCCTTGTAGAGCTTCAGCCGCACCGTGCCGTTGACGTGCTGCTGGGTGTGGTCGATCAGCGTCTGCAGCGCCACGCGCTCGGGCGCCCACCAGTAGCCGTTGTAGATCAGGCTGGCGTAGCGTGGCATCAAATCATCTTTCAGGTGCGCGACTTCACGGTCGAGCGTGATGGATTCGATCGCACGGTGCGCTTTCAGGAGAATCGTTCCGCCGGGGGTTTCGTAGCAGCCGCGCGATTTCATGCCAACGTAGCGGTTTTCCACCAGATCGAGCCGGCCGATGCCGTGTTTGCCGCCAACTTCGTTAAGCTTCGCCAGAACTTCGTGCGCGCGCATTGGCTGGCCGTTGATTGCGACCACGTCGCCTTTCGCGTAGCTCAGTTCGATGTATTCGGCCTGGTCGGGCGCCTTTTCCGGCGACACGGTCCAGCGCCACATGTCCTCTTCGGCCTCGGCATTGGGGTCTTCGAGATGGCGGCCTTCGTAGGAGATGTGCAGCAGGTTGGCGTCCATCGAGTACGGGCTACCGCCGGCCTTGTGCTTCATCTCGACCGGGATGCCGTGGGCCTCGGCATAGGCGAGCAGCTTCTCGCGCGACAACAAATCCCACTCACGCCAGGGGGCGATCACCTTGACGTCGGGCTTCAGCGCATAGGCGCCGAGCTCGAAGCGCACCTGGTCGTTGCCCTTGCCGGTGGCGCCGTGGCAGATCGCATCGGCGCCGGTTTCGTTGACGATTTCGATCAGGCGCTTGGCGATAAGCGGCCGCGCGATCGAGGTGCCGAGCAGGTATTCGCCTTCGTACACGGTATTGGCGCGGAACATCGGGAACACGAAGTCGCGCACGAATTCCTCGCGCAGGTCATCAATATAGATCTGCTCGGGCTTGATGCCGAACTGCAGCGCCTTGGCGCGCGCCGGCTCGAGTTCCTCGCCTTGCCCCAGGTCGGCGGTGAAGGTGACCACCTCGCACTGGTAGGTGTCCTGCAGCCATTTCAGGATGACCGAGGTGTCGAGGCCGCCGGAGTAGGCGAGTACAACTTTCTTGATGTCGCTCATGGTGTTTGAATTCAATGGGTGGAACCGGATTGGTTCTTGTCGATGATTTCGATCTGGCCGGGGAAGCCGCCGATCTTCAGGATGTCGAGGTTGGTGGCAAGGCTCGCCTTTTCGATTTCGATGCCGACGACGCGGCCGTCTTCCGACAGGTTCAGCACGATGCCTTCGTGTGCTTCCCACGACTGCGCGGGGTTTTCGGGACTGATTTCGACATAGAGCGAATCCATGTCCTTGAAGTAGGCGATGTTCATGTTCAGCTTTCCACTCTTCCGAGCAACAGGTATTCCATCAGGGCTTTCTGCACGTGCAGGCGGTTCTCGGCCTCGTCCCACACCACCGATTGCGGGCCGTCGATGACCTCCGCCGTCACTTCCTCGCCGCGATGCGCCGGCAGGCAGTGCATGAAGACGGCATCGGACTTGGCCACTTTCATCATGTCGGCATCGACCTGCCAGTCGGCAAAGGCCTTCATCCGTTCGTCGTTCTCGGCCTCCCAACCCATGCTGGTCCAGACGTCGGTGGTCACCAGGTCGGCACCACGGCAGGCGTCCATCGGGTCGGCAAAGCTTTCGAAGTTGTCGGTGCCGTACAGGCCCGCGCGTTCCGGTTCGACTTCATAACCCGGTGGGGTCGACACGTGGACGTTGAACCCGAGCACTTCGCCCGCCTGTAGCCAGGTGTTGCACATGTTGTTGGAGTCACCGACCCACGCCACCGTCTTGCCCTGGATCGAACCGCGGTGCTCGATGTAGGTAAAGATGTCGGCGAGAATCTGGCACGGGTGGTATTCGTTGGTGAGCCCGTTGATCACCGGCACGCGCGAGTGGCTGGCAAAGCGCTCGATGATGTCCTGCTCAAAAGTGCGGATCATCACGATATCGACCATGCGCGAGATCACCTCGCCGGCGTCTTCCACCGGCTCGCCGCGCCCCAGCTGGGTGTCGCGCGTGTTGAGGTAGATCGCCGAACCGCCGAGCTGGTGCATGCCAGCCTCGAACGAGAGACGCGTCCGCGTCGAGCTCTTCTCGAAAATCATCGCCAGCGTCCGGTCGACCAGCGGGTGATACGGCTGGTAGCGCTTGAAACGCGACTTGATCAGGCGCGCGCGCTCGAACAGATACAGCAGCTCGTCGCGCGACAGATCCCTGAATTGCAGAAAATGCCTCAGCATCACGCCGCCTGCTGCAGGTAATTCCTGACGATGCCGGACACGGCCGCAACCAGTGCGTCGACCTCGGCCGCGCCATAGATCAGCGGCGGCACCAGGCGAATGACGGTGTCGGCGGTGACGTTGATCAACACGCCGGCGTCACGCGCCACGGCCACCAGTTCGCCGCAGGGCCGATCCAGCTCGATGCCGATCATCATGCCTTCGCCGCGGATGTCGACCACGCCGTGCACGCCGGCGAGCGCCTCGCGCAGGCCGGCGCGAATCGCCTCGCCGCGCACCCGCGCATTGTCGAGCAGCTTTTCATCCTCGATCGCGTCGAGCGTCGCCAGCGCCGCGGCGCACGCCAGCGGGTTGCCGCCGAAGGTCGAGCCATGGTTACCCGGCTGGAACACCTCGGCCGCCGCGCCGCGCGCGAGGCAGGCGCCGATCGGCATGCCCGAGCCGAGGCCCTTGGCCAGCGCCATCACGTCCGGCAGCACGCCCGAATGCTGGAAGCCAAACCAGGTGCCGGTGCGGCCGATGCCGGTCTGCACCTCGTCCAGCATCAGAAGCCAGCCGTGCGCATCGCAAATCGCGCGCAACCCGGCCAGGAAATCCGGTGCCAAGAGGTTGATGCCGCCCTCGCCCTGCACCACTTCGACCAGCACCGCGACCACGCTCTTGTTGTGCTCGGCCACATGCCGGATCGCATCGAGGTCGTTGAACGGCACCCGCGCAAAGCCCGACAGCAGCGGCTCGAAACCGGCCTGGATCTTGCGGCTGCCGGTCGCGGTCAGCGTCGCCATGGTGCGGCCGTGGAAGGCCTTTTCCATCACGATGATGGTCGGCACCTCGATGCCCTTGCCGTGGCCATACAGCCGCGCCAGCTTGATCGCCGCCTCGTTGGCCTCGCAGCCCGAATTGCAGAAGAAGGCGCGGTCCATGCCGGAAATCGCGCACAGCCGGTCGGCCAGCTCTTCCTGGCGCAGCACGCGATAGAGGTTGGAGCTGTGGATCAGCGTGGCAGCCTGGTCGGCAATCGCCTTGACCAGCTTGGGGTGGGCATGGCCCAGCCCGTTGACCGCGACCCCGGCGACGGCATCGAGATAGCGCTTGCCGGCCTCGTCCCACAGGTAGGCGCCTTCGCCGCGCACAAAGGCAAGCGGCTGGCGCGCATAGGTATTCATCAAATGTGTCGTCATGGCAGTTCTCTGCAGGCAGATACGCGTGCGCCCAAAATAGAAAACGGCGGCCTAAGCCGCCGTGCTTGTCATGCAGCGCCTTGAATTATAGGCCGAAAAGCGCGCGGTGCGACATCCCGCCTGCCATGAAGAACAGCATCGGAATCGACAGCATGGTATTGGTGCGCGATGCCAGGAAGGCCACGCGACGCGCCTTGTTCTTCTCGTCGTCGGACGCCGGCGTCATGCCCAGAATCTTCTTCTGGTTCGGCCAGATCAGCACCCAGACGTTGAACAGCATGATGGTGCCAAGCCAGGCGCCGATGCCGATCGGACCCATGCCGTTGCGCAGCAAGAAGGCATCCATGAAGAACGGGCCCAGCAAGGCCGCGCCGGCCAGCCATGTCACCAAAGCGGACCAGCGGAAGAACAGCAGGGCGCGCGGTGCAACGTGCTTGGTGATGCCCGCAGCGGTGCCGTCAGCGCCGGCATTTTTCAGCGCCGCCACCTGAACGAAGTTGAAGTAATACAGCAGGCCAATCCACATGATGCCCGCCATGAAATGGATCCAGCGGGACAGGACGGCGACGAGGTCGATATTTTCCATTGTTCTCTCTCCCCTCAAGCCAGAAAGTTTCTGGCAAAGACATACAGCACGACCGTGAGCACGACACCGGCGATCACGGTACCCCAAAGCGAATCCAGCGGATTTTTCATCATTCTCTCCTTTGTGAATAGTTGACCAAATTGCTCGGACAAACTGGCGGCAGTATCTTCAAAATGTCGGCCCGGCGCAAGCACCCCATCCACCGGCACCCGGGCTGCATGCTAAAATCGGGCACCTTTCCCAAGCCGTTTGCCCCCTCATGGATGACGCTCCCGCCAACGCTCCCTTCATCATTCGCGGAATGACCGCCAAGGGTGCCCGGTTCCGGCCGAGCGACTGGGCCGACCGCCTGGCGGGCGCGTTTGCGGTGATCGACCCCAACAACCGCACCAATTATTCACCGTATGTGCAGCCCACCACGCTCGACGGCATCCGCTGCGTGATCGTCGACAAAAAGCTCCAGGCCGCCGATCCGACCGCCTACCGCTTCCTGCAGACCTTCGCCAGCGCCAACGAGTTGCTGACCGAAAACGCCGACTGAGCCCCGTCTGCAAAAGGACATAAAAAAACGCCGCATTCAGCGGCGTTTTTCATGCGGCCTGGCTCAGCGGCTCAGGCCATGCCCTTGACGGCAGCGGACAGGCGGCTCTTGTGGCGCGCGGCCTTGTTCTTGTGAACGATCTTCTTGTCGGCGATGCTGTCGATCAGGCTGACGGACGTCTGATACACCTGCTGGGCAGCAGCCTTGTCGCCGGCTTCGATCGCCTTGCGCACTTTCTTGATTGCGGTGCGCAGTTCCGAACGCTGGCTCATGTTGCTGTCGCGCTGGGCGCTGGCCTGACGTGCGCGCTTACGCGCCTGGGCGGAGTTCGCCATATATTCTGCTCCTGTAGACCCTGCCCTGTGGGCAAGGCAAATTTAATCTGAAGCGCCCGGTTTGCCGCGGGCAGATTCACCAAAGCCGGCGATTGTACGGGAAAACCCCGCCACAAATCAAGCATTTTATCCGCGGTTGCAGTCGGTGCGCACGCCCCGCACAATGCGCGCAAAAGCGCCCACCCAATGAATCTGCTCAAAGCCCTCGCTGCGGTCAGCAGCATGACCCTGCTCTCCCGCATCCTGGGATTCGTGCGCGACGCCATCATCGCCCGCGTATTCGGCGCCGGCATGCTGACCGACGCCTTTTTCGTCGCCTTCAAGATCCCCAACCTGCTACGGCGGCTGTTCGCCGAAGGCGCCTTTTCGCAGGCTTTCGTGCCGATTCTGGCCGAATACAAGAACCGCCGCGGGCACGACGCCACCCAGGTCCTGGTCAACCAGGTCGGCACCGCGCTGACGCTGGCGCTGGTCGCGATCGCGCTGCTGGGGGTGATCGGCGCACCGTGGGTGGCCTACATCAGCGCACCGGGATTCCGCGCCGACCCGGACAAGTTCGCGCTGACCGTCACCCTGCTGCGCATCATCTTCCCCTACATCATCTTCATTTCGCTGGTGGCGCTGGCGGCGGGCATCCTCAACACCCACAGCAAGTTTTCGGTGCCGGCCTTCGCGCCGGTGCTGCTCAACGTGGCCATGATCGGCGCCGCGCTGTGGCTGGCGCCCTACTTCGACCCGCCGGTGCTGGCGCTGGGCTGGGGCGTGGCGATCGGCGGCGTCCTGCAGCTGGCGTGGATGCTGCCGCACCTGCTGAAGATCCGCATGCTGCCGCGCCCGACCCGGCATTTCGACGACCCCGGCCTCAGGCGCGTGCTGACGCTGATGGCGCCGGCCACGCTGGGCGTCTCGGTGGCCCAGATCAGTCTCTTGATCAACACCATTTTCGCGTCGTTTCTGGCCAGCGGCAGTGTGTCGTGGCTGTATTACGCCGACCGCCTGATGGAGTTTCCCGCCGGCATGCTGGGGGTGGCGCTGGGCACCATCCTCTTGCCCAGCCTGGCCAAGCACTACGCCGACGACAATCCGGGCGATTATTCGAAACTGCTCGACTGGGGGCTGCGCCTGACCCTGCTGCTGGCGCTGCCCGCCGCGGCTGCGCTGGCGGTGCTGGCGGTGCCGCTGATCGCCACGCTGTTCAATTACGGCGCATTTACCGCGACCGACGTGACCATGACCCAGCGCGCGCTGGTGGCCTACAGTATCGGGCTGGTCGGCATCATCCTGGTGAAGGTGCTGGCGCCCGGCTTCTATGCGCGGCAGAACATCCGCACCCCGGTGAAGATCGCGATCGTCACCCTCGTCGCCACCCAGTTGATGAACCTTGCCTTCATCATTCCGCTGGGCCATGCGGGCCTAGCGTTGTCGATCGGCCTGGCGGCCTGCCTCAACGCCGGCCTGCTGCTGCATCTGCTGAAAAAACACGGGATTTACCAGCCGCAGCCGGGCTGGACCGGCTATTTCTTGCGGGTGCTGCTGGCGGTTTCGCTGATGGCGGCGATGCTGTTCTATGCGATGGGCGACACCCAATGGTGGCTGGCAGCCGGCTTTCTCGACCGCATCCTGCGGCTGTCGCTGCTGGTCGGCGGTGGCATCGTGCTGTATTTCGCCGCCCTCGGCCTGATGGGCTTCCGGCCGGGCCAGTTTGCCCGCCGCGCCGCCGAATAAGGCCTCGAATCGGCTAGAATCAAGACTTTTTCGCGGCGCGCGCCGCCGTACGCATCAATCCATGCGCATCACCCACGGTTTTCGCCCCCTCGGCACGCCCCACGCGGTCACCATCGGTAATTTCGATGGCCTGCACCTGGGCCATCAGGCCATGCTCGCGCGTCTGCAGGACGTGGCGCGGGCACGCGGCCTGCCGAGCTGCGTGCTGAGCTTCGAGCCGCACCCGCGCGAATTTTTCGCACCCGAACAGGCGCCGGCGCGGCTGTCAAGCCTGCGCGAAAAGGCCGAATGCCTGCAGCGGATGGGGATCGACCGGCTGCATGTGTTCCGCTTCGACCGCGCCTTCGCCTCGCTCAGCGCCGTGGCTTTCATCGAACAGGTGCTGGGCACGACACTGCAAGCGCACTACGTGCTGGTGGGCGACGATTTTCGCTACGGCGCCAGGCGAACGGGCGATTTTGCCCTGCTGAAACAGGCCGGCGAGCGGCTCGGTTTCGACGCCGAGTTCCTGCCCACGGTGGAAGTCGCCGGCGAGCGTTCCTCGTCCACCGCAGTGCGGCAGGCGCTTGCCGCCGGCGAACTCGAGCACGCCGCGCGCCTGCTGGGGCGGCCCTACAGCATCTCCGGGCGCGTGGTGCACGGCGACAAGCTGGGGCGCGACATCGGCTTCCCCACCGCCAACATCCAGCTCAAGCACAACCGCCCGCCGCTGATGGGCATTTTCGCGGTCGAACTCTATGGTCTCAACGGCGCGCCGCTGCCGGGCGTGGCGAGCCTGGGCCGCCGGCCCACGGTCAAGGGCGCCGACGCGGTGCCAGTGCTCGAAGTGCACCTGTTCGATTTCAAGGCCGAGATCTACGGCCGCCGCGTGCGGGTGGATTTCCTGCACAAGCTGCGCGACGAAGAAAAATACCCCGACCTCGATACGCTCGTCGCGCAGATCCGCCGCGACGTCGTCAACGCCAAACACTTTCTAAAGCAACGTCATGCCTGACTATAAAAGCACGCTCAACCTGCCCGACACGCCCTTCCCGATGCGCGGCGACCTCGCCAAGCGCGAGCCCGGCTGGGTCAAAAGCTGGCAGGAGCAAAAGCGCTATGAGGCGATCCGCAAGGCGGCGGCCGGCCGGCCGAAGTTCATCCTGCACGACGGCCCGCCCTACGCCAACGGCGACATCCACATCGGTCATGCGGTGAACAAGATCCTCAAGGACATCATCGTCAAGGCGAAGACGCTCTCCGGCTTCGACGCGCCCTACGTGCCGGGCTGGGACTGCCACGGCCTGCCGATCGAACTGCAGGTCGAGAAGACCCACGGCAAGGCCATTCCCCCGTCAAAATTCCGCGATCTGTGCCGCGCCTACGCGACCGAACAGATCGAGCGGCAGAAGGCCGACTTCATCCGTCTCGGCGTACTGGGCGACTGGGACAACCCCTATCGCACGATGGACTTCGCGTTCGAGGCCGAGCAGTTGCGCGTGCTGGGACAGATCCAGCAGGCGGGTTATCTGTACCAGGGCGCCAAGCCGGTGCACTGGTGCGTCGATTGCGGCTCGGCGCTGGCCGAGGCTGAAGTCGAGTACGAGGACAAGACCTCGCCGGCGATCGACGTTGGCTTCGCGGTCGCCGACCACGCCGACCTCGCCAGGCGTTTCGACATCATGGCGATCGACGAATCGATCCAGATCGTCATCTGGACCACCACACCGTGGACGCTGCCGGCCAACCAGGCGGTGGCGCTGCACCCTGATTTCCAGTACGCGCTGGTACGCACGGCCAAGGGCCTGCTGATCCTGGCCGACAGCCTGCGCGAAGCGGCGCTCACCCGATATGGTTTGAGTGAAGGCGCCGAAGTCATTGCGCACACCACCGGCCAGGCGCTCGAAGGCGTGCTGCTGTGGCACCCCTTCCAGGAGCGGCAGGTGCCGGTCATCGTGGGCGACCACGTCACCGCGGATGCCGGCACCGGCGCCGTGCACACCGCCCCCGGCCACGGCCTCGACGACTACGTGGTGGGCAGCCGCTATGGTCTCAAGGTCGACAACCCGGTCGGTGACGAC